>Ga0224723_1000267_pt1 | contig 36756 bp, 34 predicted proteins | sample Balambano_FR2_Me_FD_161647 | JGI IMG/M metagenome (GOLD analysis project Ga0224723, IMG submission 161647) | Freshwater sediment microbial communities from Lake Towuti, South Sulawesi, Indonesia - Balambano_FR2_MetaG | ecosystem: Environmental > Aquatic > Freshwater > Lake > Sediment | place... | reverse complement strand
CCGCCACCGCTTTCACCACCGCCAAAACTATTGCCGCCACTGTAGCTACCACCTGAACTCCAGCCTGAGCCACCGCCGCTGTAATAGCGACGGTAGGAGGGTAAGCGGGGGCTAATTTTTTCCTCAATCCGTGTGTAGCTACAGCATTGGCACTGGATTGTGATTGTTGTTTTCCCAGGGTGATCGACCGTAGCCGTTTGAACTTGCTGACGAGTTCTAATTGCCGTCAACTCTTGGCAGATTGGACAGTTGTGAAAACAACACTGGGCGGTTCCGCTAGTCCAAACCTTGTGAGTCAGATGAGCGCGAATGTGACAATCGCCCAGACATTTTGAACATTGCCAGCCTATCCATTTAAGACTGCCAATTTGAGCGGCTACTTGTTCCGGTTTGCTGAGACGAGATTCAATCTCGTCAGGTTCAAGAGAGTGAACCTTTAATTCCTGTCCGCAGGCAGTGCAGTAGGGAGAATCTTTTTGGCTGCTTGAGGATTGTGACTTTTCTCCGGGTTGCAAAAATAGAGTTCCTGCTGGAGCTAAGTGAGGAATGAAGTTCTCAATGTTTTTTTGAGCCTGACAGCATTGACATTCTTGAACAATCACTCCTCTACCTACCCGGTGCCAGGTTGCCTGCTGTATCAATTGCATGGGATGCACCTTTACAGTGAGTTCCTGACAGACCGAACACATTTCAATATCATCTCGCTTGTTCGCATATAGACGAAGGTGAATAGGGGATGATGGCAAGTGAGGCTGGCACTGCTGACAGCACCAACCCTCACAGGTCAAACTGTCTAAAGTTTGTGCGACTTGTTGAGGTTGACTCAGGTAAAGCTGTAGCGCAGCGCTGTCTAGCTTTTCTAATGGGGTTTGACAACGTGTACAGCGAAATGGACGCTGTTTTGCCCGTCTTTTTCCATGCCGCTTGACCACTTCTACTAGCTCAGCAGAAAGAAATAAACCGCAGACTATTGCCACTGAAGCCGCAGCGATCGCCAAACTTACCGACACTAAAAACCAATGCTGACTCACTAGAAAACCGGATGCAATTCCCGTTAAACTAGCCCAGCCAAATGCTCGTCCGATATCTTTCTGGGGCAGAAGACGCTTAAACCAGAGCAGTACCACAAACACCAGTGGGCAACTCAATGCCAACCAAAAGCTAATTTCACCATTAATCCATTGGGTGTTTTGAGCCAGTGCGATCGTCCAAAATAGTAAATACACCAGCCCAAACCATACTCCTGATAGCCCAAGCCAAATTACCCAATAGTGCAAACGAGTATCAACGGGTGACTGTTCGGCATCCACAAAATCCTTTTCCCAGACTTGCCCTCGCTGCCGCCTCACTTGGTCAGCGGGATTGAGCAAGAAGGGACGACTGGCGATCGCAAAAACGCGCCAACAGGCGATGCCTGCCCAAGTTAGCCCAAGCGCCGTGACAAACAAAACATAGACGGGAATTAGTGGATGCGGCATCGGAACCCGTTGAGTTTCAGCAGGTTGAGCCTCAACAGGTGGGGCTTCTGGGTTTAGCTCTGAAACTAACGCCTGTGTTCCGGCTAAAATGCCGCCATCAAAATCTCCTACCCAGAACCGAGGAGTAATGGTGCCAGTGATAATACGACCTACTTTAGCATCCGGCAGGATAGCCTCAACTCCATAACCAGTCTCAATTTCAACGCGGCGATCGCCCTCTGAGACTAAAAACAAAACGCCATTGTCTTGTCCAGCTTTTCCAATTCCCCATTCGTTAAAAAGAGCGGTTGCAAGTTCTTTAGGAGAATCAGCAGGCTCAGATGTGGAAACGGTGACGACTGCTAATTCAACTCCATTTTGAGCTTCCAGTTCAGTAATAATTTGATTGATTTGGGCTTCCGTCGCTGGTGTGATCAAATCTGCCATGTCAGTCACCCAACCTCCAGTCGCTTGACGGGGATTGGGAATATTTTTGACATCGAGAGAATCGCTCTCTGGCTCTATCAACGCAAACACAACAAACATCAACACTATCATCAAAAAGCCTTGAAGCCTTTCCCTCATCAGGTTCATAAGCAGCCTTGGATGAATTGTTTGAAGTCCACCAAAATCGCAAGTAACTACAGCGATCTAGGCAGGTTTTTCGTAAACCGCGTTTTGGTTCTTCCTAATTCACTACAAAGCCGCTCCAGGCTACGACAAAAAAGGACGATGGAACTAGCCCACCGTCCTTTTTATTTCATCTAAAGCAAAGGATTAGAAAAAGTTTCCCCGTTATGTAAGGGATTATTTGTCCAATGCTTTGCCTCTAGCGTTTCAGGTTACTTTGCCATTGGCAGAAATTTTTTCCTTAAACAGTTTGCCTGCACTGAAGGCAGGAACGCGAGTTGCTGGAATTTTGATGGTTTCCCCACTCTTGGGGTTGCGGCCTTCTCGTTCTTTGCGATCGCGGGGTTCAAAGGTGCCAAAACCAACCAATGTCACTTTTTCACCTTTGGCTACAGCGTCTTGAATTGTCTCAAACAAAGCTGTCAAAATTTGATCGGCTTCTTTTTTGGTCACACCTGCTTTTTCTGCAACCGCGTCAATTAAATCGCCTTTATTCATGAAATACAGCCCTCACGAGCATCTTAACCGTTAGAAGTGAATTGTAGTGCAAATGTACAGAAATGAGTCAACTTAGCAGAAATTTTTATAGGAGGGGTGGTCATCACGCAGATCGTGTTGATGACCAATGGTTGATGACCAATGATCAATTTTCTGAAAACGCTGTAAACTTTTATTACGGTTTATAGCAAGTAATTTATGACAACTAACCTTGGATTTGGGAAGGCGCAGCCTCAAGCTAAGCTCTCCAAGCGATCGCAAGAACGCACTGAAGCGGCTCAGCAGCTTGACCGGATGCGGGCTGACGGAATTCCAGAATTTGAGGTTTATCTTCGGATTCAAGGGAAGAAGGGCTGGTATCCGGTGGGGGCGATCGCCGTTAAGCGTTCCAGTCAAATCAGCGAGGCTATCTTTGGCAGTCAGGCAGACTTGCTTCAGGGAGCTTTTCGCCTCTATCCTGTCCTGCGGAAACATCAGCAGCAGTTGGAATATGGCTACCGCCTCAAGGAATTCAAAGATGAGCCGATTCAGCTAGCAGTGCCACCCCAACCGAAGACAGCAAATGGAATTGCTACCGCCTTGAGCCAGGTAAAAGATCGCTTCTCATCCTTACTGAAGCGCAGCCAGGAATGATGACCTGAATCGATGCCGTTAGGCTTAAGCCGAATGGCGCTGAAATAGGTAAAAATGCAGCGCTCAGATCTGCGATTTCTTTGAGAAGTTGCAGGTCTTGTTTTTTGAAGCCAGACAGCTTCAAAATGTTGATATAAGTTCAGCTAATTAGAGATGCAGCAAAATCTGCTCCTACGATTCGCTACATAAACAGAAAAACGCAGTGCCAAAACGGTAGGATAGATGTCCTATGGGGAACGAGGGACATGAGGAAACTAATCAAAGGTCTGCGTGATTTTCAGACCAGCTACTTTAGCCAGCATCAGGAATTGTTTGAGCAACTCGCGCACGGTCAGAAGCCGCGAGTCTTGTTTATTGCCTGCTCCGATTCGCGGGTTGACCCCAATTTGATTACTCAGGCTCAGGTAGGCGAACTGTTTGTCGTTCGCAATGCGGGTAATATCATTCCTCCCTATGGGGCGGCAAATGGGGGGGAGGGGGCGGCAATCGAATACGCAATTCACGCCCTGGGAATCGAGCAGATTATTGTTTGTGGACATTCTCACTGTGGGGCAATGAAAGGACTGCTCAAGCTGAATGAGCTTGAGGAAGAAATGCCGCTGGTCTGTGATTGGCTAAAACACGCAGAGGCAACACGGCGGCTGATCAAGGAAAACTACAGCGATCGCCAGGGTGAAGAATTGCTGGAGTTGGCGATCGCCGAAAATGTCCTCACTCAAATCGAGAACCTGCGGACTTATCCGGTAGTGCGCTCTAAGCTCTATCAGGACAAACTCAGCCTCCACGCCTGGATCTACCACATCGAGACGGGTGAAGTTTTTGCTTACGATCCGGTACATCACGCCTACGTGCCACCGCAAAGCCAGTTCACGGTCTACATGGAGGATGACGCGACTCCCGAAGTCCATTTCCCCGGAGCCAGATGGCTACCTCCAGAGCAATCCGAGCGAATCTACCGAGGCTCTGCGGCAAGGGAAGTCGATCGGAGATTCAGTTTGCCGTAGGATTATTGGCTTTAGTTACTGGTCATTTATCTTTGCCTGGTTCCCAAACTGGAGTTTAGGAGCGAGTAAATAACCAATAACCACTCAGATATAGCGGTAGCCATATTGATTAGGACATTTTGGTGGCGCGGCTCCGCCGCGCCACCAAAATGTCCTTGTCCTAACCTAGCTGACTACAGCTATAACTCACCTAAAGTATTTCGCGCCCCAAGTATGGCTGTAAGGCTTCTGGCAGATGAATTGTGCCATCAGGCTGCTGATAGTTCTCTAAAATAGCTGCCATTGTGCGACCGACTGCCAAGCCGGAACCATTTAACGTATGAACAAACTGGGTTCCTTTTTTGCCCGGTTCCTTAAACCGAATGTTGCCGCGCCGTGCCTGAAAGTCGTAGCAGTTTGAGCAGCTTGAAATTTCTCGATACTTGCCCGACGAGGGTAGCCACACTTCCAGGTCGTAGGTTTTTCCGGCAGCAAAGCCCAGATCGCCCGTGCATAGCTCAATCACTCGATAGGGAAGCTGAAGTGCCTGCAAAATGGCTTCTGCGTCCCGCGTCAGGGTCTGGTGTTCTTGCTCGGAGGTGTCAGGATGGACAAACTTGAATAGCTCCACCTTGTCAAACTGATGGAGCCGAATTAAGCCTCTAGTGTCTCGTCCGTAGCTGCCTGCTTCGCGGCGGAAGCAAGGCGTGTAGGCGCAGTGGTGAATGGGCAATTCTTCAGTAGAGAGAATCTCGTCACGGTAAAGGTTAGTGACGGGCACTTCAGCAGTTGGCGTGAGCCAGAGATCGTCGCGATCGCACTTAAAGCTTTCCTCAGCAAACTTGGGCAACTGCCCCGATGCGGTGAGCGACTGGCTATTGATTAGGAATGGCGGAATCACTTCCAGGTAGCCTGCCCGAATTTGGCGATCGAGCATAAACTGAATCAGCGCCCGCTCTAGCGCTGCCCCTGCGCCAATTAGCGTTACGAAACGGCTTTGAGCTACTTTAGTCGATCGCTCAAAGTTGAGGATTTTTAGCTTTTCGCCAATTTCCCAGTGAGGCAGGATGTTTGGATTTTGGGGCAAGTATTCGTCACCCCAGCGTCGAATTTCAACGTTTTTGTCCTCACTTTTGCCAATTGGGGTTGATTCGCTGGGCAGGTTCGGTAGCGTCAACAGCAAAGCTTCTAGCTGAGCCTTTAAATCTCTTTCTTGAGGTTCCAGTTCACTCAGTTGCGCCTTGACCTGATTGCCCTCGTCTCGAAGTGCTTGAATTTCCTCACCTTGCGGGCCAGCACCCGACTTCATTTTCTGACCCACCAGTTTGCCAATTTCGTTGCTTCGGGCTTGAAGCTGCGATCGCCTTCCTTCTAGCTCACGCTGCTGCTGGTCAAGTTCCAAAATTGGATTTAGATCATAACCTCCCCGCAAATTCAGACGCTCCTGAATCTGCTCCGTCTTCTCTCGAATTTGCCTCAAATCAAGCACAGATTCCCAACTCCTTCACCCTTCATCCTTTTGCTATAGACTCCAATTTAGCTGTGAACTGCACCATCAGGCATTGTTGCCCAGCTAAAATCTAAAGAATTGAGAACGTGCATTTCTGAATTGAGCTTTGCTTCGCTCAAATTTGCGCCCCGCAAGATCGTGTAGTTCAACCGCACATCAGCCAAAATTGCCCGATGCAGATTAGCTCCGCTCAGGTTTGCGTAATCCAGGTTTGCCCAACTCAGATCTGCTCCAGACAAATTTGCGCTGATTAGCTCTGCTCGCTCCAAATTTGCACCCCGCAGAATTGTCACAATCAGCTTTGCAGCAGTTAGGTTTGCCTGATACAAATTTGTTCCAGTTAGCTCTGCCTCTCCCAAGTTCACCCGACTCAGGTTTGCCTGACGCAAATTCGCGCCATCAAGGTTCACCCAACTCAGGTCTGAGTCTGATAAGTTTGCTTCGGTCAAATTCGCCCGCTCTAAATCAGCGCCACATAAGCTAGCTAAAACCAGTTTGACTTGACTCAAATCTGCCTTAGCTAGGGTTGCTTCACTCAAATTTGCTCCGGTTAAATTTGCCCTAGCCAGACGTGCATCTCTAAGATCAACCGAATTCAAGATTGCCTCTGATAAGTTTGCTTCGTTTAAGCTAGCCCGATTTAGGTTTGCGCCAGAGAGATTTGTCCGCCTCAGGGTGGCTCTCCATAGCGTCGTGCCGCTCAAATCTGCGCCCACTAAACTTGCTTTACTCAAATCTGCCCCAACCAAGTGTGCGCCACTCAGCCGTGCGCCATTCAGGTTTGCTTCCCTTAATACAACCCCGTTTAGCTCTGCCCCAACCAGGTAAGCACCGCTTAAGTCTGCTTCATATAAAATTGCTTTCTTTAAGTCTACGCCTCGTAGATCTGCGCCGCGCAAGTAGGTTCCGCTCAGGTCTACAGTGTCAAAGTTTCGCTCACCTGCGGCATATCGTTCCAGAAGTTCATGAGCGTCCATATCATCACCTCTAGCCTTAAGTTTTTGTGCCTAACGCACTCACTTCTCTGTACTTTCCATATTGAAAGTGATGCCAGGAGCAGTCGAGTACGCCAGCGTTCTGCTTCCACCAGAACGGTCAAAAGCTGCTTCATGTCCTGCGGATTTTCGGGCAAGTAGGCATCAGCACAGGCCGCCATATCAGAAAAGTCACGAATATCACGCGGCAGGGCACCGCCCAGTTCATAGATTCGGGGAACCAAAACTTCAAAGTGGTTGCGGTTTTCTAACCGAGCATCTTCAATGATTTCCTTTAAGCCTCCACCCTCAAAGCCGATCGCACTCACCCGCAAAATGGTGTAGTAAAAATAGGTGGTGAATTCGGCTGAAGCTGCTCTCACTAGTTTGTTGAGCAGTTGATTAACGTTGATGCCAACCTGTTTCACCATTTCCTGGGCAACTTTAGCCATGATGAACCTCTTTGAGGTTTTAAATCAGGGTTGTAAAAGATTGTCAGTTCGCTGGACTTGCAGCATAAACTCGCAGCTTACTGACGTTAATTTCTATGGTTTTTTGTTGAAGAAACCGAAAATCAGATCTGATTTCTGTTGAAGGGCGATCAGTTGAGGGCGATCGCCCTCACACTCCTCTACACCTGCCGTCTTTCTAGGATCAAGATATAGGAAAAACAGCTTTTCTAGAACGCTCCAGTCGATTTAGCTTGCTATTTTGCAGCCATCTTCTGATTTAATTGTGAAACATTCAATTAAAAAACAGCATCGGTTTTGATATATATTCATACTCACGTTGAATATACTTTACAAAGTCACAAACCACCCTGCTACTGATGGGCGATAAGAGTCGAGCATTTGTCAGCAAGGCGTTGGAGGTGGGCGGATCTGCATACAGACTTTTCATCAATTGCTGCGACTTGGGTTCTAGCGGGTGAAATTCATGAGTTGTGCAGAGATACCGTAAACCGTTGCGTTGCTCGGTCTGGCGATTTGCAAATAGGCTCTGTGCCTGTCTTTTTACAAATCTTGATACGTCAACTCTGCATTTGCCCAATCGGTCTCTTCTAAAAATTGGGCAAAGGGGGTTAGAAGTCCAGGAAATGACTCTCGTAAGGAAGGAACATCTGCTTGATAGCCCTGCTTGCGGTACCACTGAATCAAATCAAATAGCGATTTGCGAAACAAGAGTAAGAAAACCCAGGGGGGAATTTCTTTGTAGACCACCGATCTTCCTTGTACTCTAGAAAATGCTTCTGCCATTTGTTTGGGAGTCAATACATCCCCAGCCAGTTCAATTTCTTGACCCACATATTGGGAACGGTGCTTCATCACATATGCAGCTACTCGTCCCATATCTTTTGTTGTAATCAAATGAAGCGGCTTGTTGGGTTGAACTGCAAAGGGGAAAGACCCTTTAAGCACGGATGGTCGGGTGTATTGCTTCCAAAACTCTTCCATGAATAGGCAAGCCCGTAACATTGTTGTAGGTAAATCTGTCTGCCTTAGAATCTGCTCTACTTTACGCTTCTGCTCAATGTGAGGAATGCCAGAATTGCGATCGCCTCCTCCCGCAGAGTTGTAGACAAAGTGGCTAATATTAGCTTGCTTGGCAGCTTGTGCAATTCGCTCTGCCCTTGCAATTTCTTGGGGCTCGGGTTTGGCAGAATCGCTGGCAGTTGCGTGGCAGTAAACGGCTGAAACACCTGCAAAGGCCGCTTTTAATGAAGGCTCATCATCCAGATCTGCTTCAACTAGCTCAACACCGCTATTGTGCAGTCTAGATAGGGAAGTCCGCTCAAGATCGATCTTGCGGGTAATCGCACGTAAATCAGTCACATTCTGTTCGAGTAATCCTTTGACAGCATTGCTGCCTGTCCCTCCGGTTACACCTATCAGCAGCACTTTACCAACTGCTGTTTCTGCGTTGATAGAATCTGAAGGGATCACAGTAGCATAGCCTCCGACGTTCTGTACTCAGTTTAGTCCTTACAGCGCTTTGCGCTTGAGTGTGTCTAGATATAGCTGTAGTCGGCTAGGTTAGGACACGGACATTTTGGTGGCGCGGCGGAGCCGCGCCACCAAAATGTCCTAATCGATATGGCTACCGCTATACTTCATTATGTGCATCGCTGAGCGTGTCACACAACAAAAAATCTGTGGCTTAGGTAATTGAAAACTACTAAGAGACATAACTCATAGGTAGGGGTGAAGAGACGTTTACCCCTACCTGTGGGTTACTTAACTCCGCAACACACATTGAATGGATTGCATGACCTGTTCTCGCAATCCAGCCTCTTGAAGCTGATTGGCAACCTGACGCGCCCGATCGCTCTGCCCAAGTTGGGCATATTGCAAGGCGATCGCTTCCAGCATACTGCCCCGATCGTCGGTTCTATCGATAATCGTGCCGCCCTCTGCCCCTAAGCGATCGACCTGTGATTCTTCACCGGGAATGGTTTGAGCCAACTGGAACGCTTGATCGAGAATGGGGAGGGCTGCATCAACCTGCTGTAAGTCGCTGTAGCGTTGAGCGATCGCCAGCAATAGCTGAGCTTTTTGGCTTGCCTGAGGCAGTTGATCGACGACGGGCAGCGCCAGGTCAAAGCGATCTTGCTGCAATAGAGCCGTTGCACTGGTTTGTAGGCGAGACTGGCGCACGTCTGAGTCGGGGGTAGCTTGCGCCAGTTGCAAAGCACCGACATATTGTTTTGCGTCCATGAATACAGCAAAGGGATGATCAATCGGACCACCAAATGTAGGATTAGTGATAGATTCATCCAGTTGGCTCACTTGTTCCAGGAGTGGGCGCATCAGGTCGGTTTGCCCAGTTTGGGAATATACTACTGCAATCGCGGTGAGGGCGCTGGGTTTAACTAAAGCACTTTGCGTTAAGTCTTCAGGAAACTGTTGTTGGTAAGATGTGGTGAGAGAATCTACACTTTGCAACGTCTGCTGGAGCAACTCATTGGCCCAACTCGTTTCACCTGCTTGATGGGCGGTAAGGGCGATCGCTGCCAACAGTCGCACCCGCAAAACAGGACGGTTAGCAAGGGTAAGCTGTTGCGCCCATTCAGCCGCCTCAACGTGCTGACCCGTCGCTGCATAAGCGGTTGCCAGTTCGACCACTTGCCAATCTTGCGGGCCATAATCGATTACCGCAATGCGGTTCCATTCTTTGCCAATCCATTCAAACTGCTGAGTGGCGATCGCCAGTTGAAATAGGTCTCCCAAGTAAAGGCGCTGTTCCCAGGAGTCAGGAACCGTTTCAATATCGCTCAGCCGTTCAGATAGCCACGACTCAACCACATCATCCTGCCCAGCCTGACTAAGGGCAAGCATCACAGATTTGATCACCTGTGGCGGTGGTGAGTTGAAAGAAGTTTGTGCGAGTTGTAGAGCTTCGTCGCGTTGTCCTAACTGCAAATAGGTTTCAACCAAATTTCCATAGATGAATTCTGGATTGGGCAGGTTGGTTGTTGATGCCAGTTGTCTTGCCTGACTGATCCATTGTTCAGCTTTATCAGGCTGGTTGGCGTTGTGATAAGCGATCGCCAGTTGCTCAAATGCCAAAATTCGTTGAGTGATCGCAGGAATCGATTGGGCTAATTGTTCTGCCTGGGGCAAATTGCCAACAGTAATTGCACCCTCAACAATTCCCCGTAGAGCGACTGACTGAATTTCAGACCGATCGGGCAAACGGGCGGCAATTTCTTCGGCGTTTGCGAAGTCGCCAATTTGAGCGTAGGTGGTTGCCATGCGCTGAAGGATAACCCGCTTTAACCCTTCAGAAGTGTTGGGCGGAATTTGCTCAACTGCTCCCCCGACCTGAGTGAGAACAACCAGCGCTGATGGGGTGTCGCCCATCAGAGCGTAGGTTTCTGCAACATCGATTAACGCATTTGCGGTAAAAATGTCGCCCCGAATGAATCGTGCTGCCTGTCGCGCTTGCTCTAGCACTTGTGCGGATCGCTGGTTTTGACCGGGTTCTAAGGCGATGTGGTAACGGGCGATCGCCGCTAATGAACGAGTTTTGACATAGCTGTGTCCGGTTGTCAGGCGATTAGCGATTTGCAAAAACTGCTCTAGAGTAGGTTGCAGTCGAGCCGATTGAGCCTGCTGATCAAGGTTCTGCGTGAGTCGCTGCCATCGCGTAGCGGGATAGCCTTCATTAGCCTCTAACAACCACTGCTGCAAAAAGCCCGCCTGAAGGCGCGTATCGGGTAGCTGAACGGCGATCGCCAATGCTACCTGTAATGATTGCAGGGCTTCCTCATCGTTAGACTGCTCAAGGGCAGAACGAGCCTGATCTTCGGCGATCGCTAATCGATCTGGTGATGACGGACTGGGGTTACAGGATGCTGCAACGGTTGGGGTTTGAGCCAGCGCAAAATAAGCAGGATTGAGCGTATTTTCTAATGTAGTGATTGCTAACACACTCAATAAAAGAGCCGATTGAAGAGAACGAATCATACTACAGGTGTTGTTGTGAACGGTTCATTTTCTAATGAGGACGACCTCACCAGAAAATGAAATACAGTGCGGAAAGGTGCAATCCCGTCCGGCAAGGATTGAACTTCTCCACACTAATCAATTGAGATGAATCAATTAAACGGCGAAGAGACACTTCATCAACTGGATTTGTGCTGGTGGGGAAGACGGAAGGCGGAATCCTGGATGCAACAAGGTTTCTGCCTTCCACCAAAGGTAAGCCACACATTGTAGGGTGGGCATCGCCCACAAAGCTACATAGCAAGGGCCTTTAAAGAATGTGGGCAGTGCCCACTCTACTGGAAATCACTGTAAGCAATTGAGCAGTAAGGAAAAACGATAGAGCGATAGGGCGATCGCCAGTTATTCAGTTGGGGGCTGTGCCTTTCGAGTGCGGCGAAACTGCTGGGAGAGGTCTTCAATAATGTCATCTAGACCCAGGTTTTTCCCAGATACCTTTGCTGAATTGTAAGCCAGTCGTGCTGCTGCGTAGGCTTCACTGCCTGCGAGCATCTGGGTATCTTCAAGCAACTCGCGCAGATGGTTTACCGCTTGTAGGATTGGGCTGATTGCCTCAAATAAAGCAAGATCTCGTCGAGCTTTTTCAATATCCAGGTGACGGGGCATTAGATCATTATGCTGCGCCGCCATGTCGAGCGCACGAGCCGTAAAAGTTTGAGCTTTTCGCCCCATTTTAGAAATTTGTCGCCGCTCCTGGGCTGATAGACCTGCTAAAAAGGACAGTTGTTCACGAATCGTTTTGAACGTAGTGATAACGTTCTCAACTTCCTGCTCGGTCAGCGTTGCATCGATCGTTGGGTTGGGCATACTTTAAGCCTCGTAAGTGGGTTAGATGCACTAAATTAATGTGCTGCTTTATAAATACCCAACGCAGAAGCCTTTCCAACTCTGTATCAATACTGAAAAATATTTGACGGAAGAATTAAAAGCTTCAACAGTCCGAGAAATTATCTAGAAAATACTATTTTCCACCCCGCCGATTCTGTTTTTATGTGCGTCGATTCTGTTTTTATATGCGTCGTTTCGATTTTTTACTCCGCCATTTCTATTTTTATATGCATCGATTCTATTTTTCACTCCGTCGATTCTATTTTTATATGCATCGATTCGGTTTTGATATGCGCTGTTTCTGTTTTTATATGCATCGACGCATCTAAAAAACCCGTCAGCGATATTCAAAATAGAAATGTAGCCTTAGTAAGCCAAACCTATCTGATAGACCTGGATCGTTGAGCAATCTCGCCCTTTACCTGTTCTCCGATTCAGCTACCCTGTATTGTTGAGTTAGGATATGATCATGCGCTGAATCAGTTTGAAAGGTAGCGGTATGATTCAAACACAGCCCAATCAGTTAGCAAATCTACCTCAGCGGCGGTGGAGTGTGGATGAGTACCATCGCATGATTGCTGCTGGTATTCTGACTTCCAGCGATCGCGTTGAGCTTTTAGAAGGACACATCATTGAAATGGTGCCCCAAGAGCCACCTCACGCTTCTACGACTTCGAGCTTTGGTAATGACTTTGTGGTGCTGTTTGCTAGTAGAGCCTGGGTGCGGCAACAGTTACCGATTACAATCGCTCCCAATTCAGAACCCGAACCCAACATTGCAGTTGTGCGAATTGACCCAAACCGCTACCGCAACCACCATCCGATTCCAGAGGACGTTTATCTGTTAATTGAAGTCTCTGATTCGACCCTGAATTACGATCGCGATCGCAAGGCGAAGGTCTACGCTAAAGCCAATATTTCAGAATATTGGGTGATTGATGTCAATCAGAGGCAACTATTAGTTTTCCGTGAACCACAAGGAGATACTTACCAGGTTGAGCAGGTGTTAGGAATGGATGATGCGATCGCCCCCTTTATGTTTCCTGACGTGGTAGTTGAGTTAGCAAGTTTATTGAGTTGAAGGAATGCTTCTGCAAACGACAATGCGTAAAATAATGGGATGAGAAGGTCAAACAACCCTTATGACTGCCACTGTCACTTTACAAATTCCAGATCTGATCTATCAGCGATTGGTTAACACTGCTAATGCAACTGGACGGTCACTTGAGGAGGTGATGCTGCACGCCCTTAAAGTTGGCAGTCCACCGGATTGGGATAACGTACCCGATGAGTTTAAGGCTGACTTGGCAGCGTTGGATCGGCTAGAAGACGAAGCATTGTGGAGGCTTGCTACTGCTCGAAAGACCTCTGAAGAGATGGCACGATACGATGAGCTACTCGACCGCAACCAGAACGTGGGTTTGACTCAAGCAGAACAGTTGGAGTTAATGGAACTGCGATCGCAGGCTGACCGTTTCATGCTCTGCAAAGCACAAGCTGCCGCTCTCCTTCACTGGCGAGGACACCACGTACCTAATTCCTGATTGCTTGTGTCTGCCTATATTTCTGACAGCTTAAAAGCTCGAATCGAACAGCAGGATCGCCAGCGTTGTTGCTACTGCCTGACTAGTGAAGCAAACAGTGGTATTCCGATGACTTTCGATCATATCCAACCTAAATCCAAAGGTGGAGCCACCTCATTTGAAAATGTTTGCCTCGCTTGTCGAACTTGCAATGAGTACAAATCCGATTCAATAGAAACGGAAGATCCACTAACGGGTGAGCTTGTTCACCTATTTAACCCACGTACTCAACAGTAGTCGGAGCATTTCATTTGGAGTTTAAATGCAACGAAAGTGCAAGGAGTAACGGCGATCGGTCGAGCAACGGTAGCTGCCTTGCGAATGAATAATCGTGTGATCGTTGCTGCTCGTTATCGTTGGGCAATCAGCGGGTGGCATCCCCCAGAGAACTTATAGCTCTCGCCCCTGTTGCGTTTCCTGATGTAGGCGTTGAGTTAGTGGGCTTAGCCTAATTGCGTTCCGCTTGCCATTGTGCCGCCATTTCTGCAAATTCATCGTCTCCTTCAAACATACCGATAAACTCTGTCCAGGGGTTTTCCCGTTTAGATTCGCTTAGAGAGACTTCTAGCGGCAAAACTTCAACGTTGTTTAAGCGATCGCTCACTAACTCCTGAATTGCTTCCAGTGCTTCTTTGCGGGTGTCTGCTTCTACCTGACAATTGGCCAATTCAGCGATCGATGCAATGGTTCGCCCTGTTGCCGTTTGCTCTAACAAAACATGAAAATTCAACGCTGATGTAGAGGAAAGCACAATATTCATGTGTTCTCAGATTTAGGAGGTATAGGTTCTCAGGATCGTTATTATTCTATCAAGCCTAGTTCAGAGGACGTTTGAAACGTCTAATCTGTAACCCAAAAGTCGTAGGGGCGTGGCATTCGGGCAAGGATTTTGGGGTTATTTCAGAGTCTACCTGCCGAATGCTCGCCCTTACAGGGGAACATTGGGGAGGTGAGGGGTGGGGCGATCGCCAAACAAGAACACTTTTTTACTGCTAATTAGGGTTAAAGCGTGTTGAAATCTTGCATGAAATTAAGTGGGGCTATAATTTGAGACAAACGATTTTGAGCTGAAAGCATGACTACAGTATCAATTTTGCCAATCTCTAATGCTAGCGGTGAGAAATCTTATCGTGCGATTTCAGGAGATAAATACTCGGTTGGCAAAACTGCGGGACAGGCATTAGATGCATTAACGACCCAACTAGGAGAGACGGAGTTTAGTGCGCTATTGGTGATTCAAAGCTTTCGCCCTGACTCATTCTTTGGTGCTGAGCAACAGAAACGACTGTCTGAGTTGATGAGCCTGTGGCGGTTAGCACGAGATCAAGGAAGGATGTTGCTACCAGAACAGCAAGCTGAGTTAGATAGCCTGGTTGAAGCTGAGTTGAGAGCCGCAACAGCCCGTACAGCACAGATGCAGCAAGGGAATGCATGAATTTGTGTTGTGTGGCGATCGCTCTCTTCATACAGTTTGCTTTAGTAGGATGTGGCGATCGCCATAACAATAATCCAAGGGCACTGACTTAAAGAGGCAAGATCTGCGACTTCTCGAAGAAGTCGCAGATCTGAGTGCTGCATTTCTACTTATTTCACTGCTATTCAACAAATAATCTAAGTCCAGCCGCTAGAACAAAGATTCTTGCAGTCGCTGCCGAATTCGATGATGTTCTTCTACCCCTTCATAAGCAAATCGGTTGTAACCGTTTCGTTGAATCAATGCTTGAAGATATCGTAGTCGGTTCTCGGTGGCAGGATGAGTTGAGAGATATTCTGGCTGACCTCCAGAAGATTGCTCGTTGAGTGTGACGAAGAAGTTGTGCAGTCCGTCTGCTGCATAGCCGTAACCTGCTATAGCACGAGTTGCCAGGATGTCAGCCTGTTGTTCTTGGTTGCGGCTAAAGTTCAAAGTGATTAAGTTTGTGATGCTACTGAGAGAAGTGATTTCTCCAACAGTAGCAAATAGATTACTTCGTGCCATCTGTTGATATCCATGAGATAGCACCGCGTGGGCAACTTCGTGACCTATTAAGCCAGCTAGCTCAGCTTCAGAATTGGCTGCCAATATTGATCCGGTATTGACGAACACTTTACCTCCGGGTAGGGCAAACGCATTAATTGAGCTGTCTTGAACCACATAAAACTCATACTCAAACTCATCACGCCCCATGAGGTTGGCAACATCGTTTCCAATTCGGCTGACATAATCAAGGATTACTGGGTCTTCAATCAGGTCACGATTATTGATTTCATCCTCAGCAAGCTGTGAGCCTATTCCTTCTTCACCAGAAGTCAGCATCCGCACTAAAGGTACCGTCTCGATTACATTTGAAAGTGTACTACCGCCACCAAAGATAATGCGACCCAGGGCACCTAAACCACCCGTGATGCCAAATTCACGCCGAGTGCTTCTGCGGAAGCTATTAAATTCATCCTCTGCCACTTCTTCAAAGTTACTAACTTCTGGATGATTTGGATTAATGATAGTGAACAATCGAGCAGCGACAGAAGCTTCCAGAGATTTGTCGGCATTTTGTAAAGCCCTTACTCGTGCCCAGGCAATGTCAACGTTATCTGGGAATAGAGTTGCTGCCTGCTCTAAGATATCCAAAATCTCATCGTCTCGCTCGTAGGCTTCTAGTGCTTGAGCCATCAAGCTGTAAGCAGGCACAAAAGCTGGATAGTCTTGAAGCAAAAGTTCAAGCGGCACGAAGAGTTTGCTCTCTAGCCCTTCCTCATACCCAGCCTGAGCTTCTGCCCAAAGAGCCTGACCTCCCGGTGGTAGCTGAGCCAAATCGGTAATCGGTTCAGGAAAGAAAGTCGCAAGATTTTGCTCTTCGGAGGAAGATTTACACTGTCGGTACAGTTCTTCGGCAGCGGTACGATTGTTTTCCAGATAGAGTTGGTCTGCTTGAACTACAGTGGCGTAACACGGATCTTGCTGTACTTGTGCGGTGACTCCTATAGGCTTAAGGAAATTAAGCGCAAGAGTCAAAATCAAAGTAGTACAGAATAGAAGTCGATTGAGTTTCATTAGTTTCCAGGTGGTATAAATTTGGTGGCAAAGTTTTATCTTGATGAGCTTGAATCGTCATCACAGCTGACGATGTCTTTTCTATATATTCTTGATTTCTGTTCTAAGTACAGTATTCTTGCTTCCGAGGAAATCTTTCAGGATGATCGTTTCCGAATAAAGTAGAACCTGCCTGTTTGAGCAAGAGGAGCGTAAAGGCTTTATGATGCTTGTGTGATAACTTCTACAAAATTAAAAAACTGACAAAAGAGTCAAGATTAAAGTCTGTGATTTAGCAAATAGAACAGTTTTATATGCAGTTATTCTCCATCTACTAACAATTTCAGGTCTTGAAGCTTAAAAGCTTTTAGGATATGCAATCTTTCTTCCTAAGACTAGATCCCTTGATAGTATTCTAATAATTAATTCGTGATGGCATTGAAGAATTTATTTAGTTTCCTTTGTAAATTCTCAAGAAAACCATAACGTACTATTTCCTTATTCTCTTGGAAGTCACTAGCAAATCTTGTGTTTACTCTGAAACGCCTGTGGCTACCTGAGAGGATAATCTATCGGACTAAACTCGTCTCTTAATTCTTGAATATAACTGTTTGGCCTTGGATCAATATACGAAGGAGTATCAACACCTCCTGCGTCTAAAACATCTTGAACAAAATGCCCACAATTGTTTGTCAGCAAGTTGTATTCTTCGTTCGTCAAACTATTGTTTTGGTTCAACCTGTCCTGAACGAATTGTTCCATTTGATCGAAATCAGCATTATCAACATACACTCCAAGTATTCGCCTTCCTTGCCCTGCCAATCTGGAAATTTCTCCTAAGACTCTTCTTAAAGATGCCTCAGTAGGATGTCCATTGTCCCCTATAACAACATTTGGAACAACTCTATTTCTAACAATTCCACGGTTTGCTTCATCATATCGACCATACTCATAATATCTAGTTAGTCCAGTATTTGGATTAATCAGCAGAATACCTGCATGTCCCAAACTGTTAAAAGTTACGTCTCCGACAGTGATTTGATAATCCGGGAATACAATGGGAACGGCATCCTTAGTTGAATTTGAATAAGTTGATGACAAACTAAGTAACTCATTATTTTCATCCCTACGAGCGCATGCAAACTCCAGGTTATCTTCTAAATTATTACTCAAGCAGGAGATTGTATACCACCACTTGGTATTCAAATCTTGGTTTCCAACTAGCTTTATACCAATGTATGCAGCGCCATCAGGAATGTTGCTAATTCGCTGAATTGCTTGACCAGATGCTGGCCCTATCTCAAAAATAATATTACCTTCGTAATAAAGCTCTAAACGGTCTGGAATATCGTAAAATTCGTACTCAAGATTGATCTCTTGATTTATGCCACCTGATAACTGAAAAAGGTCTGTTCTGATTTCACTTCCTCCGTTATATGTTTGCGGTTGATTACACTCTACTGGAGGTTTACAAGCAATTTCTTGCAAAGTTTGATTTCTAGAGCTAGCTACTAGTGAATCTTCTAGCGCCACTTTACTAAAAGTCATAGCCCATGCGGCTACTTTGCCTTCATCAGATTCAGCTTGAGCTAAACTTTCAGATTGTCTTCCTGCTGTTTGAGCAGACTGATAAATTCTGTCGCGAATGCTATTTTCACAGCTAGGAGTAGCTTGGGCTAATTGCTGATAGTTAGAATCTTCAGCAGCTTTTAGATAAGTAACAAGTTGTTCCTCTGATCTAACAGCACTGGTCAATGAAATTGTTTCAATTATTTGTCCATCCGCTGCATAGACAATAGTTTCTGACTCCGAAAATTCAGCTTTAGTACCGTCTGCTAAAACAACTGATTCGGGTACATTGTTGTCATTGAAATTGACAGTAAAGCTTTCTAGTTTTGCCTGAATTTCAGCGGAACTGAGTGAAGTTCCATCGCGCACTACTCTTGCTGGATCTGCAATTGAGACACGACTAAAAGAAGCCTGATAAATTCGGAAGCTGCCTGTATTGGGTAAATTAATTTCAAAACGCTGCTCGGTTCCTGTTGAAGCTGAAGTGATTAAAATCTCATTTCGACCAGAGCTATAAGGAGTTTGACGAGCTACTACAAAATCCTCGGCTAAAGCGTTTTGTAGATCAATAGGTGCCTCTCGAATAATAGGCGGTATCGCAATGTAATTTGAATTAATACTCCCTTCAACCTGCTCGACGTTAGGTACTGCTGCGTTTACCAATCCTGCACCTTTCCAGACTTGGCATATTGCAGAGTTAAAAGATAGGAGTCCACATAAAATTAGGGAGAAGCTTCTTTTGAAGAATGCACTCCAAAGTGTTAGAAAAAATGTTAAAATTGCAAGTAAGAAAAAGTTAATACATTGCATAGTTATCTTTTAATATTTTTACCTAGGGTAAGAATTAGATTAATCAAGAGGCAAGTTTCTTGTACAAATTATTGTCAGATTTTTTACAGCGACTAGCTAATTACTGAGTACAAAGGTTTCAAGATCTACCTCTGTAAGCTTCAAGACAATCTTGAAGAAGACTTCCAGCATATTCAGGAAATGCATCAGAACTCATTTGATAATCATTTAGAGAAAAGGGCTGACCTGAAGAAAATTCCCATTCTGTATCACCAGTAGTAATAGAGTAAAAGTAATCTGCCATTACAACGTTCGAGATCATGTTTTCTCTAACCTCGCCCCTCAAACAGCTATTTTGATCTAAATAAGCAACTACTATACCTACGACTGTGTTGCCTCTCTTACGAAAGATGAACTCTATGTTTCCAGATGATGTTTCGTAGGAACGTGGATCAGATATATTCTCGAAGAGATAGTCTCCATCTGGCAAACTTTCAGCCGTTCGTATCAAACTAGTTTGTGGATTTCTTGTTGTAACCTGAGTTGAACTGCTCACCGTCAACATATAGCGACCGCGACCACTACTGTCATAGGAATTGGCAACTACTCGATAAGTACCACTGCTAGGCAAAGTAACAGTGAGCGATGAATTCAAATTATCTGTGCTGATATCATCATTTTGAGCAATCAAATCACCATTGGGAGCAACTAGGATGAGGAAGGTATCGAATGCTGAGCTTTCGAGCGTAATGACGACCTGTTGACCAGCTTCACCCTCAAAAGGGTACTCATCGTAGAGGCTTCCATCATCGAGAACAGAGTCCCCTCTTTGTAAACTTCCTTGCTGTTGCAGAATGGTTTGCAAAGTGGCTTGTGACTGCTGAGCAACTAAGAAACTTTGAGATAGAGGATTGTTGAGACTATCGCTATTAGTATCAAGGGCTACCTCCAGTCCTTTTTGCTGGAATAGATTCTGAACGTGAAGATTTTCCGTTTTGCAAGCACTTGCTGACCAGAACTGAGCCAAAGATATTTGCTTCTCACGAATTGCTGTAAGAGGATTCGTGATACAAATATTTTCATCTCCGTAAGATATTTCTACCCCCGGATTGTTAGTTCGGGATGCTTGATTAGCGGCGATCGCTTTTGGCGCAAAGCTTAGGTAGACTGCATTCAGAACCGTCAGACAGATCAAACAATCCAGTCTTAGTACAGGTTTCATGATTTGCAGAGTTTGGAGAAGGTGAACGATTGCTTCTATCGAACGCTGAAGAGCAAAATTCTTTATGGCGCTTTGGCGATGCACCAATACCTTATCCGATGTCTAAGTACATCCGCGTAATCTTCACACACTTTTTACACTATTAAAGGAACATGACTTGCAATGTAGCTATATGAAATTGTTTGCTTTTGTTTTCCACGTTCTGCTCTTCCTTACGCAGGGTAGCTTTCGCTAACCGTAAGAAATACAGGGAGAAGGTTAATTTTCTTTGTTATGCAATTGCTAGTCTTGCTAGCACGCAATTATGGTGCGATCGCCCCAATGCGATGCAGCGATAGCTAGAAATTATTCTGGGGAAGTGGCGATCGCTCTGTCCCATTCTGTAGTTTGTGAATGAGGGCGATCGCTCTAATGCAACAGGGTGATGTGTTGGAAATACATCGAGCATGAGTAATCATCAAATACTTAATCTTTTTGAGCCTGTTCAATGGTCTCATAGGTTGACCTCCTGACCTCGAATGTAGTCGAAGTAGCTTGCGATTCCTTGTTTCGTGTTGGTGTTTCTATTTCAGCCAACCAGATGAACCCAGGACAAACGCGATCGCACTGTATTGAAGAGACGGCGATCGCCTGTCCAAAGCTCGATTCCCAAACGCTCAGCTAAAGCAAGATAGTGAGCATCATAGGACGCAGGTAGATTTTCACGCTGGGCAATTTTGAGGGCTTGCTGATGCAATTCGGCATCACGATACAACTGCACATCCAGGCTTAACGCCACTTCAAACAACCGTTCGCTTTCTGACGCAGTAATACGTCCTGCAACCACTGCTCGATGAAGAGAGTTACAAATCTCATACAACAATAGCGTTGGAGCAACAACTAAAGTTCCATCTGTTTGCCATTGCGTCCAAAGTTGTTGGAAACTTGATTCTGGATGAGAGTTCGACAGCACATTTGCCACAATACTTGCATCTGCACAAATGGTTGTTGTCATATTTACTTTGGTTTTCCAAAAGTTTCACGAACCAATTCATCCTGTTGCGCTGTGCGTTCATCTCTGCCTTGTTGAATGTAGTCTGCAAGTCCTAAATCTAAAGACTCTTCGCCTCTTCGAGCAGCAATCTGAGCATGAATTTCCTGTAACTTCTTTTTCTGTACCTCCCAATTGCTTCGAGGTTTTAGCTTCTCCTCCAAAAGAGCCTTTTCCTCTGAAGTTAAGGATTGAATAACTTGAACTAAAGACTCAACCAATTTCGTATTCATCGCTTTCCCTTACTTTTCATTTTGAATTTTGTATTGACTGCCTTTCTAGGTCTACTAAAACCGCAGGATGGTAGGTCATGATTGTTGTTGATTTTGCTGTATCCTTGATGCAATTACTGCTCTACGAACGTCCCGATCAGATAAATTGCCAACAGAAAGCGGATGTTGAGGCAATCCTCCTATGCGGTCTAAAACGCTTGGTTGCGGTCGCTGAGTTTCCTCGTTAGCCGATGAGAGATTGCTCTGATTCTGTCTACCTTTTACAAAGAGTAAAAAATCCAGCACTTCCTCTACAAGCGCATCTGAAACTTGTTCAATCTCTTTGATAAGCTGCTCTCTAGCTGTCATAGGGGCGATCGCTGCAACGAAAGGGATTGCTCTTATTTTACTTCCTTGCTGGATGAGGCGTTAGGAAGCGATTGCTCAATGCGAGAGTTAGTGTGTGGAATGAAGAAAACCGTAAGGCGGCAGAATTGGGATTTTAGAAGGACAATGAAATAGGACATTAGGAGAGTAACTACGTATCATGCGAGGAGGATGATTCAATCATTTAGCAATGTTGGCACCGAAGATATTTTTAATGGGCAGGATACCAAAGCTGCTCGTCGCACCTGCTCCCAATCACTCTGGAAGGTTGCCGCACAAAAACTCGATCAATTGGATTCTGCGGCAGAACTGGACGATTTACGGATACCACCAGGGAACCGTTTAGAAGCATTGGAGGGCGATCGCGTTGGACAGTACAGTATTCGTATCAACGATCAGTATCGCCTTTGCTTTACCTGGTACGAAAATGAACCTGGCAACGTAGAAATTGTCGATTACCACTAGCCGTCACCTTACCTGAACCAATGATTCGAGTTCCTACCCATCGTGTACCTACCCATCCCGGTGAAGTGCTGCTGGAAGAGTTTTTGCTGCCTATTCATTTGCCTCTCCAAGAACTTGCCGCCGCAATCTATGTTCCTACAGCGCATATTCAAGCGGTTGTGCAGCAGCAGCAGTCGATTACACCTGGGCTTGCTCTACGGCTAGCAAAATACTTTGGCACTTCAGTCGATTTTTGGATTAATCTACAGCTGCGATGGGATTTGCATCATGCATTAAATGCAGAAGCAGATACTCTGTCTCGCATTCAGCCCCGCTCTGCCTAACAAAATGTAGAGAAGAATAGGCAACAAGAATACAGTTTCAATCCAGCAAAGAACTCTACCACACGCTCATGCTGGGCATCTGATGAATCGTAGAAGGCAACCAACAAACCTGTATCTACTAAAACCGTAGAATGGTAGGTCATGATTGTTGTTGGCTTTGCTGTGCTGGATCAAGTGTTAGGAGGCGATCGCTTCGAGATTTCCCCTTAGGGATTGCCCCCATTCAACAAAGCGAGAGGTTAGAGGTGAATTTTAGGAAAGTGGCGATCGCTCCATTCATTGCTTATAAATAAGGAAATTGCAGGAACCGTAGAGGAACAATTTGAGATAGAAAGGTAAGCTTAATGATGGAGGAAAGTTCTGATGGCTGAGCATCTCGTGAAAATAGACATCTCATTTCAATCGCTGCTAGAAGCGGTTTCATCACTGGGCATAGCTGAAAAGCAACAGCTTTGGGAGTTTCTTGAGGCTGAATTATTTCTTGATAAGGACGATTCACCAGGAGACATTGCTGAGATTCAAGCTGCTCGTGCTGATTACAAAGCAGGAGATTACACCACGTTTGACCAATATGTGGCACAACGGGCAGATCGAACTGCATGAGCTATACCATCGTTATACCTAGAGCTGTTCAAAAGCAGCTAGATGCTTTGCCTAACGATGTCTATGAGCGCATTGCTACTAAAATTCAGCAGCTTGCTAAAGATCCACGTCCAGATGGAGTTACCAAAATGAAGGGTACTGACAACGAGTACCGTATTCGCATTGGTGATTATCGCGTTCGTTATGAGATTAATGACAAGGAATTAATCATTCTCTTATTGCAGTGCAAACATCGGAAGGATGTCTATAAGAGATAGACAAGCGAAACAATTTTTTTACCTTGTTAGTTGAACGGCTTAAAGTCATCCGGCAAATCCTCAACCGTCCACTTTAACACTCGACAAAGGGCTTTCACTTGGGGCAAAGTAAGCCTGACTTCCTTGAATCGACCTGTTTCCCAGTTGCTAATGGTTTGAACGGATACATCAATTGCTCCAGCGACATCTCTCTGAGTTAAGCCCAGTTCATCGCGTCGCTTCTTAAGTGGAGACTCCTTTTCTACAGGTTGTTCTTGGGACATTATAATAGCTTTATAAACTGCTTATATAAGCTGTTGACTCACAACTATAAGCAGTTTATAGTTAGTGAAAGAGTCAACGATGTGCAGGTGCAGCAGGCATATAAGTGCCTGTAGCTCTGCTTCTCAGTTTCTCATTAATAAAGCTATTTGCAGATATTTCAAGCCAGTCAGGTGACTGTTTATTCTGCTTGCTCTTAAGCAGCCCAGTCATGCTGAAGCTTTTCCATGCCTGTTTACCTTTGCTGCGACGCAATCGCGCGATCGCCCCCATTTCCCATGCAATCCTATCGAGATTCCCTGCATCCCTGGTGCATTGTCCGTTCTTTTCCCAACGCTCATACCCTGACTGTCGCTCGTTTTCGTCGTCGCAGCGACGCGGAGGCTCAGTTGAGAGCGTTGCAGCGTTTGATACCAGCGGCTAGCTTTTGCATTGTGTTTGATGCAGGACAGTATTCTGACGGGTCTGGAACTGAGGGAAGGGATGGTTGAGGAAGGGGCGATGAACAAGAAATCAGAGAGTGTGGTGAAAACATAGAGCTAATTGAAGATTATCCAGAAGATAAATACTCACCCAGTTCTCTCTTGCTAGGGTTTACTAAAGGTCAACGAGCGTTGCATCTTCAGATTTCACGAGTCGAGTCAGATACTATAAAGATTATTACTCTCTATGAACCTAGCCCAAATGAATGGATTGATGGCAGAATCAGGAGAAAATAATGTTTAAGTGTCATGTCTGTCACTCAGAAGTGTCTCACACAGAAATCGTGAATGAGATTTTTCAGATTGATGGAAAGTTTTATTTAGTGGAGAACATTCCAGCTACCGTATGTTCCAGGTGTGGCGAAGAGACTTTTAGCCGAGAAACAACCGAACGCATTCGAGTGATGCTACATGGGGAGGTAGAACCTGTTATATCAATTTCTGTAGATGTATTTTCTTATCCGCCTGAGTCGAAGGTTTCTTGAACTCGTGCATTTTGTGATTGCAATCGCTCTAGTGCAACATAGCGCAATGCGTTAGCAGTTCATTCTTTGCAAGCTCAAATTGAATTGGTATTAGTAGTAAACCACTAATGCAGATGGAGCGTCCTGCTGCTGGTAGGCTTGCAGGATTCTTTCGATCGCCTGCCAATCTTCATAATCAATCAAAACAGCAACGGGACGCATCGCTTCATCGGTGACAATTTGCTCTTTAATCGGTTTCATGGTTCATCTAAGCTGGAGAACTATGATTTAACAAGCAATATTGTGACTGACTTTCTCGAAGAGAAGGTAATCATCCTGATTCTAAGTTTGAAGCCTACTCTGCCAGGTTTAGGGGCGATCGCCCCCTTTCCCATGCCATCCTATCAAAATTCCCTACATCCCTGGTGTATCTGGTACGAAAATAAACCTGGCAACGTAGAGGTCATTTACGGTCTTAAGAGAGACGCACAATCAATTTGAAACCATTAAAGTCAGCACATCTGCTCAAATAACTCAGGAGGCGGAATTGTGCGTTTGGGGCAATGGATTAGCGTAATCGCCCTTTTAATCTCTCTTTACATTATATGGCGCATTCGCCAGGTGCTTTTGCTCGTGTTTGGGGCAGCAGTCTTTGCGACAGTGTTAAATCGAGTTGTCCGACGGCTGCAACTGAGCGGGGTAAAGCGGGGAGTTGCGATCGCCATCACACTGATGATCGTATTTGTAACGCTAGCGGGTTTCTTTTTAGTCATTGTGCCTAGAATTGGCGACCAGGTACAGCAGTTTGCAAGCCTCCTGCCGGAGGGCATTGAGCAGCTACGAACAAGTTATGAGTGGCTACAGAGCCGGATTCCAGGACAGGTGTTGGAGGACAATCGCAGCGTCAGTGCGCTGCTGCAAAATCTGCAAACCTGGACTAGTCGCTTGTTGAGTAACCTTTGGCTACTGGTCAGCAATTCGGTCAGTGCGGCTGTAAGTCTGCTGCTGTTTCTGGCAATTACCATCATGCTGTTACTCGATCCGCTGCAATATCGGCGGGTTTTCGTAATGGCATTCCCAGCTTTTTACCGTCGTCGGGTAGAAGAAATTCTGGATCAATGCGAACACTCCCTTGTAGGCTGGAGCCGAGGAACTCTGTTGGCAATGGTGGCGATCGCTATCGTCAGCTACGTTGGCTTACTAATTTTGGGTGTGCCACTGCCGCTGGTAAATGCACTTATAGCAGGGTTATTAGAGTTTATTCCTAACATTGGTCCTACGCTTAGCATTATTCCACCAACGCTGCTAGCATTGCTCGATACACCCTGGAAAGCGGTAGGTGTCATTGTCTTATATGTTTTAATTCAGCAATTTGAAAGTCTGGTTTTAGTGCCTTTATTGATGAAACAAGAAGCGTCTTTGCTGCCTTTGTTTACCGTACTAGCAGTCGTGGTTTCCTCAATTTTCTTCGGTTTTCTGGGACTGTTTTTAGCGGTACCGCTGTTAGTCGTGGTGCAAATTTGGCTTAAAGAGGTGCTGGTTGAAGATATTCTTAACCAGTGGAAAGGGGATGAGAAATCTACGAGGCCAGAGCAAATTCCTGCTGAAACCGCTAAGTCAGATTAGTGGGCATCGCCTGGTTCAGGTAAGAACGACCTGGAGATTAACCTGCCAATGCCGATCGCGACGTAAGTCGTCAACCCGATTCTGTGAGAATCATTTGCAATAATTCCGATAGAATAGTAACCTAAAAAAGCTTTCACCCTCTATACCCCATTGACTTGTGAGTAAAAGCTGGTTGGCTATTCGTCATCCCTTGCTGCCTTTGTCCTGGCGATTCGATCGGCGGGTTCCGTTGCGGTTGCTGGTATTGGCGATCGCCATCTCAGCAGCCATAGTTCTGAGTGTGGGCTACGGCGAGTATCCTATTCCAGCAGTTGATGTGGTTAGAGCATTATTAGGATTAAGTGTAGACAATCCTGACTATGGTTTTGTCATTAATACGCTGCGGCTACCCAGGGTTATCGTTGCATTTCTGGTAGGGATGGGACTGGCGATCGCTGGAGCGATTTTGCAAGGACTGACACGCAATCCTTTGGCGGCTCCCGAAATCGTAGGAGTAGAAGCTGGGGCAGGGCTAGCGGCGGTTTCACTCATTGTGCTATTTCCATCGATTTCTCTTCTCTTTTTGCCAGTTGCAGCCTTTGGGGGGGCGTTAATTGCGGCATTGTTGGTTTACTCGCTGGCGTGGACAAGCGGCAGTTCACCGATTCGGTTGATTTTGGTGGGCGTGGGAGTAGGGGCAATTGCCGCTGCACTGACCAGCTTGATGATTACCTTTGGCAATATTTATGATGTTAGTCAAGCATTGGTGTGGTTAGCCGGAAGTGTATATGGTCGCACCTGGGAACACATTCAGGCATTGCTTCCCTGGTTGCTCATATTTATTCCGCTGTCTCTCCTTCATGCCCGCGAATTAAACCTATTGAACTTGGGAGATGAGACTGCTCGCGGGTTAGGTAGCCGTGTGGAATGGCAACGCGGGTTTTTGTTGATTATTAGTGTTGCCTTAGCAGGAGCAAGTGTCGCGACAGCAGGCACCATCGGTTTTGTGGGTCTGATGTCGCCCCATTTGGCCCGTCAACTGGTAGGCACGTCTCATGAAGGACTGATCCCAACAGCGGCTTTAGTGGGTGGTTTGATTGTGGTGCTTGCAGACTTACTGGGGCGATCGCTGTTTGCCCCAATCGAGCTACCCTGCGGCGTAGTGACGGCTGCGGTTGGTGCGCCCTACTTTCTATATTTGCTGTATCGTAATCGCAATCAATAGCTTCATAAACTATAGTACTCCTAAATCAGTTTTAAAATGAGCGGGTTGTGAGAGGCGCACCCCGGAGGGGTGCGCCTCTCACAACCCATTTAGGATTGCTACAGCTTCATAGACTGAGTATTTCTCCTGTAAATCTGCGACTCATGAACTCAAATCTAATTTCTCCTGAACCTGCACTGCTAACCCACAAACTATCGCTAGGTTACGGGAGTCACTCAATTGTCGGCAACTTAAACTTGGCAATTGCCGCAGGTAGGATCACTGCCCTCGTCGGCCCTAATGGCTGCGGCAAATCGACCTTGCTCAAGGGGTTAGCCCGACTGCTCAAGCCCTGGAGTGGAACGGTATATTTAGATGGAGTGGCGATCGCCAAACATTCTACTAAAGACATTGCAAAACGGTTAGGAATGTTGCCCCAAAGTCCGGTCGCTCCCGAAGGGCTAACGGTGCGAGAACTGGTGGCGCAGGGGCGCTACCCTCACCAGGGTTGGTTCCAGCAGTGGTCACGGGAAGATGAGCAGTTCACAGAACAGGCATTAGCAATTACTGGAATCACCGAACTGGGCGATCGCCCCCTCGATAGCCTTTCCGGTGGGCAACGGCAACGAGCCTGGATTGCAATGGCGCTAGCCCAAAATACAGACATTTTGCTATTAGATGAACCCACCACCTTCCTGGATTTGGCCCATCAAATTGAGATATTAGATCTGCTGTATGACCTGAACCAAACCCAGGGGCGCACCATCGTCATGGTGTTACACGATTTAAACCAGGCCTGTCGCTATGCGGATGATCTGGTTGTGATGCGGCAAGGACAAATTTATACCCAGGGATCTCCAGACGTGGTGATGACCGAAACAATGGTTTCAGAAGTTTTTGGAATAGCAAGCCAAATTGTATCTGACCCCATGACCGGAACGCCGATGTGTGTACCTGTGAGCCGCAGATCACGAGCTTCAATCAGTAGAAAGTAACTTCTTTCCGCACAGCGATCTTTGCGTTTCCTATGCAAGCATCTCCAGGTTTCGGACTGCACCCTGGTCTGCACTGGTTGCTAGCAGTGCATAGGCTTTGAGGGACGCTGTCACCTGCCGCTGTCGGGGTTGGGCAGGTTTCCAGGCATCTTTGCCCTTCGCTTCCATTGCAGATCGACGATTGGCTAATTCTTCCGCTGATAGATCTACGTTGATGCTGCGCTTGAGGATGTCAATGAGGACGCGATCGCCATCACAAACCAGTGCAATATTGCCGCCTGCCGCTGCCTCTGGAGAGACATGACCAATCGAAAGTCCTGAAGTACCGCCAGAAAAGCGGCCATCGGTTAACAAGGCACAAACTTTGCCCAACCCTTTAGACTTGAGATAGCTGGTTGGATAAAGCATTTCCTGCATCCCCGGCCCACCACGTGGACCTTCATAGCGAATAATCACCACGTCGCCTGGGTCCACTTCGTCACTGAGAATTCCTTTAACCGCAGCATCTTGACTCTCATAAATCCGTGCTTTGCCCTCAAACACCAAAATGCTTTCGTCTACGCCTGCCGTCTTTACAATACAGCCGCGCTCAGCCAGGTTGCCGTAGAGAACCGCCAGCCCGCCCTCAGTACTAAAGGCGTTTTTGACATTGCGAATACATCCATTCTCCCGATCCAGATCAAGGGAAGGCCAGCGAGTCGATTGGCTAAAAGCTTGCTGAGTGGGAATCCCCGCAGGGCTAGCCTTAAAAAAGGTGTGGACGGCTTCTTCATCGGTACGCATCACATCCCAACGATCGAGTGCCTCCTTCAGGGTTTTGCTGTGAACAGTCGGCACATCTGTATGCAGCAGCCCCGCCCGATCCAGTTCGCCCAAAATGCCAGGAATGCCACCAGCCCGATGAACATCCTCAATGTGATATTTGGGCGTGTTGGGTGCCACTTTGCACAGTTGGGGAACCTTTCGCGAGAGGCGATCGATATCCGTTAGCGTGAAATCGACTTCGGCTTCGTGGACGGCCGCCAGCAAGTGCAAAATGGTGTTGGTAGAGCCGCCCATTGCAATATCCAACGCCATCGCGTTCTCAAACGCTTTAAAGCTGGCTATAGATCGCGGCAAAACTGACTCATCGTTCTGCTCGTAGTAGCGACGGGTAATGCTAACAACAGTTCGAGCCGCATGGAGGAACAAATCCTTCCGGTCGAAGTGAGTCGCTAGCACGGTGCCGTTCCCAGGTAAGGAGAGTCCGATCGCCTCGGTAAGGCAGTTCATGGAGTTAGCAGTAAACATACCCGAACAAGAACCACAGGTCGGGCAGGCAGAACGCTCATATTCTTCAACGACCTCATCGCTGATACTGTCGTTTGCGGCAGCTACCATCGCATCCACCAGGTCTAGTTTGTGGTCTGACTTTGTTTTACCCGCTTCCATTGGGCCACCAGAGACAAATACGGCGGGAATGTTGAGACGTAACGCTGCCATCAACATTCCGGGGGTAATTTTGTCGCAGTTAGAAATACAGACCAGGGCATCGGCACAATGAGCATTGGCCATGTATTCAACTGAATCGGCAATGATCTCCCGGGACGGCAGGCTATAGAGCATTCCGTCGTGGCCCATCGCAATTCCATCATCTACCGCGATCGTGTTGAATTCTTTAGCAACCCCACCAGCGGCTTCAATCTCGCGGCACACCAGTTGCCCCAAATCCTTCAGGTGAACGTGACCCGGTACAAATTGGGTAAACGAGTTTGCAACAGCAATGATAGGTTTCTCGAAATCCTCACTCTGCATTCCGGTAGCACGCCAGAGCGCACGCGCCCCAGCCATGTTGCGTCCCTGGGTAGAAGTTTTGGATCGATAGGTTGGCATAACGTATCCGATTCGTCTAAGGGTTCCTGATAATCTAGACTTTACCGGAAATAGGTAGTCGAAGCCTATCTGTGGAGCCAACCGCCTCCTTGTATATTGGGTTACATCTAGGATTCAGTAGCGGATGGCAGGGGTGCTGCGTCAGCAGAATTGTTCAGCTTGATGAGTTGACAATCTCCAAAGGCACAACCCTCTGCATTAGCAGCGCTCAATTTCATTCAAGCAACTAACCTGGTACTGCTTTGCGGGTTCCAACCATTTTTCATCTCCAGAATTCCACATGGTTGTGACCTGACCACACACGTCAATTCGGGCTTCGTAAATCCCCGATCGCTCACCATTGGGGGAAGTAAAATGAATCCGTACTTCTGCCCAGTCAGGATAGTCAGCATCGGGATTAGAAATGGCTGTGGTTTCTCCGCATTTCAAGTAACGGAGCCAGTTGCAACCTTCTTGAATCCAAATTTCTCGTTCAGCAATTTGTTCAAATTTTGCCAGTCCTGCCCAGCCCCGGTAGAACGATCGCAATTCAGCGATAGCTCCTTGACGATTAACTAGATTGCCCAGCTTATCTGCCTCTAGGTGTCCCCAGTAATGACCATTGGGTAAATCTAATAGGGTTGGCGCAAACTGGTGTCCACCAAAGTGAGAACAGCGCCAAATTCGCAAATCAGTTCTTGCATAGGTTTGTCTCAGTGTTTTGTAGATTGGATAACCAAAACGGCTACACGCGACATCATAGTTTCCGTGAGTGCAGACCAACAGATCTCGTACCCGATCGCCGCTTTGTTGGTAGGGCTGAAACAGGGCTAATTGTTCGGGGTGGTTGAGTAATGCCATAACTAACTCAGACAGTTTAGCTGGGGGAATGAGATAGCCTTGATGGGTAAATCTGGCAAAGCAGGAAGAGGGACGATAGAAGTGTAGAACACGGGTGAAACCAGCGGTGCTGTACGCTCGATCAGGGGCGATCGCCAGCGGTCGAACATTGATGCCGCGATCCCACGCGAGTTGAAAGGTATCAATCACCCCTTGAGGCATCGAACCGGGTTCAATCCAAATCGCTCCAGACCAGGGAGGAGGAGTTTCAATCAGCAGAAAGCGATCGTACTGACCCGCCGAGCCGATTGGGTCTTCTCCATTGGCTTTAGAGATAGTTGAACAGAATCGGCAATCTGGCTGCATGGGCTAGTTCCTCTCAGCTTCGGTGTCCAACAAATACTGGTGCAGGTCATCTAACACCCGGTGCGCCGCTATGCTGTCACCCGCAATCCAGTAATCGGGAACGACATAGACCTGACCTCGCTGAACTGCATTTAGTTGTAACCACAGGGGATGATCTGCAAGTTGCTGAGTTGGATTAGGGCGATCGCCATCCTGCCATCCTGCCATCACTAAAATCACGTCGCCATCGATTTCGGGGAGTTTTTCAAACGACACCGTTTCATAAAATCCGTCTTTGTTCTGGCTAGGAGGACGAGACAGCTCCACATCCCGCAAAATCGTACTGGCAAATAGCTGCTTCTGGGGAAGCTGAAGCTGACTCGGATCAACCCGCACAAAGGACACGACCAGAGAGGAGAGCTGCTCTGCATCAAGCTGCTGCTGAAGCCATTCCACCCGTTGCTGATACTCTGCCAATACCCGATCAACCTGTTCAGTTTTGCCTAAAATACCCCCAACCTGGTGTAGTTGCTCCTTCCATGCGCCTGTGCTGCGTCCGGCAACCAGGACAGTAGGAGCAATTTGAGCCAAGTGATGATAAATTTTGAGGTCGGCTTCAGTGCCTAGAATCAGGTCAGGTTTGAGTTGAGCAATGCGTTCTAAATTGGGTTGTCCCCCTTGCCCTAAATAAACTATTTCCTCCGTGTGTGGTTGAAGATAGTCGGGAAACTGCCCCATTTCACTGCCCCACTCTACCGCCCCAACTGGCTCTATGCCTAAAGGCAACACATGACCCAGCACACCCAGGGTGATCACGCGCTGCGGTTCAATCGGGACGCAGGTTTCGCCCATGACATGAGTGACAGAGCGGCAAGCATTAGAGTGAAGTATGTCAGGATTGACATTGCAGGCGATCGCCACTGCCGCAGTAATCATTGCCAACAGCAATAACCCCACCCGACGAAAAGACGCTACTCTCCTGATAGGCTTCATATCTTAGAACTCCACCGTGAGAGTTCCGATTACAGTTAAGGGTGCCCCTAGTCGAACAGTCGTTCTGCCAAAATCAGCCCCTTCAAAGTAGCGAATATCAAATAGATTCTTGATATTAATTGCAGCACGCCAATTATCCCGTCGATAATAAACGGTGGCATCGGTGCGTAAATAGTCCGGTAAGGTGTAGGTGTTATCAAAATCTCCGGGTCGTTCACCCACATAGAATATTCCTGCACCAAATCCTAATCCTGCTAAACTTCCTTGTTGAATCTCATAGATAGTCCACAGACTTGCCGTATGGCGAGGTACATTAGCATTGCGTAAGCCTTCCGGGAAGAAAGGATCATCACTTTCGGTTACTTCTGCATCGGTGTAGCCATAGGATGCAATCAGGTTCCATCCCGGTAGAATTTCGCCAGAAACATCTAACTCAATCCCCTGACTTCTCACTTCTCCCAACGGCAGAGAAAAGTCAGGATTATCGGGATCGGTGGTAGCAACATCGGTTTTGGTGAGATGATAGGCTGCTAGATTAGCAATTAACCGTTGGTCTAGAAATTCACCACGAATTCCAACTTCATATTGCGTACCCCGCTCTGGCTCTAAAAATTCTCCATCTGCACTGGTGAAGAAATTAGGCTGAAATGATCGACTGTAGCTGGCATAAAGGGAAAGGGGTTGAATGGGTTGATAGACAATTCCAATGCGCGGCGAAAAGGTGGTGTCGTATTGGTCAGTGGTCGAACTGGCTAAGTTATTTCTGGAAAATTGGTCAACGATATCGAATCGTCCCCCCACCAATAGATGCACATTTTCAGAAACATCGATTTGATCTTGAACGAAAACCCCTAAGGAATTGGTGCGAGAAAAGCGATCGATGGTTAACAGCGGCAAGTCATTGCGATCGGGTCTATCTGCACCATAAATCGGATTAAAGATATTGATGGACGGTGTAGATTCTGCCGCGCGAGTATTGCTTTGATTGGTCGTGCGTCCCAAATCTAATCCAATTAGCAAGGTATGATTGATCGTTCCTGTGGTGAATTCCCCAACCACCTCAGTCTGAAGCGCGTAGCTTTCTCGATAGTCATCATTCGATCGCAAATTTCTAGAGAGTTCACCCGTTGCCTCATCTAAACTGCCAGGTTGAAAAGCGTAATCCAGCGTATCCGATGACAACAGGCGAAAACGATTGCGAATACTCCAGCGATCGCTAATTTGGTGTTCTAGCTGATAGCCCGCGCCCAACTCTTCAACCTCTCGAAAATCATCAGGTTCCCCCAAAATACGACTAATGGGGATATCGGCAACTTCATCATTAACAACAACCAGTCCGCGATCGAACGGACGCTCATCTCGCAAATAATCAAACTCAAGGAGAAGATTTGTAGCCTCACTAATTCGCCATTCTAAAACCGGAGCAACAAAGATACGCTCACTCTCCTGATCAAAATCCCTGAATCCATCCGACCGCTGATACAGTCCATTAAGCCGGTAGAGCAGTGTGCGATCGGCGGTGAGTGGACCTGAAAGATCAATACTGGGACGCACTAACCCATAGTTGCCTAACTGGGGCGTGAGTTCATAAACCGCCTCCGATCGCGGTCGTTCTGTAATCAAGTTGATCACGCCACCCGGTTCCAAACTGCCATACAAAATTGAGGCTGGCCCTCGTAGAACTTCTACCCGCTCAATATTGGCAAACTCTCGAAAGCCGCCCTGATTATCTCTAAACCCATTACGTAAATACAAATCAAACGAAGGAAAGCCGCGAATGACAAAGCCACCATCCTGGGTATTTGCAAATGTATTTCCAGGAACAATCCCACTCACATTCCGAACCGCCTCTTCAAGCTGAAACACCTGTTGATCCTCTAATACTTGCTGAGGAATCACCTGAATCGATTGGGGAATGTCCCGTAATGGGGTATCCGTTCGGGTTGCAGTTGTTGCATTACTAGGAGCATATCCATTCTCCTGTCCCGTCACTACTACTTGAATGGCATCTTCATCCGCTGCCGTCGTTTCTGTTCCTGGTGTAATGCTTAGAGCCAGTCCTTGTGGCGATGCAGTCAATACCGCCTCTGGGGGAGCATTGACTCCCGTGATCGCAACTCGAACTTGATTATTGGGCAAATTTGTGACAGAAACTAAGGCAATGCCTGCGATCGGATTTGCCTGCTGAAACTCATTGCGATCCGGCAGGACTAGCACTGCATCAGGAATCTCCACAATCAGCGCATTTCCGACGGTAGAAGTGGATGGTATTTCTAAGTTACCGTCTGTTTCTAGAATGACTTCCAACTCCGCTTCAGCCGCATTCACCCGCACTCCTGTAATTTGAGCCGGGGCTTGTGTCGTTTGCTGAGTTTGAATTTGTGAAACCCATTCTTCTATTGTTGTTGCAGGTTGTTGCAGATTACCTAATGATGAAATAGAAACGGCTTCATAGGCTTCTTCAACCGCGTGTACCCCAGCAGGCTGAACGATGAAAAAAGCGATCGCCCCACCGACCAAAACCCATTCGAGCCACCATTGTTGCAGTTGTTTTGTCATCACTCCACACACCAGCCAATTCTTTAAATGCAAAAGATATGCAAGAAGCATACGGCGAGGAGTAACCGCGCGTGAAGTTGATTTTAGCTACGAAGCGGATTATTTTAGTCCCTTGATGGATTTTTAATTGCAAAGGTAGTTCTTTGATCTCTATTCAACTGATAGGTTTTAGGACTCACTCCAAATTTCTGCTTAAATGCCTTAGCAAAATACCCAGAGTGCGCGTAGCCGATCGCCCGTGCTACCTGCTGCACGTTCATCTGTCCTTCAACTAACAAAAGATGAGCTTGCTCCAGACGATAATCCCGCAAATAGCCGAATACGGTATTGCCAAAAACCTGACGAAATCCCTGTTTAAGTTTGAAGTCATTGAGTCCTACCTGACGAGCGAGGCTCAAAATTGAAGGGGGATGGTTAAACTGAGTGATTAAAATCTCTTTAGCGTGGTGCAGGCGATCGATATCATCGTGCTTGAGAAAAGTTTTAAATTCAGAGAGTTTATCTACTTCTGCAAGCTGAGCAAACTGGAGCGCGGCAAGTTCCAAAACTTTTCCCTCCAGATACATCTGCTTAATTGCACCTCGGTAAGGACACTGCAAGATTTGATGGAGAATTACCTGCATTTCTGAAGTAATTGTTCCTTGCCGATAGAAAGAAGACGGAGATTTCTCGTTAGTGAAGGCTTGAAGTTCTTGAGGCAATCCACAGGATTCTGTAAATTGACGAATGGTGTTTAGCTTTAGCCCAAAGCGAACTCTGATCACCTGCTCTTCTGCAAACCATTGATCTATCTCTACACAGTCTTGAACACATTCCAAATAATGTCCGCCCGGTGCCTCTAGATTTTCATCGGTTAGCCCTAAGTGCTGGCTTTTCATGGTTCCAGCAACAAAAAAGCTGGATACAGGCCCCCAGCTTGCGGAATCTGTTCTGTAAATTAGATTCTCCTTCACTTGAGTGGACTCGATCGCCAACCACAAATCTCGCAGGTGCAATTCTCGAAACCATCCCTGATCCATTGCATTGAACCAGGTCAACTTTGTTTCAAAGGGTTCAGGATGGCAAATAGTCTCCTTTTTTGAAGGGTCAGCCTGCAAACGGTCGTTGTAATCCTGTCCTGAAAGCACTAACGGCATGGCGATCGCTTCTCACATTGATCTGTCCTAAGAAGTATACAAATTATTGCTATTGATTCTCAATTGAATTGAGGCATAAGTTAGTTGAAGACGGGCTGACTCATTTCCGCCTATTTCCTCGGCTCCTGACGAACCTGGAATTCTTCTCCCTCGCTTGCCCTCCTCCTAATACGTCAAGCGAAAAACTGTTCAATTGAACTCGACATCAGCGATCGTCCACCGCACTCGCCCTGTTGCCGTTTGACTCATCACGCTACTCCTGACGCTGCCATCACCTACCCCAAGTATAGGGAATTTTCTCCCTGACTCGATGGCTCTATTTGCCTCTATTCACCCTGCTGGATTCTCAACAACGCTATCCAACAACAAGCTTTCTCATCGATTTGATCGAGTACCCTGGGTTGAATCAAGAGATAGAATGTATCCAGAATTCGGGAGGATTCCCATGCTTGAGATCGACCTGAAACACCTACCCTCTACTGAGGAACTGCCTTGCTCAGACGATACCCCTGTGGATAACGAGGATCAGAATTTATTGCCCAACCTGCTGCTG
>Ga0224723_1000266_pt1 | contig 36816 bp, 32 predicted proteins | sample Balambano_FR2_Me_FD_161647 | JGI IMG/M metagenome (GOLD analysis project Ga0224723, IMG submission 161647) | Freshwater sediment microbial communities from Lake Towuti, South Sulawesi, Indonesia - Balambano_FR2_MetaG | ecosystem: Environmental > Aquatic > Freshwater > Lake > Sediment | place... | reverse complement strand
TCTCTGGGGTCTGAGCATGGGTGGTTGGGGCGATCGCCCAGACCAGTACACTTGTAACGACACTTAGCCCAAACCAGCTTGCAGCACGAGTCCACCGTCCTGCTCGATACTTAGTCTTCCTGGGTTGATAGGTTACAAAAGTCATTACTTATAAAGTTGAGACACGACAAAACACAACAAGGCTGTGAATGTTGAGTAGGGAAAAGATTCAGCGAATCAGTCCGAAATCCTTTCAGCTACTTGCTACTGGGTGCGGCTTCATTCTCAAACTCTCTAGGTATACCCACAGTCTGACAAGATTGTGTCGAACTGATGACATATTTCTGCTTAATGTTAGTCCAAAGTTTTTGCCTCCGTAGGGGCAAACGGCTGTTGGCCCGTACCAATTCCTAGTAAAAGTACAGTAATTTCTTTTCTAGAAGCCACTTCAGCAGTAATGCCCCTGAATCAGCCGCTCAGAAGCGCTTCGACAAATTCATAACTGGAAAAAGGGCGTAAATCTTCAATGCCTTCACCTGCCCCAATGAAGCGAATGGGTAGTCCAAGCTGCTGCACCACAGCCAGAGCAATTCCGCCTTTGGCAGTGCCGTCTAGCTTGGTGAGAACGACACCGCTAAGCTGGGCGACTTCCGAGAATACTTCTGCCTGACGCAGCCCGTTTTGCCCCAGGGTAGCATCCAGGACAAGCAGCGATTCGATTTTGGCGTTGGGTGCTTTTTTGTCAATGATGCGGCGAACTTTGCTCAACTCGTCCATTAGGTTTTTCTTGTTTTGCAGGCGGCCTGCGGTGTCGATTAGCAGCAGTTCGGTGTTGCGAGACTGGGCAGCGGCGATCGCATCAAACACAACGGCTGCGGGATCGGTGTTCTTACCGGGATTGGCAATCACCTCTACATTGCTGCGATCGCCCCATACTTTTACCTGCTGCACGGCCGCCGCCCGGAAGGTGTCAGCAGCAGCAATCAAGCAGTTGTAACCCGATTTTTTGGCAATGTGGGCGATTTTGCCAATTGTCGTTGTCTTTCCAGCACCATTCACCCCGGTAATTAACCAGATGTTAAGCGTTTCTTTTTCGGGGGCGAAGGTGGGGGAATAGGACTTGCCTAGCGGGTTATCGAGCATATCCCGCAGAATTTGCTTGAGGTAGGCGATCGCCTCTGCTGGGGGCAGTGCCTCTTGGCGCAGTTTGGTTTGCAGTGACTCGATAATATAGTCAGCCGCCACAACTCCCACATCTGCCTGAAGCAGCAGCGACTCAATTTCCATTACCGCGTCCTGGTTAAGCGGACCCTGTCCCACAATTGCCCGCAGTTGGTTGACCAAGTTGCGACGGGTTTTGTCGAGTCCCTGCCGCAAGCGCTTTAACCAGGTAATTTCCTCAACTGAAATTTGCTCAGGGCGGCGACCCTGAGACGCTAGCACCTCGGCTGACCAGAGAAAGTTTTCGTCAAATTCCACTCCAGGAATGCCTGAATTAGCGGTTTCCATGTCTGGAGTAGCCGTTGTTGCAGACACAGGCACAGGTTCCGGTTCCTCAATTGCCGCAGCCTTGAGACGCTCCAAGCGTTCCCGCCGTTCCGCTTCCGACTGTGCCCAAAAAGGCAGAGCAGTTTCACCGCTGGAGGGGGTTTCGGCAGCACTTTCAGCAACACTCTCTGGGGGAGAAGTTTCCGCAGCAGGGTCAGAAGCGGTTTCAACAACAAATTCTGAAGCAGTCTCGGGAGCAGTATTTGATGGAGGTTCAGAAGTCAGTTCAGCAGCGCTTTCAGGAGCAGATTCAGCCGTCGGTGCTGTTTCTTCCGTTTCCAACTCAGCGGCAGGTGCAATTGGCTCTGCTGGTGATTCTGCTACGTCAGGTGCATCAGCGGTTTGGGATACTTCTGGGGCAGATTCGCTAGCTTGAGACGTTTCAGTAATGGTTGGCTGCGAAGCGACTGCACTTGCCTGCTGACGCTTCTGAATGTTCTGGTAGGCTGCTTTTGCCCAGTTGAGATAGTCTGCTGCCGCATCTGGAGTTGAGTCCGCCGTAGCGGGTTCTGCTGATTCGGTCTGTGGCTCAGGCGAAGTTTCTGCTGGCTCAGTCTGAGCATCGACACGATCGTTGTATTGCCGATTAAACCAATTGAAAGACGACATAACACCTCACGAGACCTGAACACCTTACCCACTGAACTCTCTGTGTGAATGGTAGCGCGGCTTTATACGCCACTATTCACCAGTTAAAAAGTGCCTACTGTTTTAACTGTAGGGAAAAATGGCTCAGGCTGTCGCTTCTTGCCAAGATTCTGTGGGGATCAATCGTCAACGCCGAGCAGCCGCTTGAGTTGGTCAAAATTTTCAGCGCCAAGAGAGATTTTGATCTCTAGCTGCTGAAGGTCATCGGTAAGGGTGAGAATTTGATCTTTGCCGCTTGTGCTACGTTCGATTTGGGGGTTTGTCAGGATGAGCGATCGGTAGACCTGCTCCGGAATGCCGACCTGAATCACGACTTCTTGTTGCGATCGCGGAAAAATATAAAGCCGCTGATGTAAATGGTCGAGAGCCAGTTTATGAGGGGTAGTGTTGCGCTCCTCTGTAGAACCAGATTTGCGCCAGTAGAGCGTGATCCCGCGTGTTTCAGCCGTTTCAAAGAGAATCGTTTCATCAAACCGCTGCGATTCCCAGTTCAACACGCTCAAATCGCCATTGGGAGGAATCAAGCGTTGTCGCCAGGTGACTTCCTGCCCACTCAGCTCAGCCCACCAGCGACTAATCCTGGCAAAATGGCTGGCATTGTCGGGATTGTTGCTGCCGAGTTGCCAAAACGTTTCAGTTTGCATGACGGGTTTCAGGACAAGGATTGTTGCGCTAGATGGATTTGCCGTTCGTTTATCACCCGGATTATGTTGTGCCTCTACCCCCCGAACATCGGTTTCCGATGGAGAAGTTTAGGCGGCTTTATGAAAGCTTACTGGCAGATGGAGTTGCTTCTGTACCCCAATTTCATCAGCCCGAAGCGCCTTCCCAGGAATGGCTTGAACTGGTGCATACGCCGGAATACATTCGAGATTACTGTGAGGGAACGCTAGATGCCAAGTCTCAGCGGCGAATTGGCTTGCCCTGGAGTCCAGCGCTGGTGCGGCGTACCTGCATTGCGGTGGGTGGCACGATTTTGACAGCACAACTGGCACTAGAACATGGACTGGCTTGCAATACGGCAGGTGGAACGCATCACGCTTTTCCTAGCTATGGGTCGGGGTTCTGCATTTTTAATGATTTGGCGATCGCCGCTCGCGTCATCCAGCAGCAAGGGCTAGCGCAAAAAATCCTGATTGTAGATTTAGACGTACACCAGGGAGACGGCACCGCATTCATTTTTCAGGATGATCCGACTGTTTTTACCTTCTCCATGCACTGTGAGGTGAATTTTCCTGGCACCAAGCAAACCAGTGACCTGGATGTACCGCTGCCCGCTGGCATGGAAGATGAGGACTATTTGCAAACTTTGGCAAAGTATCTGCCTGATTTGCTGTCTGAGTTTCGCCCTGATTTAGTGCTGTACGACGCGGGGGTTGATCTCCATTTGGGCGATCGCCTGGGTAAGCTAGCACTCAGCGATCGCGGCATCTTTTGCCGGGAAATGCAGGTGTTGAGTACCTGTGTAGCACAGGGCTATCCAGTTGCCTGCGTGATTGGTGGCGGCTACGGAGATGATTTTGAAGCGCTGGTCTATCGTCACTCGCTGCTGCACCGGGCCGCCAGCGAAGTGTATAGCAGTAGCCGAAGGGGTTAAGATTTGCGACTTCTTTGAGAAGTCGCAAATCTTTAGGCGCTTAAATTACCCCGGTTTTAGGATTGTGCTGTCTGGAATGCTTGGTCAGTTTAGGAAGCTTTCGAGTTGGCTTTTTAGGAAGATGCGATCGCTTTTCTGCCCTTTCAGATTTGGCTTCCAGTAAAGGCGTTTCACCTGAACTGCCAAAATTGAGCGCCCACCGAATCTCGTCCCAAAGCGATCGCTTAGCGGCGTGAAGGTCTGCTAGTGCCAGCCCCAGCCCTACCAGTAAAATGACCAACCCGATGATAAATAACACCAGCGCTGTCGTGATGAGCCAATCAGCATTAGCGAGCGTTCTCAGGGCAACGGTCAACCCGCTCAACACAAAGGTTAACAGCGCACAGTGAATTACCAAAATGCTGCGATAGGCATCCTGGTACTGCTGCCGCAACTGCCGCAGTTGATGCTTGACCTGAAGCAAGCGATCGCCCTTGAGCAAAACCGAGCCGCCCATTAGCTCAGAATATTCTTGGTTAAGCGATCGCAGTTGCCTGTGAGTTGCCGTGTGGCGCACCAGCAGACCACCCAAAATCACCACACACGTCGCCACCATCAACGCCGAATTTAAGACTAACTGGATTAACTGATTCGTCTGCTCAAGACTCATATCGCCCTCTCCCAATCAACCTTAGTTATCTACTAGCAAATTCAACAACGTGTCGAGCTATAGTACAAATGTACTAAAAACAGGTTATTTAATCAAGCTAGACTTTGCGGCTATCAAATCTTTACAAAGCGCATTGAGCGAGATTGAAATACTCGGCATATTAGGCGGATGAAAGTTAGGCGGAGCCGAAGCTGGGAAAACTCAGCTAGCTTTGAACGGATCGCCCTGTTCATATCTCTGCAAAATAAATTTTTGCAAAGATTCTAGATTGAGAAATATTAAGAAGGGATTTCCTGTGGAAAAGCCCAGTTTTTCTGTGGAAAATTTTGGGGAGATTGGTGTGAAAAACCAAAAGCTCAAGTGAATTTTCTCGCTAAGTATAAATACTGTGCAACAGATCTGTTGCTTTTTCCACAAGTTTTCCACAACCTAAAAGCCCACAAGATCCTTACCATCACCTGATCCCCAGATCTTTTTCCCATTTTCCACAGAACCTACTACTGCTGATCTCTTTAAAAAAGATCCGAACCGGAATTCTTTAAAGTCTCAGAGGGTTAGCTCCATTTCGGCAAATTGAAAGGTTCAATCAAGGGTGTTAGGATCTCGTTCCAAGCGGAATTTGCTTTTTGCTTTGCAGCAGGCTGAAAGCAGATCAGGGTATTCTACCTAATTTCTTCGCCTTCTTCGCCCAAGTTGCTTCGCCCAGACAGCCTCAAAGAAACCACCCATCCATGAAACTCATTTGTGCCCAAAACGAACTCACTGCTCACCTATCTCTGGTTAGCCGCGCCGTTCCTTCACGTCCCAGCCATCCTGTCTTGGCAAACGTACTGTTGCGGGCAGATGAAGAAACTCAGCGGGTAAGCCTCACCGGATTTGACTTGAGCTTGGGGGTGCAAACTAGTTTCTCAGCGCAGGTTGAGAGTGGTGGTACGCTAACACTGCCCGCTAAACTGCTCAGCGACATCGTTTCACGCCTACCTGATGGTGAAATTACTTTAGCGACTGAAGCAGGCGATATGACCGCAACGCTGACCTGTGCGTTTGGGCGATATCAGGTTCGTGGCATGGGCGCAGAAGAATATCCTGAACTGCCAACGATTGATGATGGCGATGTTGCCTATTTGCCCGTTGAATCGCTGATTGAAGGGCTACGCGGGTCACTCTTCTCAACCAGCGCTGACGAGACTAAGCAGGTTTTAACTGGAGTGCATTTGACGGTAGAATCTGACAGCCTGGAGTTTGCTGCTACGGATGGGCATCGGCTGGCAGTGGTGCAAACAGTGAGTGCAGAACTGGAGAACGGGGAGTCGTCCGCCCCAGCAACGACAAATGGTAAAAAAACGACTGATACAGAGAATGCAAAGGTTGAGTTTGATGTAACGGTTCCCAGTAAGGCATTGCGAGAACTGGAACGAATGCTGCAAGTGCATCAAGATACGGGAGCGATCTCAAAGAGATACCCGCGAGGGGTCGCCGTTCACTTTGACCAGGGACAGCTAACCTTTGAGTGGGCAAATCAGCGCCTCACCAGCCGCCTGCTCGAAGGCCAATATCCCAACTATCGGCAGCTAATTCCGCGTCAGTTTTCCCGCCAGATAACCGTCGAACGCCGTCTGTTTGTCGGTGCCCTGGAGCGAATCGCAGTCCTGGCAGACCAAAAAAACAGCATCGTGAAGCTAGAAATGAACAACGCTCAACAAGAGTTGGTTCTATCGGTAGACGCGGCTGACGTGGGCAGTGGGCGCGAATCTGTCGCCGCTCAAATTTCTGGTGAAGACTTAGAAATTGCCTTTAACGTCAAATATCTGCTGGAAGGGCTAAAGGCTCTCAACACCAACGAAATTCAGATGCAGTTCAACACGTCCACCAGCCCATCAATTGTCACTCCCCTGGGCGGAACGAAAATGACTTACCTAGTTATGCCGGTGCAGATCCGTAATTGAAATTTGAGGATGCATGAGTTTCACAAACCTCAGATAGCTGCTGGTACACCTCATACGAGGGCTGGAGTCCTTATTCTACAGCAAAACTAGATGTCCATCTGGGCGCAATGCTGCTGCCGCTTTAGGATAACCAATCTCTGGTGGAATCCAGTGAAATGAACTCGCTGCTAACACTGCATCAAATGCACAATGTGATAGTTTCCATGTGATACGCTCCAGCAGTAGGTGAATACCAGCGTTTGCGCTGTTCTAAATTTCTGCCATAGCATTCACCTCTGAGAGTCTGCTTCAAGTCCTTCACAATTTCTGTCCAGAAAATTTAGTTAACTGTATCAGTTAAGCCCCTTGTTCCACAAGGACGTGTTTTTCTCAAGTCAAATTAAACTGGTTTTAGGAGAACTGGATATCTAGCGATCGCACCAAAAACGCCCAGCGATCGGAAATTTCCTCGATTACTTTAGCCGTTGGCTTTCCGGCTCCATGTCCCGCTTTTGTCTCAATTCGGATCAGCACTGGGCTATTTCCTGTATGGGCTTCTTGTAGAGCCGCTGCAAACTTAAAGCTGTGAGCAGGCACCACCCGATCGTCATGATCAGCCGTTGTGATCAGTGTGGCAGGATAGGCAGTTCCGGGCTTCAGATTGTGCAATGGAGAATAAGCATAAAGTGCCTTAAATTCCTCTGGATCTTCGGGTGAACCGTAATCAGAACACCACGCCCAGCCAATAGTGAATTTATGGAAACGCAGCATATCCATCACACCCACCGCAGGTAAAGCCGCCCCAAATAGATCGGGGCGCTGAATCATACAGGCTCCGACTAATAGACCGCCGTTGCTGCCTCCGGCGATCGCCAACTTCTTCGGTGATGTATACCGATGCTCAATTAGCCATTCTGCTGCTGCAATAAAGTCATCAAACACATTTTGCTTATTCAACTTTGTGCCTGCCCGATGCCACTCCTCACCATACTCACCACCACCCCGCAAGTTTGGCACCGCAAACACACCGCCCATCTCCAACCAAACAATATTGCTGGGCGAAAAAGATGGTGTCAGTGAGATATTAAATCCACCGTAGCCATACAAATATGCGGGATTATTACCATTCAGCTCCAACCCCTTTTTGCGAGTGATAAACATCGGGACGCGAGTACCATCCTTACTGGTGTAAAACACCTGCGTTGTCTCATACTCATCAGGATTGAAATCTACTGTTGGCTGTCGAAAAACACTACTTTCTCCACTCACCATGTCATATCGATAAATGGTTGTAGGTGTGGTGAAACTGGTGAAACTGTAGAAGGTTTCTGTTTCGTGCCGCTTGCCACCAAATCCTCCCGCAGAGCCAATTCCCGGCAGCTCAACCTCTCTCACATAAGTTCCATTCAGGTCAAACACTTTTACCTGAGTGTAGGCATCTTTGAGGTAGAAGGCGACAAACTGGTGATTCAAAATGTTGACACCCATCAGCGTCTCATCCGCCTGGGGAATTACTTCTTGCCAGTTTTCTCGCTCTGGTTTCGCAATGTCGATCGCAATCACTCGCCCGCGCGGCGCATCCAGATCTGTTTCAAACCAAAACACAGTTCCTTCACTATCAATCAAGCTAAACTTTGCTTCAAAAGAATTGATTAATTCGATAACAGCAGATTCTGGATTTCTCAGATCTTTCCAAAACACTAAATTTCTAGGATCTGTCCCCTGACTCACTGAAATCACCAGATAGTCCCCATCTTCGGTAACTTCGCCGCCAAACATCCAGTTTTTCTCATCAGGGCGATCGTAAATCAGCACATCCTCAGATTGGGGTGTACCCAGTTGGTGAAAGTAAAGCTTCTGATAGTAGTTAATGTCTTCTAGCTTTGTCGCCTCATTGAGTTCGTCATAGCGTGAGTAGAAAAAACCCTTACTATCACGAGTCCAATCTGCCCCCGAAAACTTAATCCACTTCAAATGGTCAGGCAAGTCCTCTCCCGTTTCCACATCTCGCACTTTCCACTCTTGCCAGTCAGAGCCGGATGTAGACAATCCATACGCCATCAGTTTGGCATCTTCACTGATTGCCAATCCTGAAAGTGCTACCGTACCATCTTCTGAAAGGGTGTTGGGGTCAAGCAAAACTCTCGGTTCTGCATTCAGCGCAGGCAATGTGTAGAGAACACTCTGATTCTGCAAGCCGTCATTCTTGAAGTAGAAGTAACGATTTTCTCGCTTAAACGGAATGCCGTATTTCTCATAGTTCCAAAGCTGAGTTAGCCGTTGCTTCAGGCTTTCACGGACAGAAATATCATTCAGGTAGGTAAACGTTACCTGGTTTTGTGCCTCAATCCACTGACGGCTCTCATCTGAATCAGGATCTTCCAACCAGCGGTAAGGGTCAGCAACCTGAACACCATGATAGTCATCGACCTGGTCCATTTTAGGACTGGAGGGATAAACCAGGGATTGGTCAGCTTGAGCGGCATCAGCTTGTGTCATATCGGCTTGAGACATTGCGAAGAACTCTGAACGACTTCTTTCAATGTATCGAAACCCTGATTTTTTGGAAGGCTTTTTTAGAAGGGGCGATCGCCTTACAAATGAGCTTCTAACCAGGTTTCTAAATCAACCAGACTGTTGAAATCTAATAGCGCTTCCCCCAATGCCTCAAGCCGCTCCAGCGTAAGAGACTCGATTTGTGTCGTCAGTGCTGGAGGAACGGCACCCACTCGACGGGTTAGCTGTTTTAAGATTAGCGATCGCCCCTCTTCCTGTCTGCCCTCCTGTCTGCCCTCCTGTCTGCCCTCCTGTCTGCCCTCCTGTCTGCCCTCCTGTCTGCCCTCCTGTCTGCCCTCCTGTCTGCCTCTCTGTTCACCAATCCGCTCACCTTCTTTCAAAATCTCTTGGTACCAGGGTGACTCTTGCAGTACTGCCATATCCCACCTCATAATTTGCCTGACGATTTCACTACCCAACACAAAACTAGCAAAAAATGCTAGCAGCGATTCCAATTCAACTAACTGCTCATCTTGACGAAGTAAAGTCAAAGCCCGTTGTACTGTAGAAACGTCCCTACCCTGCTTTAACACGGGTACAAAGGGCAACAAAGCATTCAAGGACTGCTCAAATACGATCGCTGCCTCAACTTCCCAGAGGTTGATAACTCGGTAGTCTTGGTAAGCACGGATACTCAGAAAGTCGGATTCAAAGTGATCGACAATCGTTATGGTCGCAGGCGGAGGCAGAATGTTGACCAAAACCGGATAGACTGGCAGTGCGTACTTTTCTTCGGCAAGGGCGGCATAGGCTCGCATTCGAGATGGCAGATTGGAGTTGTAGCGTAACTGCAATTCGTTGAGTACCAGAAATTGACCGTGTGTTGGACTCTTCACCTTCACCAAGACATCATTCTCTCGGCTGACCCACTGAAACTCTGAGCCTAGAATTTCCTCAACAACGACATCAGGCTGTTGCGTTACCCATTTCACCCAGGCAGTTGGAGCTAACCCAATGAGTCGTTTACCGCCAATGTCTGCTTTTTTCGCCACGATTATCTTAGCTGTCAAAATTTCTAGCATATCGTGTGAAGTATCTTGCTGAGCAGGGCGGTGAGACTTTTCCTACAACAGGATGAGAATTACCTGGTTGAACTTTCTGATTCCGAGGGCTGTGAGTATGCAATGGCTGTTTTGAACGCCAATGAACTGTTAGTTTTGCATCTCGATCTTCCTAACCTGACGCAAGACTTAATAACAGCATAAAGATTGAGTAGAACAGCGATGCAGATTCAGGATTTATGCGCCTACTTGTAGAACAAGAGGCTTAAGCTCCTTGTTAACGTGGCGATCGCTTGGTTTATGTTCTGCTTGCATAAGCCCTGAGAGTATGAAGGGCGATCGCCCTACCCCTTAAGCAAACTTATAAATGCTCAAACCTAAATCAGATAACGCTCAAGCTAATATAAGCAGTCTTTAAACAATCTCCAGAAATTTTAAGCTCATCTTATTGACTCTTTCACCTCACCTACTAACGTTTAAGTAGGACACATGAGGGCTTCAGTGTCGTAGGGTTTGCCAATCTCTAAATTATGAGGAGCTTGAGCAAACCTGATTGTTGCTCATGATGAATCCAAAATCATTGTCTTAAACAGAGTAACGAACTGGCTAATCAATCAATCCTTTAAAGCTTTTGAGGCACGCGGCTAAAACATCTCGGTTCAAGGCATTGTACTTAGTTTGTCCGTCTCGACGGGTGCTGATCAGTCCGGCTTCCGCCAGTGTCTTCGAGTGATGGCAGAACAACGCCAAACTGATGTTAAGCCGCTGGGCAATTTCAGAGCCGCTTAACTCATCCTGACTAACCAGTAACTCTACAATATGCAGGCGAGTTGGGTCAGACAGAGCCGCAAAAATTTTGGCGCGACAGTCATTTTCAGTTTTTTCAAGCAACAGTGACACAGGCAACGATTGATTATCCATTTCAGATACAGGTAGCAAAACAAACTTGTTTTTCAAATAAAACTTGAGTGGGCTTATTGAAGTACTCAAACAACCACTTGACTATTGTGTTATCCTCTGTATATTATCGTAGTTAAGCGATTGTTTAACCACTTAACTAGTTAAAGAGTCCGCCACATGATACTGATTTGATTTCTGTGTGAGTGTGGGCAGACTGCACACACCCATACAAAAGTCTGAACACGCTCGCTACATGGGCTGAAGGAGATTACCGTTATGTCAAGTACATCTCAGTTAAAACCTCTCTCAGAGGTTTCCAATTCACTCCACTACGTCACCTTGACTGAGGATAATTTCCAGACAGAGGTTCTCGAAAGTTCGCAACCTGTGCTGGTTGATTTCTGGGCTGCCTGGTGCGGGCCCTGTCGAATGATTAACCCCATCGTCGAAGAGTTAGCTGCTGATTTCGCAGGTCGAGCTAAGATTGCCAAGCTTAACATTGACGACTACGGCTCTATTGCTAGTCACTACGGTATTAGTGCCGTGCCCACGCTATTGCTGTTTCAGTCAGGGCAAGTCGTGGATCGGGTCGTGGGTGTAGCGCCCAAGCGAGTCTTTGCTGCCAAGCTAGAAGCCTTGCTAGAAGCAACTTCCCCGGATCAGGCAGCTTGAGTGAATTAGGGCAATCTTTAGAAAAACTTACATCCGTTGTGTAAGGGTGAAGCGTTTGTGAAGGCGTAGCATTTGGCAGTTAGTTCTTGGGGTTACACCGAAATTTTTGCTCGAATGCCATGCCCCTGCAAATGTCCCAAGTGAATGCGTAAGTTTTGATTCAATTGCAGTTGTTTTGAAGGAGATAAATTTGTGAGTTCTAATGTTCATCTGCTTTCGCCAGTTAAAGTTGGTGCGTATGAATTGCCCAACCGGATTGTGATGGCTCCGCTGACTCGTAATCGGGCGGGTGCAGGCAATGTGCCTCAACCTTTGAATGCAACTTATTATGCACAGCGGGCATCAGCAGGGTTAATCATCAGTGAAGCAACACAAATTTCTCCTCAAGGCGTGGGCTATCCCGCGACTCCAGGCATTCACTCCCAAGAACAAATTGAAGGGTGGAAGTTGGTGACGAACGCAGTACATGAACGGGGCGGCAAGGTTTTTCTACAGCTTTGGCACGTCGGACGCATTTCTCACCCGTCGCTACAGCCCGATGGAGCGCTTCCGGTTGCCCCTTCGGCGATCGCCCCTGCTGGCGAAGCTTCAACCTATGAAGGACAGAAGCCGTTTGTCACCCCACGTGCCCTAGAAATTTCAGAAATTCCTGGCATTGTTGAAGATTATCGTCGGGCTGCCCAAAATGCGCTGAAAGCTGGGTTTGACGGTGTAGAAATTCACAGTGCAAACGGCTATTTGCTCGATCAATTCCTGCAAGACGGCACAAATCAGCGCACCGATGAGTATGGCGGTTCAGTTGAGAATCGCAGTCGCTTTCTGCTGGAGGTAACTGAGGCTGTCACAGGCGTATGGGGAGGCGATCGCGTCGGTATTCGGCTTTCTCCTAGCGGCACCTTTAACGATATGCAGGATTCTGATCCGAAAACGTTATTTGACTACGTGGTTGGAGCGTTAAATCGCTTTGGGCTTGCCTACCTGCACCTTGTCGAGCCAAGAGTTCCAGGTATGGGTGCAGAGGAACCTAACCGCCCAGATTTGCCCTCTAGCCATTTCCGCTCAATCTTCAACGGCACAATTGTCTCAGCCGGAGGGCATGACCGCGAGTCGGGCAATGCGCTATTGGCAGAAGGGTCAGCCGACCTGATTGCCTACGGCAGACTTTACATTGCCAACCCAGATTTGCCAGAGCGATTTGCTGCAAATGCTTCGCTGAACACGCCCGATCGCTCTACCTTTTATGGTGGCACTGAGCAAGGATATACCGACTATCCTACGCTTGAGTTGAGAAGTGCCTAGGTGAGGGGTTTTTAGGGACTAGGACTTACGCACTCCCCTTTAGAACAAGGGGCTTAAGCCCCTTGTTAGCGTGGAGACTGCTTAACTTGCGTTCTGCTTGCGTAAGTCTTGAGGACTAGGGTTCGGGGGCTAGGGATTTAAAGCTGAGAGCGCTGCATCCAAGAATGCAGCGCTCTCAGCTTTAGGATTGCTGTAGGGATTGACTAGGGGTCAGTGTGTGGCGTTTGAGCTTGCATCAGTATCGTCATTTGCTCTAAACCACGCTGAATACGGCGGGTCACGGTCATAGGGCTAATTCCAATTCTCTTAGCAACTTCCTTGCGTGAAAGTCCGCCGAAGAAGACAAACTCAATTGCGGCTCTAGTTTTGTCTTCTAGCTGACTCAGGGCAAGCTGAAGCTGTTGGCGGTCTTCTTCTAAAACCTGGAGGATTTGATAGTGAGGGTCTGTCAGGGAATCGCCCAAAGTCATTGAAGAATCTGTCTGTTGAGATATGGTTGCATCGAGGCTGAGCGGTGAGCGGTTTTGGGTGGCTAGCTTAACTTCACGCCATTCGTTTAAAGGAATTCCTAGTTGCTCAGCAACTTCCGTGTCAGAGGGTTGATGTCCCAGGGATTGGGCAAGCTGGGCGCGAATCCGCTGTCCTTCTTTCTGCAAATCTTGCCAGCGACGAGGAATTCTAATTGAACCGCTGCGATCGCGCAAAAAGTGCAGCATTTCGCCCCGAATGTAAGGAACAGCAAAGGAGCTAAAGGCATAACCCTGACTTGGGTTAAACCGTTCAATTGCACGAATTAAACCCAAGTAGCCGATTTGTTCTAGATCTTCGTAAGGTTCGCAGCACTGGCGGCTGATACGATGAGCAATTTTGCGGACTAGACCTGCGTTTAAGCGCACAAGTTTGTTACGAAGGGCAACGCTAGGATTTTGCTGATAGGACATCAGCAATTCCACGTTGTCAGAGCGAAGAGAAGATTCAGTAGCCACCATCTGGATAAGACCTCACGTCAGACTTAGGCTTATTCTCTTAGCGGAACCCTTAGCAAACCATCGTTAATTTACGGGTGTTTGGACGGCGCTCCTGAGGAGGATCAGCAAAACTACGGATAGTTGAAATGGTATGACTATAGTGCTAGCCCTTCAGAGATAGGGAGAAGAGGGGCGGAGTCAAGCTGCACCTCTCTTTTCTGTCTTAAGCAGGCATTTAGCGCCGTATAATCAGGATATGTTGGAACTTCACTGTCACACGACGTATTCTGATGGCACGTTAACTCCAGGTGAACTGGTTGAAGCGGCGATCGCCACTGGAGTCAAAGCACTTGCTATTACGGATCACGACACGCTCTCAGGCTGGAATGAGGCTTTTGAAGCAGCGGGGCAGCGTTTAGAGATTGTTCCGGGTGTCGAGTTAAGTACGGTTCATAATGGGCGATCGCTCCACATTCTGGGTTTTTATCCAGATGCCGCCAAATTGAGTGAGCCGCTTGCTCTGCGTCTGGAAGGACGCAAACGACGCGCTCAACAAATGGTGGCAAACCTGGCAGAAATGGGCTACCCAATTGAGCTACCCAACTTGGGAGAAGGCATGGCTCCCGGTCGTCCCCATCTGGCGACAGCATTAGTCAAAGCGGGCTACGTACACTCTGCGCGAGAAGCATTCGATCGCTTTTTAGGAGACGATCAGCCAGCCTATGTTCACTACGAAAAGTTTTCGATCGAAGAAGGGATTGAGTTACTGCGTTCAACAGGAGCGGTGCCTGTGTGGGCGCATCCCTATCTGTTTCGAGGTGGCGAGGTAGAGGAGGTACTGCAAGAACTTCTTGCTGCGGGGCTAATGGGAGTTGAAGTCTATCATCCTAGCCACACTCCGGCTCAGACCCAAAATCTGGAGAAATTTTGCGCTCAGTTTGGCTTATTGATGACAGGTGGAAGCGATTATCACGGTCCCCTCCCTGGTATGAAAGACAAGCACAGTAGCACACTGAATCTGCTGAATTTGCCGTTGAGCTTGCTGGAGCCTGTAAAGCAGGCTGCGAAGAAGCTTTAAGGCAAAGCATTTGTTCTAACTTCTCAGACGGTTTCTCAAACAGGGTCAGATGGTGAAGCTGAGTCGTCGTCGTCGTCTCGCCCCTTAGGTTGAGTAATTTGTGTAGCGTAAATCTCTACGTCTTGCTGAATGATTTGCTCAACCTGACCAGCAAAGGTATTAAAAGCTTCCTCATGGGTTTTGAACGGCAGGTAGGGGCCACTCAATTGAAAAAATTGCCAGCCTTGAGTTTTGAGCGATTCTACGCTGCGACGATAGTTTCGCCAGCGATCGCCATAGTTAAAAAACTGTTCAGTTGCAGCACTAATGGCGACTACCTGACTGAGAACAAAGGCAGACCAGCTAATCGCATCCCTGATGTAGAGCGATGAAGTAGTTTCGTTACTCTCTGGGTTGCCAGGATTGAGAATGCCTGCACTGACACTGCTTAGACTGACCAGCGCTGGAATGATTACACCGCCGATGATAGTAGTCAAACGCAATTTGTAATAGAGGTCACGCGCTCGTCCGGCTCGTCCTTCCATCCATAGAACCTGGTCTAGCCAGCGCGATCGCAAGTAGTGTTTTTGGCGATCCTTTAGCTCCAGATTTTCAAATAATTCACCAAAGTCTTTCTCTAAAAACTCTCGATAAGGGTCTTTTTTTGCCACAATTTACTCCCTAGCAAAAAAGGCTTGTTTGATCTTTCGGGATAAAGTTTTGAAGTCTGTCGTCAAATCGATGGCTTGTACTAGCCCAGATGATATCAGGTCTTCGGCTCGTTGGTCGGTTGCTGTCCCTCTTAAAACAGAGGCCAGAATATCGGCTGTACGTCCGCTGCCAGCAATCACAACGACAGGCCTTCCCTCCTGAATATTTTGGGATGCATCCTTCCAGGTCACTTCGCCTCCGTTGATCAGCACGACGATTGAAGGTTGAGAATCAGCCAGAGTGGAAGCAACTTTGGCAATCCAGGGAGACTCATCTCCCCAGCTAGAGCCTGGAACCAGGATGAAGTGAGTATGATTTGGCTCCAGGAGGGAAGCATCAGCGGACGTGGGCGGAAGATTAGGCAGCGTTGCCAGCCCGACCGGGGCAACCCCAATCAGGGGAAAAGCGGCATTGATTTCGCTACGGGCTTCTCCCATTAGTCTCATGATGCCTGCGTCCGTGCCCCCATCCACTACAAAGCCTTTCAGATCTTCTGCTAGAGGAGCCAATACTTTGACAAATAGGGCCTGAACTCGCCTTCGATCTGCATCACTCAACTTACTCGCACCGCCAACGACCACTAGAACTGGGCTTGGACCTTCTAACCCAAGCTGGCTGAGCGCATTCGGTAGATCAGCGTCTTGATGAAGGTGAATTGCTTGTGCTGTTCGACCGTTTGCGAAGGTAAGTTGAAAGCTTTGTTCCATGTAATAAGTGAAAATTAAATACTCATTAGCTTATCGCTTTATCGTATTCTGATTTAATTTTTGTCCCTTAATTTTTGAAGCTGGCAAGATCTCATACCCAAGACCGCAACGTTGGAATCAAAAACTGCGTCAGGGTATGAGCGTCAACGCCTAGTTCGGTTCTTTCGTGAGCTGCTCGGATGCCTGCTTGAGCGTGCCACCAAGTTGCAGCTTGGACGATCGCTTCTGCTGGGGTGGAATGGGCGATCGCCTGTGCCAACAGTCCACCCAGTAAGCCAGTTAAAACATCACCACTGCCGCCGCGTGCAAGGGCAGGAGTGCTTTCAGGGTTGATCCAAACTGTGCCTTGAGAATTAGCGATCGCCACTCTTGCCCCTTTGAGCAGAACGATTGCACCACTTTGCTGAGCGGCTGAGCGCACGGCAGCGATCCGATCGCCCAGTTGTTCACCTAAATCAGGAAAAAGTCGCTTAAACTCACCGGGGTGAGGCGTGAGAATAGTAGGTGCCTGACGTTGAGTTAGTTTTGGCATCAAGGAGCGGTTTGCCAGAATGTTTAACCCGTCTGCGTCCAGAACGAGTGGGCGATCGCTAGCCAGAACTTGCTCAATGACGAAACCTGCGTTTTGAGTAAGTCCAGGGCCACAGGCGATCGCGCTATATTTGCTCAAGTCTGTGCCATCAGGTAGTTGGGCGATCGCGCCTGATTCATCTTCGATGCAGCCTAGCGTTAGGGCATCGGGCAATTGGCTAATCAAAATAGACTTAAGCGATTCAGGAACAGCAATGGAGAGCATTCCTACGCCGCTGGCTCTCGCTGCCAGAGAGGTCAGAACAGCAGCACCCATATACTGATGAGAACCGCAGACTAGCAACAAATGCCCCTGCTTATATTTGTGCGTGGTGGGCGATCGCGCAGTAGAGAGGGGAGCGATCGCCGCTTTTGGCGTAATTCGATATTGCTCAGGGTTGCTCAGCACTGCCCGAACGTCTGCTAGCGGCAAGCCAAAATCGACTAGCTCAGCCATTCCCACATATTCTAGAGACTGATCTTGCAGAAAAGCGAGTTTCCATAAGCTTAAGCAGAAGGTGCGATCGGCGCGAATTGCTGTGCCCAAAGCCGCTCCGGTATCGGTGTGAATGCCAGAGGGCAGGTCAATGCTAAGCACAGGTTGCCTCCACTGGTTAATCTGATTAATGGCATCGGCGATCGCTCCTTCTAACGGTCGGGTCAGCCCAAACCCAAATAGCCCGTCAATCAACAAATCACAGTTTTTCAGAGCGGTGAACTGATTAAACCAGGGAATACCTAAGCTGGCAGCATAGTGCGCGTGGTGCTGGGTCAATTCCTTGAGCTTAGTCAATGGTTGGTAGAGCGTGACTGCGTAGCCCCGAAAGTGCAATTCACGAGCGATCACTAACGCATCGCCGCCGTTGTGTCCTGGGCCAACCAAAATACCAACCTGGGAAGCTTGCGATCGCGGGTAAAGCACCTGAATTCGCTGAGCCAGCAGACCACCGACCTTTTCCATCAGCGCTGCTACAGGCATTCCCGCCGCAAACACCCGCGACTCGATCTCTGCCATTTGACTGGCGGTGACAGCAAAGCGCTGGATTTGCTCTAATCGCTCTGAGACGTTCAGCACGATTCAAAAATCTATAAAAGATCTGACATTAGACAAACCTAACGCCTATAGTAAACCCTGGCATCCATGCCAAAATCTCGGAAGTATCGATTCCAGCGGGTGGCTGCGTTGCGGTTAGCAAAGGGGCCAACCAAAACGTGGGGACCGAGGGGCGATCGCCGACTCTCTGTAACCTGGTTTAGTCTCAAGTTTCCACCCAGCCGCACCACCTGAGCATAAATGTTAGACAGATCATCTGCATCTCCTGGAATGACAACGTAGTAGGAGTCATCAGGAATTGGCGTATTGGCTTGAGCAACCTCAGTGCCGTCAAAGTCAGGCTGTTGCCCAAAATCAACTTCTGGGTTGAAGGTAGCGGCTGGCAACAATTCGGGGGGCGGTAGGGTAGAACCTGTTGAGGCGATCGCCTGAGTATTTGAATTGGCTAACACCACACCTGGAACCTGCACGACCTCAGCCCCAATGCCTTGAGCAGCAAGCTCTGCGATCCGCTGCTCCGCCCCTTCTGCCTGGTTAAACACGCCCGCCTGAATCACCTGTCGTCCATCATAGTTTTGAAAGAATGCATCTGCTTCTACCCGACGAACCTGATTCAGCAAGAGCGGGCTGTCTCCGTTAACGTAAACCAGAAAGCGTTCTGAAGCAGCAGTTGAACTGGTCCGTTCCAGGTCGGCGGGTGCTGGAGCCGGATCGTTGTATTGCTGGGGATATTGCTGAGGCTGAGTGGGTGCGACTGGAATCTGTTCGCCAAAAGTAACGGACGGCGGCGGCGGAAGCCCATCTACAACGCTCTGTGCCATCCACACGTTTCTGGGTAGCGGCTCGGCCCAACCTGGAGCAATCGGCCAGCAGCTTCCCCCTAAAATGGCAACTGAGATGGCTAGTTTGCCGAGCAATCCTATCGGCTGCAACCTGGAAAAAATAGAGGATACAGGCGACGGGTGGTGCGGGTGGCTCATGATGCGATCGCCCCTTTTCATAAGGCCGTTGAGTCGTAATTTTGAGTTAGAGTTGCCATGCTATCAAGCGTGTGATGGCAAAATTTGCAGCAAGTCTAACATGACACAGGCCCATAAACCGTTTATTGAAGGTTTTTCGGTCAATTTAACCGTGCCTGTATCTGCTGATAGAAGACCGAAGGCGCAATAATCGCTAACCTGACATCACTGTTGTTTAAGTATCAGTAGTCTCCCAAACGGTTCTGATGGAGGATAAATCACCCATGCTGATGTCCAGCATTCCTACGCGGGGACAGGTAGAACGCACCCTGGCTCAGCGTATCCAGGCACTCTATCGAGAAAAATTGGGACATCGACTCGAAAAAGTGACCTGTCAATTTTTTGATGAGAAACTGGCTATTATCCTGGAAAATTCTACAACCCACGCTGAGCAACTTTTACTAGGCACCGAGCAAGGGAAACTCGCCGTGAAGCTGCGCTGGCAAATCGATATGGCGATTAGACCTCAAATTAAAGCCCTGATCGAGGAAATTGCCAAAGTATCTGTCATTGCTCTACTGAGCGATACAGCTATAGAAAGTGGATTTTCTGGCATCCTGGCGGTTCTCAGCAGTTCTCCACCCGTGCGCGACCCGGCATCCATTCCCAAAATTAGAAAGGAAAAGGTGGCAGAGGTAGATAGTTAGCGGCGATCGCCGCGAGTTCTTCAATTTCGTAAGGTTTTTTGAGCAACCCATTGCAGCCCGCCAGCACCGCCAACTCCAGGTAAGGATATTGCCAAAGGGTTGTTACCGCAATGATGGGAGTGGCGATCGCGACTTTTCGCTTTATCTAAGTCCAAATTCAACGCCAAACGGTTTTGTCGGTAAATGCTAGCCTGAATAAGGGAAATTGCCTTATCACAGGTTCATGAACAAGGTTGTTGTCGGGCTATCGGGTGGAGTTGACAGTTCAGTGGCAGCGGCGACCCTTCATCGTCAAGGGTATGAAGTCGTCGGGCTAACCCTTTGGCTAATGAAAGGTAAGGGTCAGTGCTGCTCTGAAGGCATGGTGGATGCGGCCCAACTTTGTGAGCAGTTAGAAATTCCCCATCATATTGTCGATAGTCGGGACGTTTTTCAGTCCAATATTGTAGATTACCTGGTCAGTGGCTATGGCGCTGGAATTACGCCGTTGCCCTGCTCTCAGTGCAATAAAGCGGTGAAGTTTGGGCCGATGCTGCGCTATGCCCAGGAAGAATTGGGGATCGACCGAATCGCTACGGGTCACTATGCCCGCATCAACTACGATTCAGTGAGCGATCGCCATCAGCTATACCGCGCTGTAGACCGCAGCAAAGACCAGTCCTATTTTCTTTACGACCTGACGCAAGACTTGCTGGCTCATTCTTACTTTCCTCTGGGTGAGCAAACTAAGGTAGAAACCCGCAGACTGGCGGCTGAATTTGGGCTACACACTGCCGACAAGCCCGAAAGCCAAGACCTTTGCCTGATTGAAGCTCACGGCTCGATGCAGGCTTTCTTGGATAAATATCTGGCACCGCAAAGAGGAGACATTGTTGACCAGTCGGGGCGAGTGTTGGGGCAGCACGACGGCATTCATCACTACACAATTGGGCAGCGCAAGGGACTGGGCATTGCGGCGGCTCAACCGCTGTATGTCATTGGCATTGATGCGGCAAAGAATCGGGTGATTGTGGGCGATCGCGACAGCACTCATCAAACTGAATGCATCGTCCAACAGGTTAACTGGGTGTCCATTGCAGCGCCAGATACACCGATTCAAGCTGAAGTTCAGGTACGCTACCGATCAGCGGCCGTACCAGCCACGATTATTCCTTTAGAATCCTCGCCGGATGGTGCGGTGTCCCGCGTCAAGGTGATTTTTGACGAGCCTCAGTTTAGTATCACGCCTGGGCAGGCGGCGGTCTGGTATCGCGGCGATCTGTTGCTTGGCGGTGGGTTGATCGAACCCCTTAGCACAGTACGATAGGGGTTGGTTTTGAACTGAACCTGGACCAATGCTGACTGCTCAGCCTGATCCAACGCCGCTAACCCCTTTACTTCGACTTACTTCAACTTCAATGACTCAGCACGTAGATAACATCGTCCCGCATGGCGGGCATCTGATTAACCGGGTGGCGGCTCCAGAGCAGCACCAGGAATTTCTAGCGCAGGCAACTGCCCTGCCCAGGGTGCAGCTAGACGAACGCACTACCTCTGACCTGGTAATGATTGCGATTGGGGGATTCAGCCCCCTAACTGGATTCATGAACTCGGCAGACTATGAAGCCGTTGTTACGACGATGCACTTGACTAATGGGCTGCCCTGGTCAATTCCCATTACGCTGTCGGTGGCGGAGGCGATCGCAGCACCGCTCCAAGAAGGTAGCCGAATTCGCCTGGATGATCCCAATGGTGAATTTGTTGGAGTCCTGGAGCTAGAGCAAAAATATCCTTACGATAAGGTCAAAGAAGCGGTCAATGTCTACAGAACAGATGACGAAGCGCATCCTGGCGTAAAAGTGGTCTATGAGCAGGGCCCGATCAACCTGGCGGGTGGGGTCTGGCTGTTGCAGCGTGATCCCCATCCTGACTTTCCTACTTATCAAATTGACCCGGTTGAGTCGCGATCGCGATTTCGTCAAAAAGGCTGGAAAACCGTTGTGGGTTTTCAAACGCGCAACCCAATTCACCGCGCTCACGAGTACATTCAAAAGTGTGCCTTAGAAACCGTTGACGGGCTGTTTCTGCACCCCCTCGTTGGCGCTACCAAAAGCGACGACATTCCGGCAGACGTGCGGATGCGCTGCTATGAAATCATGCTGAAACATTATTTTCCCCAGGATCGCGTCATTTTAGCAATTAACCCAGCCGCCATGCGGTACGCTGGGCCGAGGGAAGCAATTTTTCATGCTCTAGTGCGGAAAAACTACGGCTGCACACACTTTATTGTGGGTCGTGATCACGCTGGAGTGGGTGATTACTATGGCACCTATGATGCTCAATACATCTTCGACGAATTCGATCCGACGGCTTTGGGGATCGCGCCGATGAAGTTTGAACACGCCTTCTACTGCACCCGCACCCAGTCAATGGCGACGACCAAAACTAGCCCCAGCACTGCTGAAGAGCGAATTCATTTATCTGGAACAAAAGTACGTCAGCTGTTGCGTCAGGGCGAGTTGCCGCCGCCTGAGTTTTCTCGCCCCGAAGTTGCAGCAGAATTGGCACGGGCAATGAGAGTTGCAGCAGAAGTTTAGTCACTTGTCGAGTAGTAACGCAGAAGTTTAGCAGCATAGGGGATTCAGTGGGACTAAAGCGACGAGCTTTCTTACAGCAAGCTGGTTTAACACTGTTGACCCTGGGGATCAGTGAGGCTGGATTGTCTCTAGGGTGGAACCGCTATCAGCAGGCATTGGCTCAGCCAACTAGCCGAAAGTTGGCGCTACTCGTTGGCATCAACCAATATCCAGAGCAGGTTTCCGATCGCTCTACTCATGGCACAGCGCTAAATGGCTGCATCACTGATGTTCAGCTTCAACGAGAATTGCTGATTCACCGCTTTGGCTTTCAGCCCAGCGACGTTTTGACGCTAACCGATCAGCAAGCTACCCGTGAAGCGATCGAAGCGGCCTTCCTAGCCCATCTGACTGAGCAAGCCCGTCCGGGTGATGTGGTGCTTTTCCACTTCAGCGGATTTGGCAGTCAGGTCAAGCTGGGGGAGAATGGCGAACTGATTCAAAGCCTCGTGCCAGTGGATGGCGTTTTGCCGACTGAGGAAAATCCATTCATTAACGACCTGCCCGAAGAGACGCTGGGGTTACTGTTGCGATCGCTCTCGACAGAGCAAGTCACTGCTTTACTAGATACTAGCTATGCAGACCCCAATCGGGCAATTCAAGGCAATCTGCGGATTCGCTCCCGTCCGACTACACCAACGGGTTGGCTCGCTGCCTCAGAACTAGAATTTCAGGGGCAGTTGCGCGATCGGGTGAAGATTTCCCAAGAACAAAGTCAAGCCCAGTGGCGTACAGGTCAGCTTCCTGGCACTGTGCTGATGGCAGCCGGGCCAGACCAGGTTGCAGCAGAAGGACAGTGGAACGGGTTTAGCGCTGGGCTGTTTACCTACGCGCTAACGCAGCATCTCTGGAGTGCGATGCCTGCCAGTACACTTCAGATTAATCTAAGCCTCGCGGCTGGAGCGGTTGAGCAACTGGTTGGCAAAGAGCAACAGCCACAGATTCTTGGGCAAAAGAGCCAGAATCCTTCTTTGTTGCCCTTCTATCTCAAGCTGGATGCTGCAACTGCGGCTGATGGTGTGGTTACGGCAGTGGAGGAAGATGCTAAGACAGTGCGGCTGTGGATAGCTGGGCTTCCTGCTGCGGTAGTGGAGAATTATGGTCAAAGCTCACTTTTTTCTATCGCTCAGCTAGCGACTTCAGCGGATGAAGGCGTGCAGCAGCTTGAGGCAGTGTTGCCCGATGCTGAAAGCACCACGCTGCCAGCAAACAAGCGGCTGCTCCAAATGCGTACCCGTGAAGGTCTATCGGTTAGAGCTAAAATTTATGCTGCCTCCAGTGCAGTTCCTCTGCAAGTGGGGCAGTTGGTGCAGGAATCGGTACGGGTTTTGCCCCGCAATGTTGGCTTGACTGTGGCGCTAGATTCTAGCCTGGAGCGAATCGAACGGGTGGATGCGACTAGCGCCTTTGCGACGATTCCCAGGGTAACGGCGATCGCCGCTGGAGAACAATCTGCGGACTATGTTTTTGGCAAAACGCAACTGGGAACCCCAACCCTGGCAGCGTCCCTAACTTCGGCTTCAACGGCAGAAGGAGGAGAGCCAAGCCAGCCTATCAACGGCGATTTGCCCTCTCCTAAAAGCAGCTACGGCTTATTTCATCTGGGACGGTCTGCGCTACTCAGTACGCTGTCAAAGGAAGAAGAAGCCGTCAAAACTGCGGTAAACCGAATTACGCCACAGCTTCATACCCTTTTGGCGACAAAGTTGCTGCGTCTGACCAGTAACGCAGAGTCGTCTCGGCTAGGGGTGCGGGCAACGCTGGAAATGACGGCTCCACAGGAGAGAATTGTGATGCAGCGGGAGACTCCTCGCGCTCCCTGGAATGCTCCTGCCAGTAGATTAGCAGGGCTGTTTGTGGGTGATGGCAGGTTGCCCACTCTGCCAATCGAGAGTCGCCTTCAATATCGGCTGTGTAACTACAGCGATCGCCCCGTTTATTTCATTCTCCTCGGTCTGGATAGTAGCGGTAGTGCGATCGCCCTTTTCCCCACACCTGCGCCCGAAAGCAACAGCTTCGACTTCAAAGCTGCTCCTGCCGATAGTCTGCTCTCACCTGGAGAAATCTTGCTCGTTCCACAATCGACTCCATCAGATTGGACGCTACAAGGACCACCTGGCGTAGTTGAAAATTACGTCATCTTCAGCCGTGCCCCGCTTACTCAGACCTACTCTGCTCTGGAGATTTCTATGCGCTCTAAAGCAGATGCCCGTCGAGTCAGCACCCTGGCAAACCCGTTAGAAGTTGCCCAGGCAACCCTACGAGATTTGAATCAAGCTAGCTTACTTGCTAACAGTAGAACAGACTCAGTGACCGACACCTATGCACTGGATGTCAACAACTGGGCAACCCTGAGCTTCGTCTATCAGGTTAATTCTTAAGAAATAAAGATAGCAAATATACCAAAAGCAGATGAAAAATCTACTGATTTCTCTCTGAACAGTAGAAATCTATAGTCTTGCTCAAAGATGCTTAAAGAAGCAATAAAGTTGTACAGAGGGCTACAAACACGGAGTTCAGAAATGGTAGCAATTTTTCCTTGTTTACCAAACTAGGACTCAGTTTGCCCGTCTTAAAAAGTCGCACGTAACAAAATTTTAGCCCCTGTATGTAACGGGGATCACGCTTTAGGCTTATGATCCCCGGTTAGATTTACGTTGCAACTTTTATTAAATGCTGACATAATAAAATCAAATGTTGAAATTTTTTTCTAATCATTAACTATCTACAAGTTAGTTAATTTAGATACATTTTCGGTCAATAAGCAGCAGAGCACCGACTCATCGGTTTCTGGGGTTCCAGGTTTATTCAAGATTTACTTTTTTCTGAAAATTAGCTGAGCGGCGAGGATTTTAAGATGCAGACGATACAAAAGTTACCTACAGTTCAAGCGATTCGGTGCCCTAACTGCGGCAGCCCCGCCGAGCGGCATCATCTCACCGCTAGCCAACTCACCCGGACCCAATGCCCTGCTTGCGACTATCTGATGATTACCTGCTCTGAGACAGGCAATGTGATTGAGGCATACGCTCCAGGTATTCCTGCTTGAGAGGGTTTTGAAACCTTTCAAAACCGTTCCTCGTAAAGTTCCCCATAGAGCAAAGCTCAGTCACACCAGTTCTTTCAAGTCCGCATTGTTGGAGGATGACCCACTCTAGCAATGTGGCTTCGTCTGGAAACGGTATTAGCTATTGTGGAGTAGACAGCTTACCTCACAATGGCTTACATGGTTCGTTTTATTTCGTTTGCAAGAGTTACTGGGTTGTTGGTCGGTGCAGTTGGTTTGGTGGCGATCGCCTCCTGCCAAGAAGTCACCTACGAAGTGTTGCCCCAGTTACGCTCCACCGAGCAGTCTGAGCAGGCTGCATCTCCTCCAACAGGGCAAGCTTCCAACCCTCACGCAGAGCTAGAGCAGGCAGTTCACGCTCAAATCAACCAATATCGCGCAGGGCAAGGGCTGCCGCCGCTAGAGTTTAACGCTGAGATCAGTGAAGTTGCCCGTCAGCACAGTCAAGCAATGGCAGAAGGGCAAGCCGCCTTTAGCCATGACGGGTTTGAGCAGAGAGGACAGGCGATCGCCCAAGAAATTCCTTACAGAACCGTTGCCGAAAATCTCGCTTTCAATCAGGGGTTTTCTGATCCCGTAACTCAGGCCGTCAAAGGCTGGATCGATAGCCCCGGACATCACGCCAACATCAAAGGAGATTTTGATCTGACTGGCATTGGCATTGCCAAGAATGAGCAAGGTGAGTATTACCTGACGCAGCTTTTTGTGAAGCGGCTGTCGCCGTTTTAGGAAATGTTTGAAAAGTAGCAAATGTCCCCTGAAAGGGCGTAGCATTTGGCAGGTAGACTCTGAAATAGACCGAAAATTCTTGCCCGAATGCCACGCCCCTACAGACTTTTGGGTTACAGACTAGACTTTTCAAACATCCTCTAATCCAGACGCTTGGATAATAGAATGGGTCTAGTTCTTAGAGTGCAGCTTCATGGAATTTGAATTTCAGGTGTGCGATCGCGATCTCTCCGACGAGATGCTTGCTGAGTATTTGCAGGCAGAGGCGATCGCTGTCGATACCGAAACGATGGGGTTGTTGCCGCAGCGCGATCGCCTTTGCCTGGTTCAGCTTTGTGACCCTAGAGGAAATGTAGCGGTTGTCCGCATTGAACTGGGGCAAACCGAAGCTCCCAAGCTCAAGCAGATTTTAGAGGCAGAAAGTGCGCTCAAAGTATTTCACTTTGCCCGGTTTGACCTGGCCACTTTACAATATCACCTGAATATTCAAGTCCAACCTGCTTTTTGCACCAAAATTGCCAGCAAGCTAGCCCGCACCTATACACCGCGTCATGGACTGAAGGATCTGGTACAGGAATTAGAGAAGATAGAACTGGACAAGAGCGCTCAAAGTTCCGACTGGGGCAACGCCGCCAACCTGTCCGAAGAACAGCTTCGTTACGCAGCAAACGACGTGCGCTATTTGCTCAGCGTCAAAACTAGACTGACTGAAATGCTAAAGCGAGAAGGTCGCTGGGAGCTAGCCCAGGAATGTTTTGCCTGCCTTCCTACTATCGTCAAGCTAGACCTGATGCAATATTCCAGTATCTTCGAGCATTAACTCAATATGAGAATCGCAACCTGGAACGTCAACTCAATTCGCACTCGTTTGGAACACGTCACCAACTGGTTGCAGGAAAATCCGGTTGACGTGCTGTGTGTGCAGGAAACGAAGGTTGTAGATGACGACTTTCCGCGATCGCCTTTAGAATCGCTGGGCTACCATCTCTACATCTACGGACAAAAATCCTACAACGGCGTAGCGCTGATCAGCCGCCTTCCGCTTACTGATGTAAAAATGGGCTTCTCAGCCGTTTTGCCTGAAACGATGGTGAGTGACTTTGACGACCAAAAGCGCGTCATCAGCGGCATCGTCAACGACCAGTTGCGTCTGGTCAACCTATACGTGCCCAACGGTTCCTCCGTCGGCAGCGACAAATATGAATACAAACTGCGCTGGCTGAAAATCTTGCGAGAGTATGTCCAAGCTTTGATGCTTCAAGCTCCCAGTCACCTGTTAATCTGCGGCGACTTTAACATTGCCCTTGAAGACCTGGATATTCACAATTCTCAAGGACGCGAAACAATGGTGATGGCAACCGACTTGGAGCGGGAAAGCCTGAAAGCTGTTTTAGATTTGGGACTTCAAGATGTATTCCGCAAATTTAACCAGGAAGGCGGACAGTACAGTTGGTGGGACTATCGCACCGCCGCTTTTCGTCGCACCGCTGGATGGCGGATTGACCACCACTACGCTACCCAGACCCTCTACGATTCCGCAAAAAGCTGCACCATCGATATGGCTCCTCGCAAACTTGAAAAGCCCAGCGATCATGCCCCCGTCATCGTAGAGTTAAACGTTTCTCCTGATTGGATTGGCTCTTGAATGAATCATACTCAAACTCTATAGATTGTATAGATTATTCTCCCCTTCCCTGGGCGCTCTCCTACTCATCTTATTTCTGTATTGAATGGAGCGATCGCGCACCCCACACAGATCTTGAGTTACCCTACGGAAAGCAGCATATACAGTTTGCCCCTAGTCCCCAATCCCTAGCCCCTAGTCCCTATTACCCCCCAATCCTCATGTTTCTAGTTACTGGAGCCACCGGAGATCTCGGACACCGCGTCGTTAAGCGGCTACGAGAAGAAGAAAAACCTGTCAGAGCCTTTGTGCGACTGACCTCGCGCTATGCAGAATTGGAAAATCGCGGCGCACAGATTTTTGTTGGCGATCTGTTGAAAGAGCGAGACATTCAAAAAGCGTGTCAAGGTATTCGCTATGTGATTAGCACTCACGGCGCAAACGAAACCAGCGATGGCACTGCCGAAACGCTAGATTACCGCGCCAATGTTGACCTGATCGATGCGGCAAAAGCGGCCGGAGTTGAGCATTTTGTCTTTGTCTCCGTGCTAGGAGCCGATCGCGGCTATGAAGATGCACCTACGTTCAAAGCAAAGCGAGCAGTCGAAAATTATCTGCAAGCCAGCGGACTCAACTACACGATTCTGCGTCCGTCTGGCTTTGCCTCTGACCTGGTGCCCCTGGCGGAGCGATTCAAACAGTCTGGCATTTATTTCACAATTGGCGATTTGAGAATCCGTTCGTCCATTGTTAGCACGGATGACTTGGCTCGAATTGCAGTAGATTCTGTCGCCATTGAAACTGCCCGAAATCAAATTTTTGCGGTCGGTGGACCAGAAATTATTGAGCGAGGCAATATTCCCAAAATTTTTGAGCAGATTTTTAACCAGGAACCGATTGTCATTAACCCGCCTGTTGGCGCTGTGGATGGAATTCGCACTGTAGTAGGGTTCTTTAATCCCGAAGCGCAGCAAGCGTTGGGAACTTTGCGGACGTTGCTCTCCAATGAGTTTTATTGCACTACTGCCGAAATCGAGCGATTGGAATCGGTCTTTAACATGAGAATGGAAACCTTAGATAGCTATATCAGACGCAATGTGACAGCTTAGGTTGAGGCACCAAAGCCACCGCCGCCGGGAGTTTCAACCACAAATATATCGCCTGAATGTACCTGTACTTCTGCTTTGCTGGATAGGGATTCGATCGCCCCATCCTTTCGTTCTACAAAGTTACGACCGACCGCTCCTGGTTCTCCTCCTTCTAGCCCAAACGGGGGAATCACTCGATGCCCTGAGAGAATCGCGGCGGTCATCGTCTCCCGAAAACAAATGCGGCGAATCACGCCATTGCCGCCCGAATGGTGTCCTTTGCCGCCGCTGTTGTGCCGAATCGCAAATTCCTCTAACAATACCGGAAATCGCCATTCCAGCACTTCTGGATCGGTGAGTCGGGAGTTAGTCATGTGAGTTTGCACGGCATCAGTTCCGTCAAACGTAGCTCCAGCACCAGAGCCACCGCAAATGGTTTCATAGTACTGGTGTTGCTCGTTGCCAAAGGTGAAATTGTTCATCGTGCCTTGAGACGCTGCCATTACGCCGAGGGCACCGTAGAGCGCGTTGGCGATCGCCTGTGAAGTTTCTACATTTCCCGCTACTACCGCAGCCGGATAGTGTGGGTTCAACATACACCCATCAGGAATGGTGATCTGTAGCGGCTTTAAACATCCCGCATTCAGGGGAATGTCATCTTCCACAAGGGTACGAAAAACATATAAAACAACTGCTTTGCAGATTGCTAAAGGTGCGTTGAGGTTATTCTGCTGTTGCGGGGAAGTGCCTGTAAAATCGATGTGGGCAGAGCGATCGCCTCGATTAATCGTAATCTTCACACAAATCTCGCAGCCGTCATCCATCGGATAAACAAACTGTCCATCTTGCAATACATCAATGACTCGTCGCACAGACTCTTCTGCATTGTTTTGCACATACTGCATATAAGCCTGAACGGTTTCTAAGCCATAGTGTTGAACCATTCGCAACAGTTCTTGTGAACCTCGCTCATTGGCAGCAACTTGAGCCTGTAAGTCAGCAATATTCTGCGACACATTCCGAACCGGATACTCCCCTGAAGTGAGTAAGTCAACCAGTTCAGATTCACAAAACTCCCCTTGATTGACAAGCTGAACGTTATCAATTAGTATCCCTTCTTGCTCCATTGAGGTGCTGTGAGGCGGCATGGAGCCGGGGGTGATGCCGCCGATATCGGCGTGGTGTCCGCGAGAGGCGACGTAAAACAAAGGATGAAGGATGAAGGATGAAGGATGAGGGGATATGGGAGGAAAAACGGGGGTGATTACGGTGATGTCAGGGAGGTGAGTGCCGCCGTTGTAGGGGTTATTAGAAACATACACATCACCGGGTTTGAGAACATCACTTTTTGCTCGAATTAAACTGTGGACGCTCTCACTCATAGAGCCGAGATGTACCGGGATGTGGGGCGCGTTGGCAACCAGTTGACCCTGCTGATCGAAGATAGCACAAGAGAAATCTAACCGCTCTTTGATATTGACGGAATAACTGGTGTTTTGCAAAGTAATACCCATTTCTTCAGCGATCGCTCGAAACAGGTTATTGAAAATCTCTAAAAGAACGGGGTCGGGACGAAGGAATAAGGGATGAGGGATGAGGGATGAAGGTAAACTTTCATTCCTTATCCCTTCGCCCTCATCCTTATGAAGGATCAGGTGATTCCGCTGGGTCAGTTCTGCGTTCCAACCTGGTTCGATGACATTCGTGCCAGTGGGTTCGATGATGAGGGACGGACCAGGGAGGCGATCGCCTGGTTTTAGGTCTTCTCGCTGGTAAATGGGAGTTTCATGCCAAGTGTCGTGAGTGTACATTTGGACAGTAGCAATTGGAGTCAGCGGAGTAGTTTTGCCCGCAGGAAGTAGAGGTTCGGTGAGGGGTGTTGTTTGTCCGATCGCTTCTACTGAGACGGCTTCTACGATCAAGGCTTTGTGAGGCATGGTGAAGCCATAGCGCTGGTGATAAACCTGCTCAAAGTGAGTTCGCATGGTGTCTGCGTCACCAAAGTCTACAATCAGGGCAGAATCCGTGCCTTCATAGCGAAGGTGAGTTTTGAGCAAGGTATGGATGCGATCGCCACTTACCCCCTGCGCCAGAATTTCTGTCTGAGCCTCTGCACTCAACTCATCTAAGCTCTGCTTTAGGGTAAGAATGGTGCCTGGAGTTAAGCGAACCTCCACCGCTTTTTCTTTGAGGGTGCGAAGGTCGGCTAAACCAATGCCGTAGGCTGACAACACACCCGCGTAAGGATGAATAAAGATTTGCGTCATGCCTAGCGCTTCGGCAATTAGGCAGGCGTGTTGCCCCCCTGCGCCGCCAAAGCAGCAGAGAGTGTATTCGGTTACGTCATAACCGCGTTGAACTGAGATCTTTTTGATGGCGCTGGCCATTTTGTCGATGGCGATCGCCAAAAAGCCTGCTGCAACTCGTTCTGGTGTGCGAGAATCGCCCGTTTTCGATTGAATTTCTGCACTCAATGCGGCAAATCTTTGCTGCACAATCTCACTGTCTAAAGGTAAACTACCCGTTTCGCCAAACACATGAGGGAAAAACTCCGGCTGAATTTTGCCTAACATTACATTACAGTCTGTCACAGCGAGTGGGCCGTCCTTGCGATAGCAGGCTGGGCCAGGGTTTGCTCCTGCGGATTCTGGCCCGACTCGATAGCGAGAGCCATCAAAGAACAGTATTGAACCTCCCCCTGCTGCAACCGTATGAATCGACATCATCGGGGCACGGAGCCGTACCCCTGCGACTTCGGTTTCAAAGGTGCGCTCATACTCACCATTAAAGTGAGAGACATCGGTTGAGGTGCCTCCCATGTCAAAACCAATGATTTTGTCAAATCCGGCAGCAGTAGTGGTTTTGACGGCTCCTACAATTCCGCCAGCGGGGCCAGAAAGGATACTGTCTTTGCCCTGAAACAGTCGAGCATCGGTGAGTCCCCCGTCAGATTTCATAAACTCTAGTTTGATGAAGTGAGTTTCTGTACTTCCGGTCAGGCTATCTGCAACTCGATCTACATACCGTCGCAAAATAGGTGAGAGATAGGCATCCACAACAGTGGTATCGCCTCGACTCACCAGTTTCATCAACGGACTCACTTCATGGGAAACGGAGATCTGAGTGAAGCCGATTTGCTGGGCGATCGCCATCACTTGCTGCTCATGATTGGGATAGCGATAGCCATGCAAAAAGACAATGGCACAGGCGCGAATGCCGCCTGCATAGGCAGCTTGCAATGCGTGAGTTAATCGGGCTGTTTCTTCAGGGCTAATGGCAATGTGTTCTTCACCCTGCGCCGTGTAGCGTTCTGCAACTTCAATTACCTGTTCATACACCATTTCGGGTAGAACAATGTGACGCGCAAAGATATTGGGACGATTCTGATAGCCAATTTGCAGAGCATCTCGAAAGCCTTTTGTAATTAGGAGAAGGGTGCGATCGCCCTTTCGCTCCAACAGAGCGTTAGTCGCCACTGTGGTTCCCATCTTCACCACCTCAATCGCTCCTATTGGAATTTGCTCATTAGAAGCAAGTCCCAAAATGTCTCGAATGCCTTGAATCACCGCATCGTCGTAGCGTTCTGGCTGTTCTGACAACAGCTTATAGACAATTACCCACTGACGGCCGGGCAGCGAAACAACCTGAAACCGTTCAGGCACATAAGTAAGGCGATGAGCGATCGCCTCATCATTTGTTACTGCAACCAGGTCTGTAAACGTACCGCCGCGATCGGCAAACACCTTTAACATAAGGCAGTTTTCAATGGCTGGTGCCATGACAATTTCTTTGATTGTACGGCAATTAGAACTGGCACACCCTCGCCCAGATCTGCTTCTCGAAGAAGTCGCAGATCTTAGCCCTTTCAGTGAATTTAGAAGTGTTGAAATCCCTGGCTGAGATCGAGGGCAACATCGGGCTGACCGTCGCTCTGGCTTAGCCAAACTTCAGCATCCGAAACAATGCTGCCAACAATCGCCGCTGCATTACCCAAACGTTCCCTTATCGCCTCAGCTAAATCAAGAGGCAAGCAAAGCACCAATTCAAAATCCTCACCGCCATATAAAGCCCAATCCAGCGCTTGCTTTGGGGAGAGCCATCCTTCAACAGGCGGCATGGGAATTTCTGCCTTCTCCAACCTGGCTCCTACACCGCTGGCTCGACAAATTTGCAAAACCGCATCTGCTAACCCATCACTGCTATCCATGCCTGCCAACCTGAAGGGAACTGGATCAGGGGATTGCAAACGATGGACTTCCCGCAAAATTGGTAGAACATCTAACCGCGCAGCAGGACGTTGATGTGCTTTGATCAGCCGATGGCGATCGCCCTCACTCAGCCCTGCCCCCGCATCTGGGTTGAGCAACAGTTCCAATCCCGCCCGTGAAGCTCCATGAACACCCGTTACCAAAATTGCGTCTCCTGGCTTTGCCTGAGAACGGAGAATTGCTTGTTCTGGAAGAACTTGACCAAAAGCGGCGATCGCCACCGTCAATACCGTCGAGCGGCACACATCCCCACCCACGATCGGCGTATTGTACTGGGTTAAACAGTCGGTCATGCCCTCGTAAAGCTGCTCCACCCAACTCACGGGCAAGTCACCAGGCAAACCCAGTCCGATGGTGATCCCCAATGGGGTAGCGCCCATCGCGGCTAAATCAGAGAGGTTGGCGATCGCCGATCGCCATCCCACATCTGCTGGAGAAGTAGTATGGACACCCGGAGTCGCTAAGCCAACGCTGAAATGCACCCCGTCTACCAGGATATCGGTCGTCACCACAACCGACTGCCCCGTAGCCACAGCCATCAGTGCCGCATCATCTCCAACCACAGCAGGGGGGCAAAAGCGCTGCAATTTCTGCAAAAGCGCCTGCTCTCCCAAATCGCGAATCAGCATGAGGAAATCTTAAGCAGCCTGCGGCTCAACCAGGTTTTCAGCGCCCTTGACGACTCTGGCAGAGATAATCTTGTCGCCCTGCTTAAGATTCTCCAAAACTTCCTTGTTCTCTGTGACGTAGCCAAACACCGCATAACGGCCATCCAGCAGATTCAGTCCGGCAGGGGTTAGTTCTGGCTCAAACAGGAAGAAGAAAAACTGTGACGATCCGCCATTTGGATCATCTCCAGGACGGGCCATTCCTAGTGTACCGTAGGCAGAGAAGGGCAGCACGGGCTTATCCAGATAGCGTCCTGCGTCCTCCAGCGTGATACCGTAGGTTGGCTCCGTATCACCCTGCACCAGCACTTCTAGCGGAATGGCACGGTATCCACCTGTGTCTGGATCGATGAAGCCTTCCGCTTCTCCCGGTGGGTCACCAATTTGCACTACATAGAAGTCTTCCGCGCGGGTAAACTCTAACCCGTCATAAAAGCCACGCTGCACCAGATCAACAAAGTTTCCAGCGGTGACAGGGGCGCTGTAGCCATCTACAACTAGCGTCATCGTGCCTTTGCTAGTCTCTACCTCGACGGTAGCACGACCTTTAAGCTGCGGCAAATTGCTGTATTCCGCAGGCACTTCAAAGGGAAAGTCTTGCACCATCAGCTCTTCAAGCTGACCCACCATGTCTAGCATTTGGCCCCGCCGAATCCAAATTGCTTCTTTGTCTTTGGTTTCAACGTCCTGCCGCATTGCGTTGATCTCATTCTGCAACTGCAAAACCAGATATTCTGCCTGGGGCTTATATTCATCAGGAACGCCAGTCAGCAACTCTGAGCGACGCGAGTTGAGAATTCTTTCGGCTTGAGCCAAGTTGCCGTTGATCGCACCAAATCGCCGACGGGCCCGCAGCGCTTCCGAAATTTCTTCAATGCTGGTTTGAATTCGCCGCACGGCAGAGTTGTCAATCGGCAACGCATACCTGAGCAGGGCTTTGCCGTCTGTAATGGCGTTTCCAGGCGGCAAAGCGCTAACTAAAACATTGGCTGAAGCTGGGCTGGCGCACCAGGTTGCACTGAGTCCTAGAAACAGAGCAGCCTGCACTGCGATTAAGATTCCGGCTTTGAGGTAGGGGTTGAGGAAGCTGGCAAACCTCTTGCAAAGTTCAGTTGAACTCGTCTTGGGGGATTCACTAGCCGTTTTTGCAAGAGCGATAGTCATCAGAATTGCTTAAAGAACTCGGCATGAAAGCAGGGATGTAGAAATCCCATGTTTAATCTTGCCATAGGAGCGTGAAGACACAGCCGCTTGAGCGGTACAATAGGTTGCCAATCGTTCTCCTTCAAAAGATTCATGATTTCCAGCAATGACTTTCGCCCAGGTGTCAGCATTGAGCTAGATGGCTCCGTGTGGAAGGTGGTCGAGTTCCTCCACGTTAAACCGGGAAAGGGGTCTGCGTTTGTCCGCACGAAGCTAAAAAATGCTCAAACTGGCAGCGTGGTTGAGCGGACGTTTCGGGCGGGTGAAACGGTGCCCCAGGCGACGCTCGAAAAAAGCACGATGCAGCACACCTACAAAGAAGCTGATGATTATGTCTTCATGGATATGGAGACTTACGAGGAAGGCCGCCTCAGTGCCCAGCAGATTGGCGATCGCGTCAAATATTTGAAAGAAGGCATGGAAGTCAACGTCGTGCGCTGGGGTGAACAGGTAATCGAAGTCGAATTGCCTAACTCCGTTGTGCTAGAAGTGACAGAAACTGACCCAGGCGTTAAAGGCGATACGGCAACCGGGGGTACGAAGCCTGCAATCGTTGAAACGGGCGCTCAGGTAATGGTGCCGCTGTTTATTTCAATTGGCGAACGGATCAAGATTGACACCCGCAATGATACATACTTAGGACGGGAGAATTAGTGGTCTAATTAGGGCGACAGGCTTGGGCTACGCCATAGCCCAAGCCTGTCGCCTATTGCCTTTTTTGAGGGGTCATATAAGTGGAATTTGATTTTAATGAACTCCGTCAACTGCTGGCGGTGCTAAATCAAACGGACATAGCAGAACTAACGCTTAAAAGTGACGATTTTGAGCTAACTGTGCGAAAGGGCATTCAGGCTAGCGATCGCCCTCAGGCTACCAGTGGGGCTGGGGCAGACTCTACGCCACCCGTAGCGGTTTTGCACCCCCAACCCCCCAACGCGGTAGCCACTACAACGGCAGATGTTAGCGTTACAGCTTCGATGCCTACTCCTGCCTCAACCCCTCCTGCTAGCGATCGCCTGGTCGAGATTATGTCGCCGATGGTCGGCACGTTTTACCGTGCGCCTGGGCCAGATGAGTCGCCTTTTGTGGAGGTGGGCGATCGCATTCGTCCGGGGCAAACCGTTTGCATCATCGAAGCAATGAAGCTGATGAACGAGCTAGAAGCCGAAGTATCCGGAGAAATTGTCGAGATCCTGGTGCAAAACGGAGAGCCAGTAGAATATGGGCAAGCTCTCATGCGGGTGAATCCGGGTTAAGAAATCACGAGATAAATTCCCCTTCGATCGCTTCTGAGTAAAATTGGAGCGATGTATCAAAGCTGTTTGCCGAATGGTAGACCAAGAACCTGGACTATTTGGACTAAAACATTCAAATCGAGACTTTACTCAAAAAGAAGCTTGGGGAAAGAATTGCTTTAATTCTTCGCTCCCAGCTTCTTTATGTTCGTACTTATCTAGCCAAAATCTTGAGAATATCTACATTAAACTCAATCAAAATTTAAGGACCGAACATTCAAGTATCAGCACAAAAACCTTCTATGGAATAGATCCAGACTCAGAAGATCTTTTCTACGCTTTTGAAACACAGTTCACACCGTATCAACAATATTTAATCGGCACTTTACCAGGAGTAGATTTGGTGACACAAGCAAGAAATACGGGATCGTGTTTACAGGCAATTGAAATTAAGTTAACAGCCCTGCCAGATAACACAACCTGCAATTTAACTGAAAACCGCTATGGTTGTGAAATTGTAGTAAGACCAGAACTATAGTGTACCTAGCTTGCAGTATTGTAGATACCTACAGGCTAAATTCACTTAGAATGAGAAGTTTAATCAGTGACGATTTCTCGGAAATCTCTGACTGGACAGAACCAGCTTCAGTGATACCGTATATTCCAGAAATGATTGATGCCATTGATGGTTCTTCCGGATCTGAGGTGAAAATCGTATAATAGGCTACTTTTAGCCAGGTGTAGTGCCGATGGACATTCATCTTGATAGTTTGCTGAACTTACCTAACGCTACGGTTGAAAGCTGTACTCAG
>Ga0224723_1000265_pt1 | contig 36978 bp, 36 predicted proteins | sample Balambano_FR2_Me_FD_161647 | JGI IMG/M metagenome (GOLD analysis project Ga0224723, IMG submission 161647) | Freshwater sediment microbial communities from Lake Towuti, South Sulawesi, Indonesia - Balambano_FR2_MetaG | ecosystem: Environmental > Aquatic > Freshwater > Lake > Sediment | place... | reverse complement strand
ACAATAGGTAGCCTGGAACACTATTTCGTGGCATCTTAAGGGAGTGTCCCATGAGGAAACAATAGCGGTGCCAGTAGGTAAGGTGTATTTAGTGGGTGCGGGGCCAGGGGGGGTTGCCTACTTAACCCTGAGGGCCTATGATTTGCTGTCGCAGGCTCAGGTGTTGGTCTACGATGCGTTGATTGATTCTGACCTGTTACATCTGCTCCCAGCAACTTGTATCCAAATAGATGTGGGGAAGCGGGGAGGGAAACCAAGTCCACAGCAAACCGAAATTAATGCTCTATTAGTTCAATATTGCCAGGAAGGTTTTCACATAGTGCGGCTTAAAAGCGGTGATCCTTTTATTTTCGGTCGTAGTGTTGCCGAAATCGACGCATTGAAACTGGCTGGCTGTGATTTTGAAGTGGTTCCTGGACTCTCCTCGGCTTTAGCCGCACCTCTTCTTGCAGATATCCCGCTCACTGATCCTGTCTTGAGCCGTTGTTTTGCCGTGGCCAGTGCCCATGAACCCGATGCCCTCAATTGGGAAGCCCTATCTCAACTTGAGACAATAGTCATCCTGATGGGCAGCAGGCATTTGGCTGAAATTATTGCTCATGTGATCCGACATGGGCGATCGCCCGACACTCCCATTGCGGTCATTCGATGGGCCGGGCATCTTCAGCAACAGGTTTGGCAGGGCACCCTGGCCACTATCTTGCAACACACAGCACAGCAATCTCTGTCTCCTGCTGTTATTGTGATGGGTGAAGTTGTTCGACTTCGTCCTTTCCTCTGTTCCTCCGCTCGGTCAGACTTATCCCCACAGTTCCTAAAGGTCTTACCGTCGATCTCTGCTCCTTTACCCATTTTACCGGCCATGTCTCATTACCCGCTGTCGTCTCAGCCTTTGGCAGGTTTGACAGTTTTGGTCACTCGTGCGGCTGGGCAGTCAAGCGAGTTTGCCGGATTGCTAAAAGCCCAAGGTGCTGAGGTGATTGAGATGCCTACTTTGGTCATTGGAGCACCGTCGAGTTGGGCAGCTTTGGATCAAGCGATCGCTCAAATCCCATCCTACGACTGGCTAATTCTCACCTCCACCAATGGGGTAGATTACTTTTTTGAACGCTTAGCCACTCAGGGTCAAGATGCTCGTGCCCTAACGGGGGTCAAAATTGCTGTCGTTGGTCAAAAGACGGCTGCTGTTTTACAGCAACGAGGTATTCTGCCTGATTTTGTCCCCCCTGATTTCGTTGCTGATGCTTTAGTTGAACATTTTCCAGAGTGCGATCGCCTCCCAGAACTGAATATTCTTTTTCCCAGAGTTGAGTCTGGAGGGCGAGACGTGTTAGTCAATCAATTAAGAGCCAAAGGGGCCAGGGTGACTGAAGTACCTGCTTACCAATCCAGTTGCGCTCAGTTTTGGTCAGAGCCAGCCCTCTCAACCTTGCTGAAGGGGCAGGTGGATGTCATTACTTTTGCTAGCTCCAAGACGGTGGAATGCTTTTATAAATTAATTTCAACCGTTCCTGCGGCGGTCTCTGGTGCCTCAGAGGAAAATGCAACCCCTATTGAATCTGCGATCGATTTGACTCATATCTGCCTTGCTTCTATTGGCCCCCAAACCTCAGCGACGTGTCGCCGTTTGTTGGGTCGAGTGGATCTGGAAGCTCAGGAATACACCCTGGATGGATTGACTCAAGCCCTAGTGCAGTGGGCTGAATCCCGGAAATGATGTAAGGGTGAGGGCATCCTATTAAAACTTTCCTTTATAAATACTACTCATTCCCAATTTTTATGAGCCAACGCAAAACTTTTCCCAAACCACCATTGACGCGCATTATTGGTCTAACCGGTGGAGTGGGGATGGGCAAAACCACAATCTCCAATTACCTGGGTAAAATTCATCACTTACCCATCTTGGATGCTGACCTCTATGCCCGTGAGGCGGTTGAACCAGGGTCTGAAGTCTTGCAAGAAATTGTCGAACGCTATGGGCGCAATATTTTGCTGTCAAATAGCCAGTTGGATCGGAGGCGATTAGGGGAAATTATTTTCAGTGCCCTCTCTGAGCGCATTTGGATTGAGCAACGGATTCACCCCTATGTCCGCGATCGCCTGGAAACAGGTTTAGAGAGACTATCTCAGCAATCCCACTCTATTGCTGTCGTTGTCATCCCATTGCTCTTTGAAGCCAGGATGACAGATTTAGTGACTGAGATTTGGGTGGTGAAGTGCCCTCAGGATCAACAGGTAGAGCGCTTAATCCAGCGTGAACTGCAACTGCTCCAGCAACCTGAGCGCATCAGTCTGGAACAAATTCATGCCAGAATCAATAGCCAGATGGCGATCGAACGAAAGATAGCGCAAGCAGACGTTGTGCTTGATAATTCTTCAACTTTAGATGACCTATTTCAGCAAGTCGATCTCGCCCTCAAAGGTGCAACCGTTACAAAATTGGCTACGGCTCAACAAATGCTAACTAGCGATGGCTAAATTAGACTAGGCAGCAGGTGTGAGATCATAGGATTGTGCATAACAGCATCGCAGTTGGAGCTAATGTTCTATAGATACAGAATTAAATGCAGACTTGCGGTGCTTCCCCTACTGCTCTAATCGTCCACTGGTGGTCTGTCAATTTTGATTTGGGAGTATTCCGCAAATCAAAATTTAATCTCAAGGAAGTTTTGAGGGGTCTGTAACCCCTCAAAACTTCCTTGATAGAACACTAGACCTCATGGGAATTATGTTGTGGCAAGGTTAACCCTGACACAAAACATTCCTGGGTTCAAGAAGTTTATTTCCGATTAAGTCAATTACACTCTAGAGAGAACTTCATGAGCGCAACGTTACAGCAAATTGCTGAATATTTGGACAACGCAGGCTGGAAGTATAAAATCGACGAGGAACACTCCCGCATTCTCACAGGGGTGTACGCTGATAATTTAGAAAACTTTCTCATCGTTGTTCAATTAGACGAAGACGGGGAATTTTTTGAACTATTTGCCCCTCGTGTCTTGTCTGGGGTGAAGGAGCATCCGTTCAAGGAAGCGATTCTGCAAACGATGTTGAGCATCTCCTGGGAGACGAAGATGCTGCAATGGGAGTATGATCCTTCAGATGGTGAAATTCGAGCCATCATCGAATTTCCTCTAGAGGATGCGAGTCTAACCGAACGACAATTTAATCGCTGTTTACATGGATTAGTCCAAATCGTTGATGAGTTGGCTTTGCCGCGTCTGCAACATGTGATGGAAACCGGAGAAGATCCAGGTGATATTGAAGCGGGCGAACGGCTTCTCTTAAAGCTGCAAGAGGAAGCTCCAGGATTACTCACTTTATTAGAAAAGGCCATGGAAGCCCGTAAGCGGCGGGGGCGCTTCCCTTTGGGAGAAGAATAGGATGCCAGAAGAAAATTGAGATCTGGCAATACCCTGATATAAAAGTTTGAAGCCTATTTGAAATCTACAGGTTAAATTACGAACGTGATCAGTTTGTCATCTGCTCATCCTGAAATGACTGGGTCGGGTCTGTCTGAGGGGATTCCAATGCGATCGCCTGCTCAACCTTCTGCTTGGCGCGGCTTAATTGCAGCCTACCGCCCCTATTTGCCTGTCACTGAAAAAACGCCTGTGGTGACGTTGTATGAAGGGAATACTCCCTTAATTCCAGTGCCCGCGATCGCTGCTGAGATTGGCAGACAGGTAAAAGTCTTTGTTAAATTTGATGGACTCAATCCCACGGGCAGCTTCAAGGATCGAGGGATGACTATGGCGATTTCTAAAGCCAAAGAAGCTGGAGCTAAGGCGATTATTTGTGCCAGTACCGGAAATACCTCAGCCGCAGCAGCGGCCTATGCTCGTCGGGGTGGTTTACGGGCTTTTGTGGTAATCCCCGATGGCTATGTTGCTGTGGGCAAGTTAGCCCAGGCCTTGTTGTATGGGGCAGAAGTCTTAGCCATTCAGGGAAATTTTGACCAGGCCCTGCAAATTGTTCGAGATGTGGCGGATCGCTATCCTGTGACTTTGGTGAACTCGGTCAATCCGTTTCGCTTAGAAGGTCAGAAGACCGCCGCTTTTGAAGTTATTGATGTTTTGGGTGACTCTCCCGATTGGCTCTGCATTCCCGTCGGCAACGCTGGCAATATTACAGCGTACTGGATGGGGTTTTGTCAGTATCACCAGGTGGGGAGATGCGATCGCCTGCCCCGGATGATGGGATTTCAAGCAGCGGGAGCCGCTCCATTATTAACTGGGCACCCTATTCTCCATCCAGAAACTCTGGCCACGGCAATTCGTATTGGAAATCCCGCCAGTTGGCAGCAAGCCGTTGCCGTGAAAGAGTCCAGTCAGGGCGAATTTAATGCGGTCACCGATGCCGAAATTTTGACCGCCTATCGGCTTTTGGCTTCCCAAGAAGGGATTTTTTGCGAACCTGCTAGTGCCGCTTCTGTTGCTGGCTTATTGAAGTTGAAGGAACGGGTGCCGACGGGAGCAACAGTTGTCTGTGTCTTAACCGGAAACGGACTAAAAGACCCAGATACCGCCATTCAGCACTGTGAGAACGTTCTTAAACCGGGAATTGCACCGGATCTCCAGGCAGTAGCTCAGGCGATGGGATTTTAGGGGTCAGCCTCTGAGGTTGTGCTTGAGTCCCTATTGCATTTTGAGGAGCCACCTCAGACTTCCGCATCGATCGCTCTTTTTTCAATTGATCGATGGCATCTCCTAGGGCAGTGGTTAAGGCTTGTCGAGTTTGGGCGTGTTCCATCTGCTCCATCTGCAAAGCTTGTTTCAACTGAGTACATTCTGTTAAGACTTCTAACAGTTTTTGTTTCAATCCTGCTGCCGAATCACAAGCCTCAACCTGTAGTTGAATCTCATCATTTGCAGCAGGAGTAAGCTGCTTGGTTTGAGGCCGCGATCGCAGCTGTTGCAGTTCAGCTTCTAGGCGAACGATCTCCTGTTTAGCCAGATTTGCTTCAGTTCGGCGTTGTTGAGCTTCCGTTTCATAGAGCTTACGCCAGTTTGCCGCACCTTGATAAGCCTGATCTCGCTCACTGGTAACAGCTACTAGTTTTTGTTGGAGTAGCCGGATCTCACCCAGCCATTGCTTAATCTCTTCGGTCATGACCAACTCCTGCAAATGTCTGTGCCATAACACTTAAAACAAAAATTTAGTAATTGCCTGGGGCGCGGGTAAAACAATCAGAATCAGCAAAGTCAACGCCAGCAAACCCAGAAAGTCACGCTTATTATCCAATTCGCTGACATCATTCAGGGCTGGCTCATCCACTGAGGGAATAAAGAACAGCAGGATTGCCCACAGAAAAAATTCCTTTTGCACAAAGGAGAGCGCCAGCACCAAAATGCGAGCAACTTGCCCAATGATGGCACCGATGCGCTGACCAAACATAGCATGAACGATATGTCCACCGTCTAACTGACCAACGGGCATCAAATTCAAAGCCGTAATCACTACACCTAGACAGCCAGCGATCGCCACAGGATGCAATCGCAACGCCTGATCGGTAGACAAAGCGCTGCCCAATGCCAATTTGCTGAGAATTGCCATCACCAGAGAAGATGCAGGACGAAAAGACTCAAAATTAAACAAGCCAGAAGACTCAGCCAGAGGGATTGGAGTGGAGTGAGCCAATCCCCAAAACAACAAAGGCACTGCCACCATGAAACCTGCTAAAGGCCCAGAGATACCCACGTCAAACAAGGCTTTGCGATTGGGCACGGGCGATCGCATTTGAATAAACGCTCCAACCGTGCCAAAGGGGAAAAAACTGGCAGGTGGTAATGGAATAAAGTAGGGCAAGGTCGCTCGAATTTGGTAACGACGAGCCGCCAGATAGTGGGCCAACTCATGTATCCCTAACACTGCCATCAACGCCAGTGCATAGGGCAACCCCTGCCACAGCAGAGAGAAATCAGACCGCAACCGCTCATCCGACATTTCTGGCATCATTAAGGCTCCGGCTACAGTAGTTGTCATTAAAGTAGCCAGAAACAGCCCCATAGCTAGTCTCGGACGGCTCAACACCTCGGCACTCTTGCGCTGGGTTGATTGAGCCAGGGGATTGGGCACCAGAGCAAAGAACGGTTTACCATTCAACCCTTCTTGAAAGACGACAAGAAAGCGATCGCCAAATTTCGTTTCGATATTTTCGCGAATCGTTTGATAAGCCACCTCGGGTGTGGCGCGTAGTTGCCCTCGGCAGATCAAAGCTTGAGGACGATATTCGATGTTCTGTAGATAGAAGATAGACCAGGGAAAGCAGCCTTGCAGTTGCGCTTCTTCTTGCTTATCAATGGGGCGGAGAACAGGTTTGCGTTCCTCGATTGGCAAAGTTGGCGGTTGGTTAGATGAATTAGAAGTCGCAGCACTGGGCGCAGGTTGAGAAGGTCTGCCCCACTGCACCAAGAAGTAGTAAAGCAATGGACACAGGATAAACGGCCCCAAGAGCAAGAGCAGTGGCATGGGAGCGTTTTCCCCGTTCAACAACACCCAGGCCGTCCAGACAAAGGCCGGCATCATCATCACTAGCCACAACAGCCAAATGGGGGTACGGGTAATTCCCGCAACACTCCGTTGCACCGTCCAATACGTAAATATTCCTAAAAGAATTAGCAGGAGGAAGAACATAATCTTTTGAATTTTAAGTCCGCGAACCCAGATTGCAAATCATTCACCATCCGTGCTTGTTAACAACATCGGTTAACAACTTGTATTATTGGCGGCTTTTACAGATGCCAGTATCTCGCCCTGTCGCTGTCTTTCTTGGTTCAAAGATTTCGCCTCAAAGATTAAGTGAATTTACTGATTTAGACAAGCTTAGAGCTAAGTATTGCAGGATTTCTTTAAAGCTAATGAAACATTGGTGTAAACATTCTAAACTTTAGGATAATTCTGCATGCTCATGCCCCCTGTAAACTTATTCTAGGATCTCTAAGGACATCAGTTTAGGATACTACATCAAATGGTAGTCCTAAATCAGGAATGGTTCTAGCGGTATGAGCCAAGCTACGCCTTCAAACTCTTTCTCTAACCGCTTTTACCCACAAGTTACTCATTAAAAGCGTCTCACCAGCATTCTCACATAGTGTTCCCTTCAACCGATTCGATTAAACCCCCCCGCCCCGTTCTGGATACAATTCTGGCTTTCCCCCCTAACCGAGACACCCTGGGAGGTGTAGCTTATTTTATTCAAGAGTCCAGCGGCAATATTCTGATTGATTGCCCTGCCTGGGATGAATCTAATCAAAAGTTTCTGCAAGATGCGGGAGGCATTCACTGCTTGGTGCTCACCCATCGAGGTGGTAAGGGGCGAGTCTCAGAGATTCAACAGGCTTTTGCTTGCCAGATTGTTGTGCAGGAACAAGAAGCCTATTTGCTGCCCAATATGCAGCTTACTTCCTTTCATCACGATTTTGTGCTCAGTCCCCATACTCGTATCCTTTGGACTCCTGGACATTCTCCGGGATCTGCCTGTGTTTATTACGATCGCCACGGTGGAGTTTTGTTTACCGGACGGCATCTGTTGCCCAATCAACAGGGGGAACCTGCCCCCCTCCGCATTGCCAAGACCTTTCACTGGCCCCGTCAATTGCAGAGTGTAGCTAAATTGCGACAGAACTTTACGGCTGATACCCTCAACTATCTTTGTCCGGGTGCCAATACTGGATTTTTGCGGGGACAACGCTACATTGTTCAAGCCTACGATCGCCTCTGCCAACTAGATCTAGATGCATTGCGACAGGTCAAACCCACCCTCTAAGGAATGTAAATTATGCCCCTCGTTTGCCCCTCGTTACCAAGCTCCCGCTTGGTAACGCTGTGTCCCCTCGTTACCAAGCGGGAGCTTGGTAATGCTGCTCAGGAAGCTCCAGCTTCCCCACGATCGCAGCCCTCAAACGGCGATTATCGAACTGACGATGTGTCAAGATAGAGGGGAAAGGACTATAGCGGCGGCTTTATCTATGCTGAGAATTATTCTATTTCTCATAATCGTGGGTGGACTGACCCTATTCGCCTTGCAAAATATTTCCCCCGTGCCCTTAGTCATTTTAGGGACACAGACCCAAGCTTTACCCCTGTCAGTATGGATCTTAGGAGCGATCGCTGCTGGTGCCCTGACCACTTTAGCCTGTGCCGTCCTATTCAAAGCATCGAATGCGATCGCACCCTCTCGCCCCCGTTCCCGTGCTGTCCCCAAACGTTCCTCTCGAGAGCAATTGCCCAACCAACCGCCACCCAAATCCTGGACTTCTGGCTGGGGCAATTCCTCTGATGAGTCAACAGGCAATCCCAAAACCTATTCTGCCTATGCCAGTCCTGCTAACGCGCCCAATAGCACCTCACCAGCGGCAACCGTCAACCCGCGTTCTGCTAGCGCCTCTGGGGATGATTGGGAGAGAGTCGGCAGATCTGTAGAAGAATGGGACGACTGGGGCACTCCCCAATCCCGGTCAGAAAGCACCTATGCGTCACCCTACCCTGCAAATTCTCCAAATTACTCTACCCGCTTTCAAGATACTCGCACTGTGATCCAGGAACCGGAAGAACGGGATCGGGAAGCATGGGATGATTGGGAAGAGGGTGAGGACTATGGAGAGAGCGATCGCGACTCTTCCAGAGACGAACTGTCTTATCCCCGTCGCACTGATTTTGAAATCCCTCAGCAGCCCAGATCTAGCTATCGTTCGGGTTCTGTTTATTCCTACAGCTATCGAGACAATGAAGAAGCTGTCGTAGATGCAAATACCAATCTAGGTCAAACTACCGGAGAGCAGAATATCCAGGTAGATCACAATCAAAGCCAAGCCTCAGGAGTTTATGATGCAGAATATCGGCTCATCACTCCCCCCTATGACCCTGATCCAGAAGTGACTCCCGCTCTTGCCGACGAGGACGATTGGGGCTTTGAGGAGGACGAATTGGACGACGACCCTCTAAGACCCACCAAACGCCAAATATAAGTAGGACTTAAACCTTCTATCTCAAATCTTTCTCTAGGGTTCTAATCCCCGACCTTCTGCCCTAAACCTCTGCCTCAATTTATGCAAAATTCAGGAAAAGATATGCCGGATCAACTGGTAGATTTATGCGATCGCCTCGGCGGGATCAATCTTTACCTGATTGGCTTAATGGGGTGTGGGAAATCAACCGTTGGCCGAATTCTGGCGCAGCACTTGAGCTATCGTTTTTTAGATACGGATCACCTGGTAGAGCAAATCGCTCAAAAATCCATCAGTGAAATCTTTACTGATTCAGGAGAAACAACGTTTCGGCAGCTAGAAACTCAAGTTTTAGCAGAAATATCCGCTTATTCTCGGTTGGCGATCGCCACTGGCGGCGGCATTGTTTTGAAACAAACAAACTGGAGTTATCTGCGCCACGGCATTATCATCTGGCTAGACGCGCCGATTGATTTACTCTACACTCGCCTACAAGACGACACTACTCGCCCTTTGCTGAAGGTTGCCAATCCTCAAGACCAACTTCAGCAATTGCTAGACCAACGGCGATCGCTCTATGCCCAAGCGGATGTGTATGTAGCGATCGATATTCAGGATACTCCTGAACAGGTGGCTTTACATATCCTGGAGGATGTCAGCAAAGTCATTAAACCTAAGCTGGTTGCGCCTGTGGATCAAGATTCTCATCCATCAAATACTTGATTTGCATAGGATTCCCCTGATGCTAGTCGTTCAGCACGAAGTTGACGCAACTTTTCAACAATAGGTGGTGGATTCTGCTTCTGTTCTTCTCGCATTTGATGTCCCCACTCCAGCCAATTTGCTATGTATTGATTGACTTCTTTCTGGTTGTGAAGATAATAGAGGATCGTGGCATAAACCTGTTCTAGATTTAATGACAGGTAAGTTTTGGCAATCTCTTTAGGAGAGGGGATTTGTGGGACGCGAAGCGTCCCACAAATCCCCCAAACTGCATAAGTCCTAATAGGAAAGATTTTGCCATTTTGAATATCAGCTTACAGTTAAACTGAGTTAGCCTGATAAACTGCATTCGTAGTGAAATAAATTCACGCTAATCTGTCGTTTCGCACTTTTTATCATCTGCCCCATGTCCACGCTAACCGATGCCGACTATATAGAAAAAGCGGAAGGAACTCGGGTTCGCATTCTCAGTGAGGCCCTTCCCTATATCCAACAATTCGCTGGACGCACGATCGTCGTCAAATATGGTGGGGCTGCCATGAAAGACAGCAACCTCAAAGCCAAGGTGATGCGCGATATCGTCTTTATGTCCTGTGTCGGATTAAGACCCATCGTGATTCATGGCGGTGGCCCTGAAATCAATTCTTGGTTGGATAAGTTAGGAATTGAGCCACAGTTCAAGAACGGGTTACGGGTGACAGATGCAGCCACAATGGATGTCGTCGGCATGGTGTTGGTAGGTCGGGTCAACAAAGAAATCGTCGCCCTGATCAATCAAGCTGGTGGCAATGCTGTTGGCTTGTGTGGGATTGATGCCAACTTGATCAAAGCCCGTCCTGAAGGGCAAGAAGGTATTGGTTTTGTCGGGGAAGTTAGCGCTATTAAAACCGATGTGCTAGAAACCCTGGTAAAAGCAGGCTACACCCCCGTTGTCTCCAGCGTGGCCGCAGACGAGAATGGGCAATCTTACAACATTAATGCCGATACGGTTGCTGGTGAGATTGCGGCTGCCTTGGGTGCAGAGAAACTGATTTTGTTGACAGACACACCGGGGATTTTGCGCGATCGCAATGATCCTGCTTCCCTCATTCCCAAAGTCGATATTCAAGAAGCCCGTCGTCTGATCGATCAGGGCATTGTGGGGGGCGGGATGATTCCCAAGGTTAACTGCTGTGTGCGATCGCTGGCTCAAGGGGTGAAAGCGGCTCATATCGTCGATGGTCGCTTGCCCCATGCGCTGTTATTGGAAATCTTTACCGATGCGGGCATTGGCTCCATGATTGTGGCCTCTGAATTTATGATCTAATCCCCATCTGTATGAAAGTGGGTTTTGACTGCGCTCAACCCACCAACCAACGAGTGCTGAGCGCAGTCCAAGCACGGCAACCGCGCTCAACCCACCAGCCACCGAGTGCTTCGACTGCGCTCAGCACGGCAACTCGCTTTGTGGGGATTTGTGAGTCGCTCAGCGACCCACAAACCCCCTACACAAGTCCTGGTAAAAACACCTGAACAGACAAACATAAATTTTTGTGTCTCAGTATGATAGAAACAGTGATGGTCAGGATTTTCTGCAATCTTGCTGATTCCTGGCTCTACTTGAATTCCAACTGGGGCTAGTTTAGATATGGCAACTCAAAAAGAACAATTTGAAATCAACAAAACCGAAGAAGAGTGGCAGCAAACTCTTACGCCCGAACAGTTTCGGGTATTGCGTAAGCATGGCACAGAGCGGGCTGGCACCAGTCCACTCAACAAAGAATATGGCAAAGGCACATTTGTCTGTGGAGGCTGTGGATTGCCCTTGTTCACCTCTGAAACCAAATTTAATAGCGGTACGGGTTGGCCCAGCTTCTACGACCCCATGCCAGGAGCGATCGAAACCTCAATCGATCGTTCTTTGTTCATGACCCGTGTGGAAGTCCACTGTCAGCGCTGCGGCGGTCATTTGGGTCACGTGTTCGAGGATGGCCCCGCCCCAACTGGAAAACGCTATTGCATGAACGGGGTCGCTATGGATTTTGTTCCCGAAGCTGAAAATTAAAAAATGGTCGATCGGGTTGCCGCTGGCAGTTCTCCCAACATTTGGTCAACTGATGAGAACCAGTTAGTGCTGCCTCTTCCCTAACGGGTGCAACTAGCGGTTAAGGGAGGCTGGGAAAGAGAGAGAAACCACAGAGACACAGAGCGCACAGAGAGGAAAAGACCAATCGTTGCTCAACGGTTGAGCCAGTGTTCTAGACAATTACCTCTGTGTCCTCCGGGCTTCTGTAATTAACTCCCCCAACCAATAGCTGTGCCTTTTTTTAATAGTCGTCAGTGTCCAGCAAATCTGAGATTTAAGCCAAGCTTTTTCGCATCAAGTAAAAGACGTAATTGTAATAGTCCTGGTAAGATTGCCAAATTTGAATTTCCCGTTGGTGTTCATCTAACACTTGCCTGAAAGCAGAACTCTGTTGAGCCAGATCTTGCAGTTGATCAATGCGATCGCTCAACGGCGCATAGTAATTCTCCCACCAATCCGAGCAGGATAAAGTAAACCAATCGAATACTTCATACCCCTCGGCTACAGCTGCATTGATATTATCTGCAACGCTACTCATGGCGGGATAGCCCCGTTGCCAGAATTCAGCCACTTCCGATGGCGGATTGGGCTTTATCCAGGTCAACTCACTGACAACGACTTGACCGGCGGGTTGCAGGAGCGATCGCCACAAACGTAATCCAGTAGCAAAGCCAATGGTATAAATTGCACCTTCAGACCAGATGAGATCCACAGAGGTAGAAGGAATATCTAATAGGGATATATCAGCCGATCGCGTTGCAATTAAATGGCTCAGCCCTTGAATGGCTGCCGCTTGTTGCAACTGCATCAGAAAAGGTTCGTGTAGATCAATACCGAGGACAGAAGCATTGAGGGTTTGCGCCAGAATCAGGCTGTGTTGTCCGGGACCACAACCCAAGTCCAGGATCTGGGGTTGGGGCGGCAAAGGAGGTAATCGTCGAATTGCTTCACGAGTTGAGTCAGGACTCCCAGGGGATTCTCTGGCAAGGCCTTGGTGCAATAAGAAAAATGCCTCTGAATCCATTATGCTTCCTCAGATCGTTTCACCACCAAACTGCGATCGCAATTCAGCAATGCGATCATCGTCTAATTTCTGAAACAGCGGCGGCGGCACTGCAAACGGCTGATTAGGTGGGATTACAGAAAAATCAACTACCGACAATAAAGATGTGTGACGTTGAGCTTCATTGAGATGTAACGCATCAAGCAAAGTTTGCGATGTAAATGGAATGATGGGAGCAGATGCGATCGCATAAATCCGAATCAAGTTGATGGATGTGCGTATGACTAGAGCAGCTTCGTTGCGATCGGTTTTGAACAACGTCCAGGGAGCGCGAACATCAATGTATTGGTTACCAACAGTCCAAAGGGCGCATAGCGTATCAGCCGCCTTACGAAATTCCATATTCAAAAAATGGGTATGAATCGCTTGCACCAGTTCCCAGCAGGTAGCTTCTAACGTCTGTTCGGCAGAGGTCGGCGTTCCCCCTTCAGGCACACGATTGTCAAACCGGGAAGCAGCAAATTTCAGAATGCGATTGACAAAATTGCCCAAATTATCTGCCAAATCTTTGTTCACCTTGGTTTGAAATTGTTCCCAGGTGAACACTGAGTCTGAAGATTCTGGCGCAGAGGCCATCAGTGCATAGCGCCAATAATCAGCAGGCAGAATTTCCAGAGCTTGATCCAAAAACACCCCCCGTTTAGCACTGGTAGAGAATTTGCTGCCATAGTAATTGAGCCAATTGAAGCCTTTGATGTAATCTGCCATCTTCCACGGCTCTCGCGTTCCCAAAATCATAGCTGGCCACATAATGGTATGAAACGGCAGATTATCTTTAGCCATAAACTGCACGTAGCGAGCAGGTTCATCTCTTTGCCACCAACTCAGCCAGTCTCTGTTCTCTGCTAACGTGCCCCAGGTTTTTGTCGCTGCCAAATAACCAATCGGCGCATCAAACCAAACATAGAACACTTTGCCATCAAAGTCTGGTCGAGGAACAGGTACACCCCAACTCAGATCGCGAGTAATACAACGGCTTTGTAATCCTTCATTTAACCACTTCATGGCGATCGATCGCGTCAATAGTGGCCACTCCGTTTGTCCTTCCACCCAAGAGCGCACAGGATCACTCAAGTCCCCCAATTTGAGAAATAAGTGTTTGCTTTGGCGAATTTCCAGATTCGTACTGCCCGAAATTGCAGAACGCGGATGAATCAAATCTGTTGGATTGAGCACGGAGGTACAGTTTTCACATTGGTCGCCTCTAGCAGAATCATAGCCACACTTGGGACATGTGCCAATAACATAGCGGTCTGGTAAAAACCGTTTGTCTTCCAGCGAATACATCTGGCTAATTTCGCGTTCTTCGATAAATCCGTTCTCGTCTAAACGCTGATAGAAATGCTGTGTCAACTCGTGATTTTCTGGAGACGAAGTGCGCCCAAAGTAATCGAACGACAAGCCAAAGCGCTGATATACGTCTGCTTGACGCTCATACTGTCGTTTACAAAATTCGGCAACCTCCAATCCGGCTTCCAAAGCTGCCAGTTCAGCGGGCGTACCATGTTCATCTGTACCACAGATATACAATACGGTTTCTCCTTCCTGGCGCAGAAACCGGGCATAAACATCCGCTGGCAGCATAGAACCGACAAGGTTGCCTAAATGCTTGATGCCATTAATGTAGGGCAAGGCGCTAGTGATGAGATACCGCATAAACTTGTCTGGTTCAGCCCAATTGGATGGGAGGTACAACCAACTACATTAACATAATGCAGCAGTCAAGTTGTCGGTCATCGACTGAGAATACTCGAATTCGGTATGGACATCTTACGATAGTGCAACAGACCAGATCACATATCAAGGCGCTCCTGCGGTTGATTAACTGCTAGCAAGTTTTGGCACCTTCCGATAGTTACGAAGCGATCGCATAGCATGTCAATCTGGCAGATAATAATTAGAATCCAACACCTGTTCAATGGTGTAGGGGCAATCTAAAGGAAAGCGTTCCAACGGCAACCCTATTTCATCTGCTACCTGTTCATAAGCATTGATATAGCACTTAGCAAAAATCTGTTGAAGATAGGGAACTAAGCTAGGTGAATCCTTCAAGTCATCATTGACATGCCCGCGATGTTCTCGCAGGCTGCTCCGCCAACCCTCACCTCGACACTCAGGTTGATGTTGCCATTTAAGCAGATGGAGCAGAATCACCACAATGTTCCTCACCGCTATCTCAACCCACTGGACAAAGTCAATCTCGTAGAGGGTTTTCTAGTTAGCTTACGGTTCAGCAGACATGACCCTACTCGCCTCTAAAATCGGGATGATAGGATTTGAACCTACGACATCCTGCTCCCAAAGCAGGCGCGCTACCAAGCTGCGCTACATCCCGTCAAATTTATGACCTTACTATTATAGCTAATAAGAGAGATAGATCGCAACTATTCCCGCACATTGCAGTAAAGCGCAATGTAGCACGCTGCACAGATCCCTGAATTCTGATAATGCGATGAGGCGATCGCTTTTAACTCGACAAGGCATCAGAGAGCTTGATCCTTAAGTTGCACAGTGCTAAGTAGAGTAGGATCTGGCAACCACTCTCCCCTAGTTCTTTGTCCTCTCCATACCCCGGTGGCTCTGTCCAGGGGATTAATCAGGATACCAGAACATCCCCTTAATGCCTTCTGGATCGGACATAAAGCCAAGATGGCGATAGAACTCTACAACATGAGGATCGGCAAATAGAGTAATGTTACTAATATCTTCGCTTCGCAGCCGTTTGATCATCTGCTTCATCAATGCCTTACCAAAGCCTTTGCCCTGGTAATCAGGATGAATCACCACATCCCAAATCGTAGCGTTAAATGCATGATCTGAAGTGGCTCTAGAGAAGCCAATCAAACGACGGTGTGCGCCTCGCTGCTCCCACATGGAAAGAACCAGAAAACTATGCTGGATCGCCTTTTTAACCTTCCGTAGGGGGCGACGGGCCCAACCCACTGCATCACAAAGTTCTTCCAGTTCGTACAGATCAATATCGCGATCGACACTGAAGTAAATGCGAGAGCCGCCATTATTTGCCATAGCGCTTTGCCCACCATACAAATCCTGAGTCGGTCTTTGCACAGCGGCAGTATCTGAAGTGCTGAACAGGTTTTTCCAGAAACCCATGAATGATGCAGCAGGAGAATAAGGTTAGTGATAAAACACCTATTTAGTATATCCTTCAGCCTTACTTGCTGCGGCGACGATGAGAAGAAACTGTTAAGGATTAAGAATTGAGTAAAATCTCAAAGTTTCATGTAAAACCCTGAGAGGAGCTTGGAAGAAGAACCCCTCCCCACTTCCCCTTGCTCAGGGGAGGAGCCATAGGCGGTGAGGTTGTGTTGGAGATTGGGGGTCAGAATGACTTAATGCAAGAATTTGATCCTAAACCTAGACTGAAAGCTGTAATTATGTAAGAGTTTGACTTAAACTAAGGGTTTTCCAGTGTAGGAGCGCACTCTTACCCTTGAATTCATCTACTACTGCATTACCTCTTGACCTACCAAGGCATTCCCCTATGGCTGCGGGTCTTAAACCATCTACCTTAGAACTGTTGAAACGCTTTAATCGAGGGTTTCCTCAGTTCTATGAACAATTTGTCAGTCGTGAAATTCAGCTACAAAACTTACGGTTAGCGTATCAAATCTATAAGAGCAGGCAGGCTGTGATTGAGGTTCGTCCCGAGGGCAGCAAGAGTGCTCTGCATTTTGCCTACCGCAATCAATCTTTTTTGCTCAGTGATATTTTTGGAGTTTTAGCGGCGTATGGTTTGACAATTCATAGCCTTAGTTTGTATGGGCAGATCTATCCGCCGATGTTGGTGTTTACCAAACTAGTTGTCTCTAGAGGGGGAAAAACATTGACTGAAAAAACCTCTGAAAATGTCGCGCGGGCTGTTCGAGAGGCTTTAGCAGGGCGATTTGAGGTGGAAGAAATGCTGGCTGTGGAATTTAATTTAGACGCTGGCCTAGAACAGGTAGAGACAGAGTTTTATGTCGATCAGGTGTTTCATTTGCCTGCTCTGTTAATCGAAGCAGACACTCAAACGGGGTTGTTCTACAAGGTGATGCACGCGATTTGGCAGGAGGATTTGCTTGTTGTCAATGCCAACTTGCTGGCATGGCGGGGACGAACCCGTCTGATCCTGTACTTGTTGGGGCCAAATGAAAGTTTAATCCCAGAATATTTGGGGCAAAAAATTGCCGAAGGGGTCAAACAACGGCTTTTGGGAAAACGATTTAAGTCTTAGAGGGGTGCGATCGCCGCCGTAGTAATTCCTGCTGCCTCTAGAACAGCAGCAGCTCGTAGAATCGTAGCTTCTTGATACGGAGCAGCAATGATCTGAACTCCAACGGGTAAGTGTCCAGGTTGTTGAACTGGCACTGAGAGAATCGGCAAGCCGATAAAAGAAAGGGGTTGGGTAAACACTCCCAGATTTGGCCGGTTGGGGACTTCTACCCCATCAATGACAATAGTTTGCTGACCAATCAAGGGAGCAGGGCAGGGAGTTGTGGGAGCCAGGATCAGATCCACTTCCTGGAATAGAGCACGGATGCGATCGCGATACCAACTGCGGAAGCGCTGCGCTTGGATGTACCACGCGGCGGGCACCATTGCGCCAGATAGGAAGCGATCGCGAGTGGCTGGGTCAAAGTCCTGAGGGCGGGTTTTGAGATTGTGAAGATGCAGGTTACTGCCCTCGCAACTGGTAATCAGGTAAGCAGCGGCTCTGGCCCGATGCGATTCGGGGAGAACAACGCGCTCAGTGGCACCAAGGGCTTGGGCCACTCGTGCCACCGCAGCGGAGACCACGGGTTCTGCTCCCGTGGCAAAATAGCCATCGGCGATCGCGATCCGCAGCCCCTCAAGACCCTGATTCACCTGCGGCAGACAGGGTTCGACGGGTCGAGTACTACAAATTGGATCAAGTGGATCATAGCCTTGCAGCAGATCAAAGGTGAGAGCAATATCCCGCACCGATCGGGCAAATGGACCGATATGATCCAGACTGGCGCAAAACAGAAACGCCCCGGCTCTGGAGAGCCGTCCGTAGGTAGGTTTCAGTCCGTAAATACCACAAAACGCCGCTGGCACTCGAATCGAACCATTAGTATCCGATCCCAAAGTAATGGGTACTAATCCCCCTGCCACCGCTGCCGCTGACCCGCCAGACGATCCCCCCGCTACTCGGTTCAAGTCATGGGGATTATGAGTCGCACCATAATGGCTATTTTCAGTAACGAAACCATAGGCGTACTCGTCCATGTTGAGTGCTCCCACGAGGATTGCCCCAGCTTGCTTCAACCTGTCCACCGCTGTGGCATCCCGACTGGCAGGCGGATAATCGCGATTGATGATTGACCCAGCCAGAGTTGACAGACCAGCAATATCAAATAGGTCTTTAACCGCAAATGGTACTCCGGCTAAGGGCCCCACCGATGCTTGGGTTGCGATCGCCTCATCTACCTGAGCCGCGCTGGTCAAGGCCGACTCTGCCAGTACCGCCGTGAAGCAGTTGAGTTGTTGATCGCGTTGAGCGATCCGATCGAGAGCAATCTGGGTAACTTCGCGGGCGCTTAATTCGCCCTGCTGCACTGCTGCGGCAATCGCCGTAGCATCCATCTGGTCAAATAAGGTCATAACAATTAAGCTTACGGTTGAAATGTGGAAGCGGCTTCCACATCGTCGGGTAAGGGAAATTCTAGAACCAATTGGGCAATTTGAGCCGTCCGAGTGATATTTTCCACAACACCGGGACGATACTCTGGGGCAATGGGAAAATTGAGGGCGATCGCCATCTGGTCAACATACGCTGCAAATTGAGAGGGTTGGTTTGAATCTGTCATAAGAATGCCTTACTCCAAATACTGAGTTTAAGAATTACAGAGGCACAAAGAATTTACAGAGTTTAAAACCACAAAGGCACAAAGAACACAAAGGGCTTCACCTAATACACTAATAGCACGTTAACGTAAGTTCGATAATCGCTCGTCGAACTTACGTCACGTTAGGTCTATTCACATCGGAAGTTGAGAAATTTAGCAATCTCAAATCATTTTGTGAAAAGACAATCCAATAGAATAAAAGGTTTCAGCCCCTTGCCTGTTCACAAATTAAATCGGTTGCTAGGCTATTAACCTGAAAGTAGTAGGAGTTGCCAAGCGCCGTGCTTTGACTGCAAGCAGGATTCGGTATCGCGAGGGTTGAGCGCAGTCGAAACCCACATCCACTGCTAGATCGTTAGTTGCTGGGCTAATATTCCTCAATCTCTGCCTCAAGGCTTATTGGTGATTTGACTATCCTGTCTGTTGAATTCTCTGTAATTGGCTTCCCAGAAAGGATAGAGCCGCTTTTTTCTATTTTTGCTATCCCCCTGGATGGGATTGAACTTTCAACTGCTCCTATAGTTTACTGATACTTCTAAAGGCAGAAATCTGCTTGGCTTAATCAACCGAGAAAGCGACAGAGAGCAATGTGTTTTCTGGGCTTGTCATTATGCGATTGAGGAATGAGAGAAGACTAGGTGTGGTTTATGAATAAGCAAGTTGTGATTTCGATCTTAACGACAGCAAGTTTGGTTGCGATTCAAAGTTGTGTAGCTAATCCAGAACGGGCTGATGCACCTGTTCCTGAAATATCTCCAACTAAGGTGATTGCCTCCCCTGCACTGAGTGAAACCGGAACGCTGGTAATTCGAGCCAATGGAGAGGATTTTGTGCAGCAGGGTTTCGTCTCTAAAAATGGCTGGCAAATCAACTTTGACCATTTGTTTGGCGCTGCCGAAACCCCTTTGGAGGACGATCTAAATCAAGGTGCTTTGGGATTTGAACCCTTGGCCACGATCGCCCCAAATGGACAACTTGATGCAGACCTTGCCACCTTAAAGGAAAATCTGTCCGAGGAGGACTACAACAAGCTACTGGGCGTAATTCCCAGCCTGGGGCATGTTGGCGAAGGATATTGTGAGGAGACACCCATTTCATGAATCAGTATCTCTTGCCGCTGATTGTGTTGAGCGGCATTGGTTGGCAGGTCAAGGCGATCGCGCATGGGGTAGCGATCGAGTACCAATCTACTCAGGCTTACGAGATTAGAGCAGTTTATGATTCTGGGGAACCAATGGCAGAGGTTCAGGTGGCTGTGTTTGCTCCCAGCAATCCGACAGAACCCTGGTTGCAGGGCACGACAGACCGGGAAGGACGATTTCTGTTTACGCCCGATGCTCCAGGCAACTGGGAAGTGCAGATTCGACAGGCGGGGCATGGAGATATTGTCACGATTCCTGTGTCTAACTCAGTTGGGGCTGCACCCAAAGCCTCTGCTGCCACAGCCAATTCCGCTACAGCTAACCCGTCTCCAGATACCGTTGCTACGCCCTCTAACGCGATCGCCACAAGCAATTCCTACAGTCCTCTCCAAAAAGGGCTGATGATGGGATCTGTGATCTGGGGCTGTTTGGGAACAGCATTATTTTTCTCACGGGGAAAGAAGTAGCCTATGCATATTCCCGATGGGCTTCTGCCTGCTCAAGTGATTGCTGGAGGGTATGCCCTCACCGGACTGGCGACCTGGTATACTCTGCGGCAAATCAATCGTCACCCCAATTCATCCGAAGCTGTGCCCAAGGCTGCTCTATTGACGGCTGCTTTTTTTATGGCATCCTCCATTCATATTCCCATTCCACCAGCCAGTGTTCATTTGATTTTGAACGGATTGCTAGGTGTGATTTTGGGCTATTACGCCTTTCCCGCAATTCTCATTGGTTTGTTTTTTCAAGCCATCATGTTTGGGCATGGAGGACTGACAACCCTGGGAGTGAATGCTGCCATATTGGGTATTCCTGCGCTGTTCGCGTATTATGTATATCAACTTTACCCCCGATTCCAACCCTGGCTAAAAGACAGAACGATGCCTGTATTTGGTTTTATTGCAGGTGCGTTTGGTTTAGGATTGGCTACTTTAGTATTTCTCACTCTGGTGATTGCTATGATTCCCTCTGGTTTTGATGCCACGGCTGAGCGCATGGCTATCTACAGTCTGGCGATCGCCCACATTCCCTTAATGCTAATCGAAGGTGTATTTACAGCCATGTTGCTGATTTTCTTGCAGCGGGTCAAGCCAGAGATGCTGAATTAAAGATTACATGTATGAATTTTTGGAAAGCGATCGCCTATCTGACCTTATGAATGCCCTCGACCAGTATGCCCACCTCAAATCTCCCGTTCATCAGTGGGAACCCCGCTGCAAGCTGATTGGCTTGATGGCTTTAATTTTTTCCTTTGCTTTGGTGCATCAGGTATCTTTACTACCAGCCATGGTAGGAATTGCCATTCTCATCTATGCACTCTCTCGTTTACCCATTTCATTCTGGGTTAGCCAGATGCGTTATCCTGGTTTATTTCTGCTGGGAGTGGTGGCGCTATTGCCATTTCTTTCAGGTAGTACAGTGCTCTGGCAGTGGGGTTGGTTGACCTTACGCCAGGAAGGACTGATAGCGATGCTGTTAGTAGTCTACCGTTTCCTCTCCATCTTCACCTTAGGACTCGTTCTGTTTGGCACAACGGCATTTATCACTCTGGTCAGAGCCATGCAATCGCTAGGATTATCTGCAACGTTAGCAGATATGTTGCTGTTGTCCTACCGCTATTTATTTGAAGTGGCTGAGAATTTGAGCCAGATGCGCCGATCGATGAGGCTGCGAGGCTTTCAAGTCCAATCACGATCGCCTTTCTGGTTTATACCCAACTGGCAAGACCTGAATCGCTTCACCAGTTTAGTGGGCACTCTATTTGTTCGCAGTTACGAACAATCCGAACGACTGTATCAAGCCATGCGGTTGCGGGGATACGGTCAGGCGAAACCGGTGCAACAGACGCAACCCTCTGACTTTGACTGGCTCTGGAGTCAATTTGGGTTAGCGATCGCGCTCCTTGTTGCTTCGGGTCTAGTTGTCGCTGAGGTCTGGGTCTAATGCCGTTGTCTCCTCCAGATCATTCGACCGAAGCTGCTATTGCGATTTCTCATCTCAGTTTTTCTTATCCCAATCGTACTCATGTGTTGCAAAATATCACTCTACAAGTGAAGCAAGGCGATCGGTTGGGCATTATTGGACATAATGGCTGTGGCAAGACGACATTGTTTCTGCTGATTTGTGGCATTCTCAAACCCTGTGCAGGCGAAATTTGCCTACTCAATCAGATTGTTCAGCCCGGTGTATTCTATCCCGAAATTGGTTTAGTGTTTCAAAATCCTGATGACCAACTGTTCTCTGCTTGCGTTTGGGACGATGTCGCCTTCGCTCCCCAAAATATGGGCTTATCTCCCACAGAAGTAGAACAACGAGTCACTGAGGTGCTCTCTATCACAGGAGTCGCAGAATTAGCCGATCGCCCTCCCCATCATCTATCGGGAGGTGAGAAACGCATGGTGGCGATCGCTAGTATCTTAGCCATGCGTCCTCAAATTATCATCTATGACGAACCTACTGCTAATTTAGATTTGCGTGCTCGTCGTCGATTGATTCAATTTATCCAACAGTCCTCTGGTACTTTATTGATTTCCTCCCATGATCTAGAGTTTATTTTAGAAGTGTGCGATCGCGTTATTTTAATGGATACCGGACGCATCGTAGCCGATGGCACTCCTCAAGAAATTATGAGTGATATCCATCTCATGACCACGCATGGATTAGAAATTCCCTATTCTCTGAAGCTACAAAGTTCGTCCTGAAACTCATCCCCTCTCGCCCCTCCCTCGCTCCTTCGTGACCCAGCTTGCCTCGTGACCAAGCTCCAGCTTGGTCACGCCGCTCTGGAAGCTCCAGCTTCCCTCGTGACCAAGCTCCAGTTTGGTCATGCCGCTCTGGAAGCTCCAGCTTCCCTCGTGACCAAGCTCCAGCTTGGTCATGCCGCTCTGGAAGCTCCAGCTTCCCGTTTGGAGAATTGTAAGCCAAGCTAGAGCTTGGGGAAAGCGCTGCCAAGCTGGAGCTTGGCAACGAGGAGGAAACTGGAGCTTGGGAGCGAGGAGGATAGGAGCTTGGCAGCAGGGAGGATAGAAGTTTGAGAGCGAGAGGAACTTGAAGCCGAGCGGGTTGTATCAATCACGATCGATACTTGCTGGTTGAATCGATGGTACTCTGATACCGAAATCGGTAGGAGCGATAGGAGCAATTTCAGGATCAACACCCCCGATTTGATTCGTTCTTAATACCCAAAGCGATGCTCCCAGTTGCAAAAAAATCATGGCTATTAGATCATTAGTTGCACGGGGCAAAATCGATCGCCAATTTGACAGTGTGTATAACATCGTTTGCAGTGGCGACTCAATCGGAAATGGTCTTAACATAGATTGGCTAGACTGTCGATTAGAGGGAGTTGCGTTGAGCGAAATGACCGTATTTCCCAGACATGCCACTAAATCGCCAAGTTGGCGAAATCGTTGAGTTTGTTCGTGTTCGGGATGATCTTGCAACCATTGAATCGTCAGGGGATTGTTTTCTAGTTCGCTAACCGTTTGCTCCAGTGCAGCATAAACCGATTGGGTTGCATCTTGCATGCAGCAGTTGATAGGGCTAACGAAAGGTGTGCTGATACCCTCGCCAATGCGGTAGCGGGCTGCTATCACATCCAGTTCGTGTAACACGTTATCGAGTGGAGAATAACGAATGCCATCAAAATTGAAGTTTTCGGTTAAAGGCGGAAAGTGAACCAGAATATCAGCGGTGGGACGGAGTCCCAGCCAACCAAACTGGCGATCGCCCATGTAGTGCGTCCAATCCTGACGGCCAGAAACCATGCCGTCGATATTTTGAGGATAAATCTGCTGATATTGTAAAGCAAACCGCAATTCCTGAGTCAATGGTTCGCGCACGACGGTGGCAACACCATAGGCAAAATGTCCGAAGAAAATTCCCATCGGGGCAAATTCGGCCTTGCTGCCGCCTATACCACCGTAGGTGTGCAACACTAACAAACGAGTGCCTTCGGAAAATTGAGCAGACTCAAAGCTAGAAGGTGAATCTGCTTGTGATTTCGGTGAGAGTAAAACACTAGAAAATGTTCCTTTGTGCTCAGTTACATTCTTCCAGTAATCATGGTTGATGTAGTTGAGGGTTGCCTTTTTGCCTGTAATGACTGCTGTTGGCTGGAGAACAAAGAGCGCACGAGGGGCAAGTGCTTGAACAACAAAGCGTCCGTGATGATCAGTCGCGCCATAGATATACCAACCTGTCGTGTTATGGGGGGACTGTTCAAGCTGATGATGACTGGCAGGATAAACACCATTGCGATTGGCGACAACAGAAGGCACGTAGACAATCTCTTCTAAACCATCGAACTGTTGCGAAGTGGGATTGTAGTGTCGAACTTGAAATTGATCAGTGTCTACAGGTGCAATAAATGTGACTAGGGCATAGAAGCGTCCAGTGATCTGAATAGGTTCCTGATCAATCAGGACTGTGGGTTGATTGTTTCTTGTTGTGATAGTGATAGGTGACGGCAGCATGACGAAGACATCATCCTCTGGTCTCGCTCCTGCTAACGATTCCAAAGGATCAACTTTTTGCCAATGATGAATGCGATCGCGATGAATATTCCCTTGATATCCACCAACTTTGATCTGATCGACGAAATTTACATCCTGTACTGTTCTTTGCACGTATTGTTGTGTTTCAGGTTTGTCGCTCCAGCTTAACTGCACCGTTTGTCCTACGAGATGCTGATAACTAACATCTGCATGATAGACCTCAAACGATACTTGACGAGGCAGGGAACGAGTCGCGAGAGTTGGGAGGATCAGTCGTCCCATCCAGGGAGCGATCGCCCGATAGTGATGATTGGGTGCAGATTGTATGACTGGATAATTGCTCAGTTGATTAAATTCAGCCTGCTGGTAGCGTTCATAATTGCTGGTTGCAAAATAATCTTCTGGGTTCAAGTCTGTTAATGTCCAATCTTTTAACAGAATTCCCGTCATCAGGCTAAGCGTCTGTTGTAGATGGCTGCGACCATCTGGCAAATAGGAATCCGCCCAGAAAGGACCATCTGACCCATTGTGTCCGATGGAGCCTAATGAGATGATGCTAATTTTGCCCCGCCGCTTGGCTTGATTCCAAGGAGAGTTAACTGCGATCGGCCAGCGAGAGGGAAACATGAGGGGACCTAATGCTTCTACTTTATCTTTCGTGCCATACATGTGAAAGATATGCTCTACCAGTAATGCACCCGACATAGCACCACTGATTACTCCAGCGACAGAGATCAATTCGATCGGTGCGTTAAGTGCCCTTTTCAGATAAGGCACTACTGCTACCTCCATCTGTCCCCCACCGCTATAGCCGATGATAGTAATTGGGGTGCGCTGTTCCAACTGATAGCCATGATTAATCAAGCTATCAAACATCACTTGGGCTAACCCTTGGTTCTGAACCGAGCCATAGCGATGGTCGGCTGAAATAGCAACTGCGACCAAATTCCGAATGTTCACAAAAAGACCTAACAGAGCATCAGGATTCTTGGCAATCCGTGAAAAGATAAAACTCCAAACAAATGATACCGGGCGATTTTCAGTGAGTGGAGTGTTAGCAACGGTGTAAGGAATAATTCCTCTAACGATTTGAACATTATCAGGTAAGGCAGTTGCTAGTTCTATGAGGAAGTTCTCAATTTCTGGGAGATAATTATAAGTGCCTTGATTAATGCCATCCAGGAACAGAACATAACGTGCAATTTTCGTATTAGGCGGAGCCGGGGCAACCAGTTCACCGTAATAAGTGAGAGGCTGATTGCCATACCAACCAGCCCACCAACCCAATGCTTCTAAGGGGGTCAGCAGAATGGCAATGATTAACGCTATCACACTGAACAGAATCAAATCAATGAATAACCTCAGCGTAGTTGCCAGCGTTGCGTACCACAAGGAAACTTCCTCGTGGGCGATCGCCCCCACAATGCCGCTGATGAAGAGCACCATCAAGCCCAACCCAGCTAAATAGCGCCAGCGCTTAGAGGTTGAGGCTGCTGGAGCAGGAACCGATGCCAGCCAATTGGGTTGAGGGGCAGGTTGCCACCCTTCGCTCAAAATTTCAGACACCCCCGATTGCGTTGTCACTAGCTCAGTGCCCGCCGCCCAATTCATCATTCGTCGTCCCAGAGCCACGAGCGGTTTACCCATAGTACGCTGCAATAGTTGCAGGACTAACCAGCCTAACCCAGTGCAAACGAGAGCTTGCCAGCGATTCAGTCCTGTTACTTCCAACCCTCGAACGATCGCCAGTAAACTCCAGATGGATAGAAGAATTGAGATAGGAACGCCCAAGTAAGGAAATCCGATAGCAACGCTGAACAGTTGCGGTGCATAGGCCAATCCCAGAATGCTGAACAGCATTGCAAGTGGAAGTTTGGGAGTCATGAAGAGACCACTAATCAACCAGGTGCTAAGGGCCCAAAATCCATAGATAATAGCAAACAGCAGCGCCGCCGTGATGACGCTGAAGGCAAATCGAATTGGTTTGACGCGATTGATGAATAGCACAACACATTGGCCCAGCGTTTGAGACAAGCCAGCTAGGAAAACGACAATCAGCGCTACCTGACCTCCACCAGGCAAAGTCGTGATTAGTTGAAATGCGTCAGGATCTAGTGCTAGAGCACCAGCTATCAGATGCCAAAACTGGTTTTGTGCTGTTTCCATTCACCCTCGTTAAGCAGGTTCAATATCGCTGCTGATAACACTAAAAGCTCTGAACCAAAGCGTGCTTAACGTAATTCCAATTGGTATGCCCCAATTAGACCTGCTATAAAAACGCTCGCATAGGCAAGGCTAACTGTTATAAGAACTAAAAGATATCTTCGTGATTCAGCCAACCGACCCAGTACAGCCCAAAGCAGATTTGAGAGAAGTAATCCAGCAACAAAGCTAACATTCATAGAAATATACAGGAGCCCTAGCAACACCTCCAGAGAAAAAACCAGAGGAGAAAACAAGAAAACCAGCCCCATTGCTACATCTGGATTGAAAATAAAAATTAATCCAGTCAGTAGGGTTAATCCTGCATGTATCAAACTACCAGCGAATGCTCCGTCGCGCCACGATTGTTTTTTCATAGTTCAGGTACTCTCTGTTCTTGCAGTGCTAGGGTAGTGTTACCTAGAAATAAGTCTAGAGTAAGTCTAAAGGCGTTCTCCTGATTCCTGGTCAAGAGTTTAGGAAAGATGCAGAAAGTTGGAGTTTTCATGGCAGCATGACCACGCCAGAGTTCGGTAACGAGGGGAACTCTCAGACCTTCTGTGTCTTATGTATCTTTGTGGGTTCCATCTCACTTCCCACGGTCAAATGCACGCATTTATAAACTGTTCAACTTGGGCTGTCACTTGACTCAATAGATTGGGATCGTCAGCATCAAACCAAATAATTTGGCGATCGGCTCGAAACCAAGTTCTCTGGCGCTTGGCAAACTGCCGAGTATGAATAACAGTCAACTCTTGAGCCTCTGGTAGAGAAATTTTTCCTTCTAAATACTGTCCCATCTCTTGATAGCCCAGAGTACCAAGTAAGGGCAGATCACTACCATATTTGGACCTCAAATATTCGACCTCTTCGACAAGCCCTGCTTTAACCATAGCTGTGGTGCGTTGAGCGATCCTTAAAGTTAAGGGATCAGTATGGGCTGCGTCACCGTCATAACAATCTAACCCAATCTGCAAGATTGGATAAGTCGGTGGATATTCCCCCTGTTGTACGGAAATCGGTTCCCCTGTCACGTAAAACACTTCTAAAGCCCGAATGGTTCTTACGACATCATTGGGATGGATTTTATTTGCAGCAATAGGATCAACTTGCTGTAGCATTGAGTAGCATTGGGGTTGCCCTAGCTGTTGGAGTTGCGATCGCAATTCTGACTGAGGGGCAACTCTGGGAATCTTGAGTCCTCGAACCACAGATTTAATATATAAGCCCGTCCCTCCAACCAGTAGAGGCAAAGTTAGATGATTTGGGTTATCCAGTCTTCCTTGAAGATGAATTTGTTGAATCAAGGTCATGGACTGAGACTGGTATTCAGCCACAGTTAAAATTTCGGTCGGCTCACAAATATCAATCAAATCATGGGGCACAAGCTGTCGTTCCCAGGTTGAGGGTTTTGCAGTGCCAATATCAAATTCCCGATAGATTTGCCGAGAATCTGCGCTTAAGATGATACCGTTAAAGCTTTGAGCCAAATTCAGAGCTAAGCCCGACTTACCTGTTGCAGTTGGACCACAAATCACGATTAGAATAGAGGGAGGAGAAGATGGTACAAAAGTATTATTAGATGAACTCAAGAAACAAATACTCATTTTTCTTCACAACGTTAATCCACCCCTGATCCAAATGCAATCTCAAAAGGCTCTAAAATCGCTTCAAAGGCATTTGTGCTAGAATTTATAGGTGTTTTAATATTTCTAGCTTAAAAAGCCTTTTTAGACAAAATTTACCAGTAGAGTTTACCAGTAAGATTAAAGCGCAGGAGCGTCCTATTCATGACCGATCAATACGGTGCCGATCAAATTCAAGTGTTGGAAGGGTTGGAGCCAGTCCGCAAACGCCCAGGGATGTACATCGGCAGTACAGGCCCACGGGGGTTGCATCACCTAGTCTACGAGGTCGTGGATAATTCCGTCGATGAAGCGCTGGCAGGATATTGTCAACATATTCAGATTTCGCTTAACCCCGATGGTTCGGTGACCGTCACAGACGATGGACGCGGCATTCCAACCGATATTCACCCCCGCACAGGTAAATCGGCTCTAGAAACCGTGATGACTGTCCTTCACGCTGGCGGTAAATTCGGCGGTGGTGGCTATAAGGTTTCTGGCGGTTTACATGGAGTTGGCATTTCAGTTGTGAATGCCTTATCAGAATGGGTTGAAGTCACTGTTTGGCGCGAGAAGAAGATCCATACCCAGCGATTTGAGCGTGGTGTCCCTCAAGGAGAGTTACAAGTTCAACCCGACTCCCAATCCCGACGCGGCACGTCGGTGTCCTTTAAGCCAGATGCCCAGATCTTCACTACTGTCACTGAGTTTGACTACTTAACACTGGCGGGTCGTCTGCGCGAGTTAGCTTACCTCAATGCTGGGGTTGAAATTACCTTTACCGATGCTCGGTTAGAGCTTTTGAAAAGCGATGAGCCGAAGGTAGAAACCTTTCACTATGCAGGGGGTATTCGAGAATATATTGCCTACATGAATAGCGATAAGCAGGCTCTGCACGAAGAAATTGTTTATGTTCAGGGGGAGCGCAATAATGTGCAGGTCGAAGTGGCTCTGCAATGGTGCGTGGATGCCTACACCGATAACCTGCTGGGCTTCGCTAACAACATTCGCACGATCGACGGGGGAACTCACTTAGAAGGACTCAAAGCCGTCCTGACTCGAACTATCAATTCCCTGGCTCGGAAGCGCAATAAGTTGAAGGATAATGACCCCAATTTGAATGGAGAGAACGTTCGCGAAGGGCTAACCGGAGTCATTTCAGTCAAAGTACCCGATCCTGAATTCGAGGGACAGACGAAGACGAAATTAGGTAATACCGAAGTCAGAGGGATCGTAGATTCATTGGTTGGGGAAGCCCTGATAGAATATCTGGAATTTCGTCCAGCAGTGGCAGATTCTATTTTAGAGAAAGCGATCGAAGCCTTTAAAGCAGCCGAAGCCGCTCGTAAAGCCAGAGAACTGGTGCGCCGCAAATCGGTGCTAGAATCCTCCACCCTTCCTGGTAAACTGGCGGATTGTAGCTCTCGTGATCCATCTGAATCTGAAATCTACATTGTTGAAGGTGACTCGGCGGGAGGTAGTGCTAAACAGGGACGCGATCGCCGCTTCCAGGCCATCCTACCGTTGCGGGGAAAGATCCTCAATATCGAAAAAACCGATGATGCCAAAATCTACAAAAACACAGAGATCCAGTCCCTCATTACAGCTTTGGGATTGGGGATTAAAGGGGAAGAATTTGAACCCTCCCAATTGCGCTATCACCGCATTATTATCATGACCGATGCCGATGTGGATGGTGCTCACATTCGCACCCTATTGCTCACCTTCTTCTACCGCTATCAACGAGCGATGGTCGATCAAGGGTTTGTCTACATCGCCTGTCCACCACTTTATAAGATTGAACGGGGACGAAACCACACCTATTGTTATAGCGATCGCGAACGTGATCAAATTATCGCTGGGTTCCCTGAGAACGCAAAATATGAAATCCAACGCTTCAAAGGTCTCGGTGAAATGATGCCTCAACAGTTATGGGATACAACGATGAATCCCGAATCGCGTACTCTGAAACAGGTTGAGATCGAAGACGCAGCCGAAGCCGATCGCATTTTCACCGTGTTGATGGGCGATCGAGTAGCACCCCGACGGGAGTTCATTGAGACCTATGGGCCAAAGCTAAACTTACACGATTTAGATATTTAACGTGTTGTGATCAACAACTTACTAACTAAATGCAGGACATTCTGAATCAGGATGACTGATGAGTACCGCAGAAACAATTTATGAGCTAGTGAAAACGCTGCCTGAAGAACAAACCCGTATCGTTCTTCAAGGCGGCACATGGTTTGAACCCTGAGTTAGAAGCTCGGTATGCTGCCAATCGGGGGATGAGACTCGCCCCTTCGCTATGGCAACAAAGACCCTGCAAAACGTCTCTGCCCTAGCTACACGAAACATAGCTATAAAAATTTTTAAAGACTATCCGCCCTAAAGACAGATGTCTAGAAAAGAGACATCTGATCTCTAGGGCGGTCTAGCGGGTCTCCAAAGTTGAAACTAACTGCCGGAAGGAACTCTAAACCTAACTCGGCACATTCTTTCGTGTTCACCCCAAAAGCATGGAAAAGTTAGCTTTTAGAGAACAGCCCCGGCACACAGCCAGATTACATCAACTTGGTGACCCTTGCATTTACTACTATCTTGCATGGGCATCACCTCCTGACTCCTAAACGGTTATTAGTTTGATTACAACAGTGTTTTCACACTAAACACAATACTAGACTATAAATTCATAAATGTGCAAGTCTGATTTCTCAAATTCACAATTGGGTTTATTGGAACCTTTGCTGACGGCTAGCTATCATTAAATCCGTGGAATTGCTGAGGTCATTCTTAGGAAGGATGAGCTTACCAAAAGTTAGGTGTAAGATTATATTGCAATATTTCCAATTTTTTATAAACAAAATATTAAGGCATGACTTTAGCAAAAGCTAATCAGGTAGATCGAATCCTTGCAGTTGACGACATACCTGATAATTTATTCCTACTCAAGACAGTGTTAGAAGATGAGGGCTATCTCATTTATACGGCTCAAGATGGGCAAACTGCTCTATCTATGATTGAGCAAGAGCCACCTGACCTGATCTTATTGGATGTGATGATGCCTAAAATGGACGGCTGTGAGGTCACCCGTCGCATCCGAGAGAACAAGAAATTACCTCATATCCCAATTCTGCTGATTACGGCTCACATTGAATTAAGCCCAGTCGATGGGTTAGATGCTGGAGCCGATGATTTTATTCGTAAACCTTTTGATCCTGATGAACTGATGGCTCGTGTGCGATCGCTACTTCGACTGAAGCACAGTATTGACGAGCGAGAAGAGATTGCTCGACAGCGAGAGGATTTCATTTCCCGTTTAACCCATGACTTGCGAACTCCCCTAGTCGCAGCCGATCGCATGATGAATCTGATCCGACAGGGTGCTTTCTGCGAAGTCACACCGATGTTTGATGAAGCACTAGGCACAATGATTCGTAGTAATCAAAATTTGCTCCAGATGGTCAATACTTTGCTAGAAGTTCATCGCCACGAAGCAGGCAGCAAAGCAATGACGTTTGCTTCATGCAATCTCGCAGAAGTGATTCAAGAAGTCGTTCAAGAATTGACTCCCTTGGCTGAAGAAAAGGGACTGTTGCTAAGCTTTTACAAGCTGCTCGAACCGACAAATTCTTTTCAAATCACAGGCGATCGTTTAGAACTCCGACGAGTGGTGATGAATTTAGTCGGAAACGCGATTAAATTCACTGATAATGGCGCGATCGATGTGTCACTAGACTGCACTTCATCTATAGGTAAGGATGACAATGGTGTTGATGGCTCATCTAGCAAGGATTGGCTGATCATTAGTGTGAAAGATACAGGAGCAGGAATCCCAGTTGAAGATTTAGATCATCTTTTTAACCGATTTCGACAAGGCAGGCATAAACGATCCGATAGTGGGTTAGGTTTATATTTATCACGCCTCATCGTTGAAGCTCACCAAGGCAGGATTGAAGTGTCCTCTGAATTAGGACAAGGCAGCACGTTTCGGGTTTATTTGCCAATCGAAACACAGGTTGTGCTGAAAGACTCCCACTTAGTAGAAGCTTCTTTACCTATGTAAGAACCATTAATCTTTGCCGTTTATGAACGAGGGATGCTAATGAAATCAGCACCCTTTTTAATAAACATGAATTCAATGAGCAAACTTTTGGGGATTCTCGCGGCGCGAGAATCCCCAAAAGCTCCACTATGCCTACATGTTGCTCACGCATACTGGGGTTATCGAACTGACGTTTTAATCAAACATTGTGCAGAGATCATGAGCAAAAGATTAGCTAGATTGCATACTGCCAAGCGGGCCATGATCTGCACGAGCATCAGGCTTATGCTTCCATTGGCCATCTTCGCCCTTTTCATATTCTGCAAACACACTGTTCCAAGCTACTTCAACCGCAGACTGTTCATTTAATCCGTCTGAAGTAGCACTCTTAAAAGCGGCTAAAAAAATGTTTTGGGCACCTGCAGGCAACTCCTTTGCCTCTTGAGGCAGGTCTTCCACGCTTTGAAAAGCCATTATTTTTTCTCCCACGATTACTAATTTGTTTTTTAGATGAACATTTATTTGCATTCAGGTTCATCTCGAATCTGGGATTATCGTAGGGTAATAGCTGCGATCGCACCTCATTCCCAAGAAATAACATTAACCTAACTTGAATGGCATGTCTTAAGGCAGAGAAAACTCAAGCAGGATGATCAGAAAATATAACGGTAGCTAGAGGAAAAACTGTTTTGTTTTCCGTAAGATCAATGTTGAATTTTTGAAACAAAGCTCAAAAATTTATGGTCTCCTCAACGCTAATATCCATGCTGAACTTGCTTTACTGGATATGTTCTTTGAGGTTGCCTCGTTGATAAAGTTTCAACTTAGTAAATCAGGCAAGGAGATATGATGAAAATTCAAGATTTAGTCAAATCTGTTCGGCTAAACCGAATTCTAGCCGTTGTCTTAGCAAGCGTTTTAATTGTAGTCACAACAGCTTGTGCTAATCCACCTGCACCAACCGTTTCGGGGACAGGTTCGTATACCGAAAGACGAGGGCAGCAGACTGAATTATATGCACCTGTACAAAAACAAAAAGGTGGTATGAATCAGTACGAAGACACAGAGCCTACAGTTGACAACAAAGCAACCAAAACAGAAGCAAAAGCACTTGTAGATCGAGCTAAATCTAATCTTCGCAAATCCATTGATGCTCCAGAAGATTATACTCGCAACTATCGGGAAGGTGCTCCCTTGAATGAGCGAGTGGAACGATTGACAGATGATGTGACTTCTTCTATCAAGGAGACTGGAGAAGGCGTTGTTGAAGGTACTCAACGAGGTCTGCGAAATGTTCGCGAGAACACTCAGGACGCTGGTAAAGAGGTTGAGAAGAACGTTGACAAAGCTGCCCGCAGAGCTTCCGACGAAATTCAAGATCGAACATAAGACAATGGCCAGTTATCAGATTATGTGAATCGAAAAGTGTCAGGGTAATTAGCTTGATTCACTTTATCTCTGTAGCAATTCTATTTGAACTGTAAGCAGGCAAGGGGCTTAGTCCCCTTGTTCTACAAATTCTCCTTTCACCAAAGATTTAGGATTGCTATAGCTGCACATTTTAACCTGGATGTGCCTGCCTGAGTCAAAGTGTTTGGGCAGGGATTTTATATAGATTGGGGAATCATGACTCAGCAAACTAATCATTCTCAATCCATTTTGACTGGATTTCGCAGCGCGGAAGCAGCGGAAAAAGCGCGTGAACAGCTTTTGGCAGCAGGATTTTCTCCCGATCGCGTTTCCATTCAAATTCAAGAAATCAGTTCTGAGCCACCGATCGCCAAAACTGAAGCTGCCAGAAGCGCCAAAGGAGGAGCGATCGCAGGAGCAGTTTTTGGTGCATTTGTTAGTTTTCTATTAGTCACTGTTGCCCGCAGTTCACCTGATAGTCTGCCTGTTGTCAATTTTGCCCCATCTCAATTTTTGGTAGGTTTAATTGGGGCAGTGGCGGGAGCGTTTGCCGGTAGCTTGATTGCTGCTTTGGCAGGTGCTAATGTCCCTAAAGCAGATGAGAGAAGCGATCGAGAATCGTTATCCTACCCTCGCTTGATTATGCTGGAAGGTACTGAGGAGGAGAGGATACGGGCAGGCAAAATCCTTGAGCAGAAGCAGGTCGAGCAGGTCAATTGGCCTGACGCATAAGCAAAACTTGCTGACCCTACCTTGGCCAATTGGTGTTCAATTGTGGTCATCAGATATGCCAATGTTGCTGATTTAGAGGATGATTTTGAACGTGAAACCAAAGGTTTCACGTTCAAAATCATTCCTTCATTAAGCAACGCCGATCTGCCAATATTGGCAGGATAGACAGCTTGCCCTGCGATTTTCAGTCAGTTTGCAGTGCCAACTTTACTTATAAAATTTGGAGATATCTCATGGTTTCCGTGTATTCGTGGGTAATACGTTTTGGTCAAATCGCTATCTCACCCACTCCACAACCCTATCCTTCACCTGTTCCCAATCCTGATCCGATTCCTGATCCGATCCCTGAACCTCCACCAGAGCCAATTCCCAGTCCAATCCCGGAACCCATTCCAACTCCGACTCCTCAACCTGTTCCTGTGCCGATTCCTCAACCATTGTTTAGCGCTTGTTACGTGAGTCCCAAATGAGGCGGCAGGGGTGGGCCACACCCCCCATCGCCTCAGGAAGCAGGAAAGAAAACTGCGTTTTCTCAGGAGTTCGATAATCGCTGTTTGAAGGTTGCGGCGCACTGCATCGCAACCTTCAAGTAAAGGTTTTTTGCTAGAGCAATTTTTCCTATTGAAGCAGAGTATGGCGTGATGAACGATAAATATGTGATCCGTTAGCAGCATCATGCAGCTTCTACAATCGGGTTAATTGACTGTAACTAACTGTCTTTGGCGCACTAGAGTAACGAAATTAGACAGAACTTGTAGTCCAGAGGTAGACGATTTTTCAGGGTGAAACTGAGTTGCCATAACGTTGTTATGAGCGATTGCGGCAGTGACCGTCTGGCTACCATGTGTGATAGTGGCTGCAATTATGTTCGGTTCTGAAGGAGCAGCGTAATAGGAATGAACAAAGTAAACCCAGGGGTGAGTCGGTAAATTTTGCCAGAGGGATAGAGCGGGTTGCGTTAACTGAAGCTGGTTCCAACCCATGTGAGGAATGGTTAATCCTGGTTCAGAATAAAATTTGCGAACGATACCTGGAAAGATACCGAGTCCCGCTTCGTCGCCTTCTTCACTGCCTTCCAATAAAATTTGTAAGCCTAAGCAAATCCCTAGAAAAGGTTTGCCGCTAGCGATAATATCCCGAATGGGAGAGATTAAGTCTCGCGATCGCAAATGTTGAATAGCCGGATCAAATGCTCCAACTCCAGGTAACACAACAGCATCGGCTCTCTGCAACTCTCTGACTGTATCCGTCACCAGGGGAATGGCTCCTGCCTGCTCCAGTCCCTTGCAGGCCGAGTGGAGATTTCCCATGTCGTAGTCCACCACAGCAATAACAGTCATTAGTTAACCTCAACAGGATGGAGTATGTGGGCAGAGAGCAAAATCGCTCAGCTTTTGGCTTGCGCTTGCTTTGCTGCTCTTTCAGTTAGATATGTTGCGCTTTAGCATATCTTATCTTTTATCGGGAGTGAATTCCAACATTTCCGTTCAATTGCATAGATTAGCGTTGGTTTGTCTCGCCATGTCACTTGTTTGATCAGGCTCATGCTATTCTTTTCAGCCACACGACGAGAGGCCAGGTTGTCAGGATGAATCAATGAGATTAGCCGATCGCAATTCAATTGGCTAAACCCATAGTCCCGACAGGCTTGAGCAGCTTCAGTTGCCAAACCTTGTCCCCATAGATCACGTCGCATATGATAGCCAATTTCTATCTCAGTTCTACCTTCGACCTCCTGAAGCAGTAATCCACAATCACCAATCAGGTAGCCGGTATGCTTTAGCACTAATGCCCATAGCCCAATTCCGTGTTGAGCATATCGCTGCATGTTACGCTCAATCCAGGCTTGAGTCATGTGGAGATCGAACGGTCTGGGGTAGAACTGCATAGCTACAGGATCAGAGAGAACTGGCAGTAGATCGTCTACATCAGTGAGAGTCATTTCTCGCAACAGTAATCGTTTAGTTTCGATCGGCATATTTCACTCCCCAGGCTCTACAGTGCTGTATAAATCGCTGGGGAATCTCTGGACTGGCTCCCCAATGCAGGTGCAGGTAGGAGGCATGGAGTTGATACGATCGCCATCCCTCAAATTGACCCTCAAATGGGCAGGACTGGCTCTGGTAGCGAGTGGTTTGATAAAGCGGAGTTGGACAAGCTTCAGTCAACTCAGAGCGATGAAATTCGTGACCGATCACGGTTGAGTGCAGCGGTAGAAGAGGACTGTCCTGTAAAACAGTTGCCTGACGATAACCCAAGGTGAGACGGGCTGACATCTGAGCGGTTGTGGGTAGAATGCCTGCCATTGCATGGGACTGCCCTGAAAAATCCACAATTTGCTGACAGAGATACATCAAACCGCCGCACTCGGCGTAAGTGGGTATTCCAGATTGGATCGCTTGTCGCACTGCTTGTTGTGCAGATTGATTAGCGGATAGTTCAGCCGCAAAAACTTCTGGAAAACCACCACCGAAGTAGAGTCCTTGAACCTGTTCCGGCAGATCCTCATGCTGTAACGGACTCCAAAACACTAACTCTGCTCCCATCGCCCGCAACTGATCGAGATTATCGGCGTAATAAAAGCTGAAGGCGCGATCGTAGGCAATGGCAAGCCGCAGGGGGGGTGGCGGGAGAGAGGAGGGGAGAGAGGGAGG
>Ga0224723_1000264_pt1 | contig 37060 bp, 31 predicted proteins | sample Balambano_FR2_Me_FD_161647 | JGI IMG/M metagenome (GOLD analysis project Ga0224723, IMG submission 161647) | Freshwater sediment microbial communities from Lake Towuti, South Sulawesi, Indonesia - Balambano_FR2_MetaG | ecosystem: Environmental > Aquatic > Freshwater > Lake > Sediment | place... | reverse complement strand
GGGGCAAACAGGCCGAGGCCGCCCTGGAGCGGGTGCAGCAAGCCGCTATCCAAAATAAAAATATATTTGAGGAACTTGTGGAAGTCTGCAAGGTGTGTTCGCTGGGGCAGATCACCAAAGCTTTGTTCGAAGTAGGTGGGCAGTATAGGCGGAATATGTAGAAGCTATCCAGTTGCATTAGGATGCTACAAACGAGATGCTGAAACAAATTTAGTATAAGCATATTACTTTGAGATGGCTTTTAGTCATCCGCCCGCCAAAAAACAAAAATCCCATCCGGTAGCAGCCGGACGGGATCTTTTCGCTAAGCGAACTTAATTACTTCTTGGTGGTGATGGTGCGCACATTTCCTGTCTTGTCGGTTACTTCAAACGTAGGTGTTCCCGTTACGTTTTTAAGGTTGTATACCAAGCCAAGGTTGCCGCTTACGGTAAGGTTTTCGTTGTGCACCAGTTGGTTGGTACCATCAAAAATCTTCACGTTGATCTGTTCGGCATCCTGGTTGGCCACAGCCAACAGGTATTTGCCTTCGTCAGCAATCTTGGCCACATGCACATTCTTCACCACGTTTTCGTTTACGTAGGTTACTTTTTGAATCTGCTTGCCTTTGGCATCGATCACTTCAATGCTGTATTCGCCAGGTTCCATGCCCATAAAGTTTACAGGGCGGATAAAGCCATCTACACCTTTGATGGTTTCAGAAAAGATCACCTTGCCGGCCGCGTTGCTGATGTTCATTTGAACATTACCGGTCTTCTCACCTTCATAAATTACTTTGAAGGTACCTGATTGCTTCTGGCTGATCACCACCACGCGGGGGTTGCCAGGTTCATTTGCCAAAGCCACTGAACTGATCAGGGCAAAAGCAGCTACTACAATTGATTTCGTGTTCATAGTGTTTTTTTGTTTTTTGTTTCTGATTTATGATGCAAATGTACGGGCGGCATCAACCCGGGTTGGCCCGCTGTAAGTAAACCTGATTTTTAATCTAAAAAATCGTTTGCGGAAAAATGTCAGTGGTGAAAGGCAAAAAAAGGGTTTGAGAAGTCTGCAAAAAATTAAACGGGCATGCGCATGTACAACGAAAACGTTTGCAAGAATATGGAGCCAATGGCGCTAATTCAGGTGGAAAACGTCTTTCGACTTTTCGGCTTCCTTTAACAGGGCAATCTGGTAGCGTAACTGGGCGAGTAAAAAACTTTCCTGACGGGCGTGGTCGAACTGCACAAAACGAAGGCGATCTTCAAAGGAGAGAGCCAACTCATTGGCCACATCGTACAAACTCACCACCTGAGTTGCGCGGCTAATGTTCAAGAAGCTTCTATACTCTGAAAAGTCGAGCAACAACTTATCGCTAACCGGAGCAGACATATCCACTTTCCACAGTCGCACTTCGCCCCCAGGGTAAAGTTTGTCTTTAAACGTACGAAACAACGTGCCCATCGAAAACAGATCTACGCACTTTACGATGATATCCGCTTCGCCCGCGGGGTAGCGCTTTATCACCGACTCCAGCTTGACCAGCGAACCCAACTGGGCGATGTTGGCTGAGTGGTTAAAGTAAATACCAAAAGAAATATCGCGCGCCTCTGCATCGCGTAGCAGTTGTTTGTAGCGCGGCTCGAAAATGTGGAGAGGCACCAACTCGCCCGGCAGGGGAAAAATGGCGAGCGGGAACATGGGTATCCTGATTAAATCACTCACGGCATGTAAACAGCAAATGCCTCACAAGGTTATGAAATCTATTGTTTGACGCAAAAACAGGGCCTAAGGATACGAAACCAGCGAAAAAGGTGACACCGCAAAGCTTTTCTTCAGCTGCTGCTCTCCAGGCAGAAATGCCAGGTTAATGATAAATGAAAAGCCACACACAGTGCCGCCTGCTGTCTGCACCAACTGCCCCGCGGCTTGCGCAGTGCCACCAGTAGCCAGCAGGTCGTCATGAACTAACACGCGCTTATGGTGATGCAGCGCATCAGCGTGAATCTCAACGGCAGCAGCGCCATACTCCAGGTCGTACGACTGCTTGAAAGTAGCATACGGCAGTTTCCCTGATTTTCGCACCGGCACAAAAGGCACTGCCATTTCATGCGCGATGAGCGACCCTAAAATAAAGCCTCGTGCCTCAATGGCGACCACCGCCTCCACACTCTCTGATTTAAAACGCTGCGCAATAGTGCGCGCCATCTCTGCGCGCACATCAGGGTGGGCCAGTAAAGGCGTAATATCCTTGAATAAAATGCCCGGCTTCGGAAAATCGGGTACATCGCGAATCAGCGACTTAATCTTATCGGCCAGCAGGCTCATGGGTTGGGATGATTTTTCCGTTCAAGATAACAGTGTCTATTAGCGAGCTGCCAAAGGCATATGGAAAATACGCCAACGAGGGCATGGGCTTGGTGATGAACACGTTGGCGACCTTCTCCTTGGTGATAGTGCCGTGGGTAGCAGCCAAACCCAATGTAGCTGTTGTGTTAACAGTGGCGGCATTGATTGCCTCTTCGGGGGTAAGTTTCATTTTGATGCAGGCCAGTGACAGCATCAGCGGCATATTACCGGTGGGCGAACTGCCAGGGTTAAAATCGGAAGCGATGGCCAGCGGCAAGCCTGCGGCCAATATTTGGCGTGCCGGAGGAAAAGGCAGGTTGAGAAAGAAAGCAGCACCTGGTAAAACGGTAGGGATGGTATGGCTCGCGCGCAAAGCATCAATCTCTTCGGTGCCGATGTTCTCTAAGTGATCCACACTGACTGCGCCCGTTTTCACGCCCACCTGCACCCCACCCGACCGATGCAACTGGTTGGCATGCAGGCGCGGAAGCATGCCCGCCTTCTTTCCTGCCGCCACAATCCGTTCGGTTTCTTCCATCGAAAAAAAACCCTCTTCGCAAAATACATCAATATAGTCGGCCAGTTGCTCAGCAGCTACTGCCGGTATCATCTGGTCTGTCACCAACCGGATGTACTCTTGTTTTGTAGTGGCCGTGGGCACCGCATGTGCACCCAAAAAAGTAGTCTTTACTGTCAGCGGCGTTTCACGGCCGATGCGCCTGGCCACCCGCAGCATTTTTAACTCATCTGCTACGGTTAAGCCATAGCCGCTTTTTATTTCAACAGCACCGGTACCGCTTGAGATAATCTCACGCACGCGCGGCAACGAGCGCTCATACAAGTCATCTTCACTTACTTGTTGCAGGCGGGCGGCCGAGTTGAGAATACCGCCACCATTGGCGGCAATCTCCTGGTACGAAAGGCCTTTTATCTTCATCACAAATTCCTCTTCGCGACTGCCCGCATAAACCAGGTGGGTGTGCGAGTCGGTAAAGGAAGGGAACACATAGCGCCCCGTGGCATTTATGGTGATGCGGCCTTGATAGCCCAGTCGCTCCATTGATCCAAAGTCAAGAATTTTCCCCTCATGCAGAGCCAGAAAAGAATGGGGCAGAACGGGCAGACTAGTCATGTCGGCTCCGCGCAGTACCGTTGGCGCAGACTCACGCACCTGCACCAATTCTTTGATGCCGGTGATGAGGATATCGCAAACCGGCATAGTGTATTTACTTACCGAACGACTCTACTTTATAGTCGATATTGGTGCCGTACATCGGGAAGCTGATTTTGAACATGGCAAAGAAGCCGCGCTTGTCTAAGCTGGGGCGATACCCAAACTCGCCACCGTAACCCCAACTGAGTTGGCGGTTAAACTTGCCATCAATACCTGCCCGCACGCCCAGCATGTTTAGTTTAAGCGCATCGGTGCCGTAGGTGCTTCCCTGGTACACCACAGGGTCTACGGTGAGAAGCGGAGAGTACAAGATATCAAAGAACAGGGTGAGGATGCCATCGTCTACGCCTTCTTCAAATTTATCGAAGCTCACGGCCACATTGCGGATCCAGGTCATTGAGCCACCCAAGTACACACCGGCTGAATTGACATTGCTGAACACACTTAGGTTTTGGGTGCGGTTGTTGGCGTCTACATAGGTGAGGGGAAGGCCTACTTCTTCGGGCGTAGTGAGATCAGCGTTAGTAAGCCCCTGCGCATCAAGTGCGCGCGTAATGTCGGTAGTGCTATTCCACATGATACCGCCCAGGCGCACACCATACACCTTGCGCAACTTACAGGGCACTTCGGCCTGCAGGGGTACCCGGGCAGCCCACTTGTTGCCCTTGTAGCTGTTTTTGTACAGCGTCATCTTCGTTTTTGAGCTTACGTCAAAATCCTTGGCGTGGTAGGTGCCACCCAACTCGTAGTAGTTGTAAATTTCCGGGGTAAAATCGAAGCCGGGATTAGCGTTTCTGCGCGCCAGCTCGCGGGTGAAATCAAAAAAAGTACTGCTGTACGACTTGCGAAGATGGGCCTTGAAATCAGCTTTCTCTTTCAGATAGTAGCTGGCTTCTATGCCGTAGCCCGCATTTACATTGGTAGCAAACACATCGCCATAAAATGGTTGGAATCCCACGAACAGGCGGTTAACCGAGTACGGCTCATCGTATAGCTCCTCGAAAGTAACCGCAGTTTTATCTTTTCGCTCTCCCTGTGCCAGCGCTGACAGCGAGGTGATCAGCAGGCAAAAAATAAGCACGTGGCGCACCTTCATCGTATTCAGAGTTAAATCGGGGCAAAGATAATAAAAACGGCCTATCCGACATTCTCGCCTACCCGCGTCTCCAGCTCGGCAATGCGATTAATGTACTCACGCTCCTTCCGCAACATCTCCTCCTGCGTGGCCGACAACTCTTCCATGTTCTGACGCATCTCTTCTTCCTGCGATTTCATTTCTTCGGCCTGCTGCTGGGTTTGTTCCAGCAGTTCGCGTGTGCGCTCGTTGGTTTTTACTGCGGCTATGGTGGACCCCACACTTTCTGCAAACTTCTCAATGAGTTCAATTTCATGGTCGGCATACTTGTGGAATGATGCCAACTCGATCACGCCATGAACCTGATCGTTTACTTTGAGGGGCACTACCAAAAGAGTTGTAGGCTTAGCTCCGCCCAGGCCGGAGGTGATCTGTATATACTCTTCAGGAACTTCAGTCAGATAAATCCGCTGGCGCTCCTGAAAACACTGGCCCACGATACCATCGCCAAGGTTCAGTTTCTTGGTTAAAAATTTTTTTCGCTCAAAGGCATAGCATGCCACCAGATCAAGGTGCGGATGCTGCTCATCGTCATCGTTGAAGACAAATAGCCCACCCTGATTGCTGCGGCTGTACTTTACAATAAACCTGATGATGTTGTCGTACAAATCGGTAGCCGAGCCAGTAGCCCGCAGAATTTCGCCTATCTGTGCGAGCCCGGTGTTGGCCCAGGTTCTCCGTTGCTCCGTCTCGGCATTCTCTTTCAGCTTGTCTCGCATAGCAATCAGCGTATGTGTAACCGTGTCGTCATCGCCTGTGGCCGTCAACTCTATATCAAAATTACCGCTGGATATCGCTTCCATAAACCGCGTGGTCTGTTCGGAGCGCTTGGCCTCGCCTTGCAGCCTGGTTTCATAACTGGCTGTGCGCTGCTGATAAGTTAGGGTTTGCCGATAAACGATAATGGCCAACGCGCTGAATCCGCATATCAGTAAAGTCACTACCAGCCACATCATGCCGGCCGAGACCGTTTGCTTTTCGCGATAGGCAGCCGCAAAATGCTGGTCAAGTTTAGAAAGGTTATCTGCTATCAACTGGTAAGTTGGGCCGACAGTTGCTAACTCGTTGGCATCGCTTGCCGTCTGTAGCTGCAGCAATTGGTCTCTAAGTTTTTCCGCCTCCACCCAGGCTGTTTTCAGCAGCACCCCGGCCTCCTCGTTTTCGATGTGCTCAAACTGCCATTGCATGGCCGTACCGCCTTCGTACGCAATTTTCAGCAGGCTGATGGCAGCCGCCATTTTGCCATCTACATCTCTACTAAAAACAACATCTGACTTGCCGCGCAATTGCAATTCAGCGTGCCACCGCGCATATTCCAAGTTGTTGCGGGTTTGGGCCAGCAGCACACTATACTTTTCTTTCAACTCAAAGGCGCTTGCCGATCTGCCGTAACTAACATACACCATGGCCGCAAGGCAAAGCCCGGCTGCCACCAATACCAACGCTACCCATATGGCTTTATTGGCCCTAAATGCACGGTTCATCATTGTGTAAATCTAATCAAAGCGGGCGACATGCCCGAGGGTTAATGAAAGGCTGACGGCACAGGAGTAAGTACCCCTTGCCGGAACATTACAAATGGCACATGCTGGTTGTCGCGGGTCGTAAATTGGTAGCCTTCGCCCAGGGTGCCCGCGAAAAATCCCTGTGCGACAAGCCCGTGCTGAAAGTACACGCCATGTTGCCACAGCGCCTTGCCGATGCACAGCATAAACTCGTAACCCAGTCGGGCAAACGTAGTGGGCTGCTGGCCGTGACGCAGCAGGTAGCGCCTGCGAAACACTTGAAATTCAGGGTTACTGAATGCAGTATAATTGGGGGCTGCGAGAAGGCCCCGCAACCGCTCGAACTGTTCAAAATTCAAAGTAGCATTTTCACCGGCAATCCAACTCTCGGAACCAACAATCAACACGGAGTCCGCGCGAGTCTCCACGCTGTTAATAACCTTAGAATAAATCAATCCATTATCGGAGGCGACAAAAATGCTGCCAATACTGTCTTTCTTGAGTGTAAACTGGGTCGGGTTTCTGAATTCATCAAACTCAGTAGCTGTAGCGAGTGTGCTAATGATACGCGCTGCGGTTTCTTTGCGATGTTCTTCGGCCAATACAATATTCAAACCTACTTCTTGTGCCCGTTGCATGAAACTAAAGGCGAGCACCGAGTCGCGCGGGGCATCGCCAAAGTAAACGATGCAGTTCTTATTTTTCACACGCCCGGCAATTAGTTCGGCTGCCCTTTTGCCGATGGTTTCGTAGCTGGGCTGAAACAGCATGGCAAACGGATTATCGCCCACGAATTCAGAATTATTGCTGACAGGGTTGATCATGTTGATTTTGTGCTCCTTCGAGAAGGCTTGTACTGCTTTTACTTCTTCCTGAAAGAGCGGGCCTACCAGCAGATCCACCTGGCGCAGTTCCTCGGCCGCCAGCAGATTTTGCAGTGTCTCGTTATTTCGCTCGGTATCGTAGGCCTGGAGGTCAATTAAGATATCCTGCGCAGCCAGGGTGTCGTTGGCCAGCTTCATACCCTGATACAATTCTAATATCGCCTGGCTCCGCTTCGGGGCGGGAGTAGGTTCAAGGGTGGATGCCAAAAATGGAAACAGCAGCCCAACTTTATAACGCTCCTTCTGGATGTTTTGCGGTACCGGAGACTGAAACTCTTGTCGGTCTAACGAGAAGGCACTGATCAATGAGTCGAACAGTAACTGCTGTTGCGGGTCGTAGGGTTGCCTGCCAATGGTGGCCACAAGCGTACGGGCCAGTACCACATCATTGGGATGTTCCTCCAACATCATTTTGAGTGTCTCCACATCGCTCACCTGTGCCAGGTAGTGCTGCTTCATCGCGGCTATATCGGCTGCCATGACAGAGTCTTGCACAGCAGACAAAACGTGGAGGCCCTGAAAATACTCGCGCTGGTCAAAATACAGTTTGGCAAGCCATAGGTTTACCTCCGGCATTTTATTCCAGGAGGGGTATAGCTGCCTTATTTGCAGCAGCATATCTTTTGCTACGGCCAAATAGTTGAGGTGGTAGGCCGACAGGGCATAGTAAAATGAGGCGTACTCGATATAAATATTTTCCTTGTCATATACGGTAAGGGGTTTAAACGCTTCCAGCGCCAGGTTGTAGCGCTGGGCGTTAAAAAGGTCGCGCGCATTTTTGTATTGACGTTTGAAATCCTGGGCCTGCACAGCAGGCAACAGGCTCAAAGACAAAATACACCATGCAACTACCCGTATGTTCATTTTCTATTCCCACTCAATGGTGGCCGGAGGTTTAGAGCTGATGTCGTAAACCACGCGGTTCACACCTTTTACCTTATTAATGATGTCGGCCGACACTTCACTAAGAAAATCATGCGGCAGGTGAGCCCAGTCGGCCGTCATGCCATCGGTGCTGACCACCGCGCGCAACGCTACTACCCGCTCGTAGGTTCGTTCATCGCCCATTACACCCACCGTATACACCGGCAACAACACAGCGCCTGCCTGCCATACGCGGCTGTAATGTCCATGCTTGCGAAGGGCTGAGATAAACACATTATCGGCCTCTTGCAATATCCGTACCTTTTCTTCAGTGATTTCCCCTAAAATTCGAATGCCGAGCCCGGGCCCGGGAAAAGGATGACGACTCAATATATTAGGGTCGATGCCCAGCGTTTTACCCACCAGCCGTACCTCATCTTTAAAGAGCGACCGCAGCGGTTCCACCACCTTCAACTTCATCGTGGCCGGCAGACCACCGACATTATGGTGCGATTTGATGGTAACCGAAGGCCCCATGACCGACACCGATTCGATCACATCGGGATAGATAGTGCCCTGGCCCAGCCAAGTCACATCAGTAATTTTATGCGCTTCCTCATCGAAAACTTCAATAAACGTGCGCCCGATAGCCTTGCGCTTGGCTTCCGGTTCGTTTAGGCCACGCAACGCCTGGTAAAACTTTGCTTTTGCATCAACGCCCCTTACGTTCAAGCCCATGCCTTCGTACGAGATAAGTACTTGCTCAAATTCTCTCTTGCGCAGCAAGCCGTTGTCTACAAAAATGCAACTCAGATTCTTGCCAATGGCTTTATGGATGAGTGTGGCCGCCACGGTAGAATCCACCCCGCCCGACAGCGCCATCACAACTTTGTCGTTGCCCAACAGGTGCTGAAGCTCGGCCACCGTGGACTCCACAAACTGGTCCGGAGTCCACTCCTGTGCACAGCCGCAAATGTGCACAACAAAATTGCGAAGCAGGTTCTTGCCTTCGAGGGAGTGTGTCACTTCGGGGTGAAACTGTATGCCATAAAGTTGTGTGCCTCTTTTCTGAAACGCAGCAATCTTAACTGAACTTGTGCTGGCGATGATGTCGTACCCGGCAGGAAGCGTGGCGATGGTATCAGCATGCGACATCCACACCTGCGAGTCGAGCGAGATTTCTTTTAATAACTCGCTATGATGATCTACGTGCGAGAGGCGCGCGCGGCCATACTCGCGTATCTGTGACGGCAACACCGAGCCCCCGCTTTTTTGTGCGAGCAGTTGTGCGCCATAACACACTCCCAAAAGGGGCAGGCCGGCAAACTGGTTAAGATCAATATCGGGCGCGCCCGCATCGCGCACGGAACAGGGGCTGCCCGACAGGATAACCCCTTTCACCGAAGGTGAAAGGACAGGAACCTTGTTGAAAGGATGTATCTCGCAATACACATTCAGCTCGCGCACCCTTCGGGCTATGAGTTGCGTATACTGCGAACCAAAATCAAGAATCAATATCTGTTCGGCCATGCGCAAAAGTAACGAACAGGGCTGCAATGTTAAAGTGAGATTCAATCATTCAGGGCAGCTTCATTTTTTACCTGCACACTCCCGGCATCAGGGTATCAAAACAAAAAAGTCGCTTATTTTGGGTAAGCGACTTTTATCCAAAATAAAAACTGACATTACACCGCCACGGCCTTGTTGCGCTCGCGCTTGCGGTCGTTCTCGTTCAGGTAAATTTTACGCAAGCGTATAGACTTGGGGGTAACCTCCACGTACTCGTCTGCCTGTATATATTCCAGGGCTTCTTCCAACGTAAATTTAATTGGCGGGGCAATGCGCATTTTTTCTTCCGAGCCGGTGGCGCGCATGTTGGTTAGCTTCTTGGTTTTGGTTACGTTGATTACCAGGTCGCCACTGCGGCTGTGCTCGCCAATTACCTGGCCCTCGTAAACCGGTTCGCCCGGGTCGATGAAAAACTTGCCGCGATCTTGCAGGTTGTGCAAACTGTAGGGTATCGCTTCGCCCTGCTCCATCACAATAAGCGAACCATTGATGCGCCCCGGGATTTCGCCTTTGTAAGGCTGATATTCCTTGAAGCGGTGGGTAACTACGGCCTCGCCCGCGGTAACGTTTAGCAGGTAGTTGCGCAAGCCGATAATGCCCCGCGAAGGGATGATGAACTTGAGCACCATGCGGTCGGCCTTCGGCTCCATGTTAATCATCTCGCCTTTGCGCTGCGATACCGTTTCGATGGCTTTGCCCGCATCGGTTTCGGGCAAGTCGATGGTTAGTTCTTCTACCGGCTCGCACTTCACTCCATCAATTTCTTTAAAAATTACCTGTGGCTGACCGATTTGCAGTTCGTAGCCTTCTCTGCGCATGGTTTCGATCAGTACCGACAAGTGCAACACCCCACGCCCGAACACCATGAAGGAGTCGGCCGAGCCGGTATCGCCCACACGCAGCGCCAGGTTTTTTTCAAGCTCTTTGTCGAGGCGGTCCTTGATGTGGCGCGAGGTTACAAACTTACCTTCTTTACCATAAAACGGAGAGTTGTTGATGGTGAAGAGCATGCTCATGGTGGGCTCATCAATGGCAATGGACTTAAGTGCCTGCTGGTTGTCGATGTCCGAAACGGTATCGCCAATTTCAAAGCCTTCTAATCCTACCAGCGCACAGATTTCGCCTGCCTTAACTTCCTCAACTTTCTGCTTTTCAAAACCCTCGAAAACATATAATTCTTTGATGCGGGTTTTTACTATGCCTTTGCCATCGCGCTTCATCAGCGCCACAGGCTGACCGGCTTTTATGCTGCCGCGATGCACCCGCCCAATGGCCACGCGCCCGATGTATGACGAGTATTCCAGCGAGGTGATGAGCATTTGTAGCGTGCCTTCTTCTGTTTTAGGCGCGGGGATATGTTCAATGATGCCCTCAATGAGAGAAGTAATATCGGTGGTAGGTTTTTTCCAGTCGGAACTCATCCACCCCTGCTTGGCCGATCCGTAAAACGTGGGGAAGTCGAGCTGGTTTTCGGTAGCATCGAGTGCAAACATCAAATCAAACACGGCCTCGTGCACTTCATCGGGTGTGCAGTTCTTTTTGTCGACTTTATTCACCACCACGATTGGCTTGAGGCCCAGTTGCAGCGCTTTCTGCAACACAAAACGGGTTTGGGGCATGGGCCCTTCAAACGCATCTACCAGCAGCAAGCAGCCATCAGCCATGTTCAGCACGCGTTCAACCTCTCCGCCAAAGTCGCTGTGGCCGGGGGTATCGATCACGTTGATTTTATAATCCTTATAGCGAACGGAAACATTTTTTGCTAAAATAGTAATGCCGCGTTCGCGCTCCAGGTCGTTGCTGTCCATGATCAACTCGCCCGGGTTTTCGTGGGCTTTAAACAAGTGGCCAGCATGTAAGAGCTTGTCTACCAACGTAGTTTTGCCGTGGTCTACGTGGGCAATAATGGCAATGTTTCTGATTTTCCCTACCTCCATGATCGTATGTATTCCTTCGCGTTTTCTTTTTGCGGCCGCAAAGATAGAGATTACGGGCGTAGAAACCGCATCGCCATCCGTTTTCGGCAGCCACTAATCGAATTTGATTGCTGCAATAGGCTTGAGGCGTGCTACAAAAGCAGCCGGCAACAGCAGTATCATGGTGATGATGGCCAAAAAGGCGAGGTTAAGCAGAACAACCAGGGGCCAATCCCAGGCAATGGGCACGTAGCTGATGTAGTAGTCGTACGGGTTGAGCCTTATCCACCGCAAGGTGTGTTGCAAAAAGCAAACACCTAACCCCAGCGCATTACCGGCAGCCAGCCCCTGCACAACCAACCGCACGCCACTATACACAAACACGTTGCGGATCAGGCGATCGCGGGCGCCCAAAGCTTTCAGCGTGCCGATCATCTGGGTGCGTTCCATCACCAGTATCAGAATTACTGAAATCATGTTTACGCAAACCACCGTCAGGATGATCACCATCAGAATATTTACCTGCCGGTTAATAAGCCCAAGCCATTCGAACACCTGCGTGTAGGTGTCGGTGGTCTTTTCGATATACAGGTCGTAGTCCATGCGTTCGCCTATTTCCACCAGGGCCTCTTCGGCCTGCTCCGGATTTTTGATGTACACCTGGAGGCCACCCGCAATACTGTCCTGCCAATCATTCAAACGCTGAATCAGCTTCAGGTCGCCCAGGATCACCTTGGCATCAAAGTATTCCGACAGGTTGGTTTGGTAAACCCCGCATATCTTCAGTTTGCGAAAGCGTGGCGGATTTTGAAAAAAATGCAGCACTACCTCATCGCCCACGCTGAGGTTGAGTTTGGTAGCAATGGTATTGCTTACCACCACCTCGTTAGAGTAGCTTGTATCAGAAAAGTGCACAAAACGCCCCTCCTTCATATTCTCCTGAAAGCGTGCTACATCGAATCTCGGGCTCACGCCTCTGAGCAGTACGCCCAGCACTTCAGTGTCAGTCTTAATCAATCCGGCCTTATGGGCATATTCCTGCACGTGCGCCACGTGTGCGAAATCGGTGGGGCGGTTGTACAGTTCTGTGTTAAAAGAGAAGGGTTGCTCTTCTACCGAGTTGTTGAGCGTGAATTTGGTGATGATCAGGTGGCCACCAAAACTGAATACTTTTTGTTTAACATTTTCCTGAAAGCCTTTCATTACCAAAAAAGCAACCAGCGATGCCGCCAAGCCAACCGCAATTGTAATAATGGCAATTTTATGGATAACCGATGTAAACCCGGACGGTGCGCCAGCATTAACCCGGTTGGCGATAAAAAAGCTGAGGTTCAAAACTATTGGCTTAATTTTGGCTGAGGCAAAATAAACACAAATGCAGCGATTACGAATTACTCTTTGGCTATTCTGCGCAACCACCGTGGCGTTTGGTCAGGCCGGTGTGGTGGTGGGCACGGCCCAACTCGATCAAATTGTTTCTAAAACGCAGGGCAAGCGCGTGGGCCTGTTGGTAAACCATACGGCTGCCGTAGGCAATGTGCATTTGGTAGACCTGCTTACGGCACTAAAAATTGATGTAAAGAAAATATTCGCGCCCGAGCACGGCTTTCGCGGCACGGCCGATGCCGGTGAAAAGATCAGCGATGGCAAAGACACGAAAACGGGCATCCCTGTTATCTCGCTATACGGAAACAGCCGTAAACCAAAACCCGAACACCTGGCCGACATCGATATGGTAGTATTCGACATTCAGGATGTTGGTGTGCGGTTCTATACCTACATCAGTTCATTGCATTATATGATGGAGGCTTGCGCTGAAAACAAAAAGAAACTATTGATCTTAGACCGACCCAACCCCAACGGTTTTTATGTGGACGGCCCGATTCTAAAACCCGACCTGAAAAGCTTTGTGGGCATGCACCCCATACCGATTGTGCACGGCATGACCGTTGGCGAACTGGCGATGATGATCAATGGCGAAGGGTGGCTGGATAAAAAATTGAAGTGCGATTTAGAGGTCATCAAAGTACAAGGCTACACCCATGCCATGCGCTACCCCCTTGCCATCAAGCCCTCACCCAACTTACCTAACGACCACGCCATCGGCCTGTACCCTTCCACTTGCCTGTTCGAAGGCACCGTGCTGAGCATCGGCCGCGGAACCAAGCACCCGTTTGAGGTAGCGGGCCACCCCTCCCTCACCACCCTGCCCTATCAGTTCACTCCCATCACCATCGAGGGCATGGCAAAAAATCCACCGTTCGAAAACCAGTTATGCTACGGCATCGATATGCGCAACGACAGCATCAAAGCACAACTCAGTCTGAGCTATGTTATCAATATGTACAACGCGTTTGGCGACAAGGAAAAATTCTTCAACAGTTATTTTGACAAGCTGGCCGGCACGCCCGTCTTGCAACAACAGATCAGGCAGGGGCTGAGCGAAGAAGCGATACGCGCCAGCTGGCAACCCGAGCTCACGGCCTTTAAGGAATTGAGAAAGAAATACCTGTTGTACCCATAACCCGCTGCCACAACCGCGGCTCGGTGTTTCAATTACTCTTCGATCATGGCCATCAGCAAATCCGATAAGGTAGCCGACATACTCAAAACGCTGGACCATTACTTCCCCAAGCCTGATGTGCCGTTGCATCATAAAGATGCTTACACGCTGCTCATCTCGGTGCTGCTTTCAGCACAGTGTACGGATGAGCGCGTCAACAAGACCACCCCCGCCTTATTTGCGCGTGCCGACAACCCCCACGACATGGCGAAGCTGAGTGTTGAAGAAATTCGAGAGATCATCAAACCCTGCGGCCTCTCGCCCATGAAGGCGAAAGGCATCTACGGCCTCTCCAAAATTCTGATTGAAAAATACGAAGGCAAGGTACCCAACAGCTTTGAGGAACTGGAAGCGCTGCCTGGCGTGGGGCATAAAACAGCCTCGGTGGTGATGACGCAGTGGTTTGGCGTGCCCGCCTTCCCGGTAGACACGCACATTCACCGGCTCGCTTACCGGTGGGGTCTTAGCAGCGGCAAAAGCGTGGAGCAAACCGAACGCGACCTCAAGCGGCTAATACCTGTAGAAAAATGGAACACGGCACACCTGCAAATCATCTACTATGGCCGCGGCTATTGCCCGGCCCGCGGCCACGTGTGGCGCGAGTGCCCCATTTGCGCCAGGCACTTACGCAAAAGCCTGCGTGATTAACATCTATTTTTTGGAATTTGCAGTCCACCCAAGTCATGAACAAACTGAGCATCATCTTCATGGGCACACCCGAGTTTGCGGTGCCCAGCCTGGAAATACTTATCCAGAATAAGTTACACGTGGCGGCTGTCATTACCGCGCCCGACAAGCCCGCAGGCCGCGGGCAAAAACTAACGCCCTCGCCCGTTAAAGCATGTGCGCTGGCCCACAACCTGCCGGTGCTGCAACCTGCCAACCTTAAATCGCCTGCTTTTTTGGATGAACTGCGAGGCTACCGTGCCAACCTGCAGGTGGTTGTGGCCTTTCGCATGCTGCCCGAAGCGGTGTGGGCCATGCCTGCGTTGGGAACCTTTAATTTGCACGCCTCGCTGCTGCCCGACTACCGCGGAGCGGCCCCGATCAATTGGGCCATTATGAACGGAGAGCGGGAAACGGGCGTCACCACCTTTTTTCTGAAACACGAAATTGATACCGGCAGCATTATCTTTCAGGAGCGCGAACCCATAGAACCGTATGACGATGCCGGCTCGTTGTACCAACGCCTGATGCAAAAGGGCGCAGGCCTGGTTTTAAAAACCGTGCGCGCCATTGAGAGCGGCACGGCACCGGCCACACCGCAGGCAGCCCCGCGCCCGAACACGCAGGCACCAAAAATTTTTAAGGAGACCTGCGAACTGCAGTGGAACAAAACAACTGAAGAGCTACACAATTTTGTGCGCGGCCTCAGCCCCTACCCTGCCGCCTGGGCAACTTTAAACGGCCGCACGTATAAAATCTTCAAAACCACGGTGGTGAGAAAAGACGGGCCCGTCCCTCCGGGCAGCATTAGCACCGATCAAAAAACTTTCCTGCACATCAGGGCAGCTGACGGCTGGCTGTCGATAGGTGATCTGCAACCAGAAGGGAAGAAAAAAATGAGCGTTGTCGATTTTTTCCGGGGCAACAAACTTTAGGCTACTTCGGCTATCTTTCGGCTTTTACCCTTCCATGATCGTCTCGCTTATCGCAGCCCTAACGGAAAACCGCGTGATCGGCAAGAACAACGATCTGCCCTGGCACCTGCCCGATGATATGAAGTATTTTATGCAAACCACCAGGGGCCATCATGTCATCATGGGCAGAAAAAATTATGAGTCGATACCTGAAAAATTCAGACCACTGCCCCAACGTGTCAACATAGTGGTGTCGAGGCAGCGAAATTACCACGCCCCCGGCTGCATGTTGGTACATGGTGTAGACGAGGGCCTCGCATTGGCAAAAGCGGCAAATGAAACCGAGTGCTTTGTAATTGGTGGTGCCGAAATTTACCGGCAGGCGTTGGCATATGTACAACGTATTTACCTCACCGAGATCAAAGCAGTATTGGAGGGCGACACCTATTTTCCCGAGTTCCCACCCGCAGCGTGGCGCGAAATATCGCGGCTGCATCATCCGGCCGATGACCGCCACGCCTTTGCATTCGATTTTGTAGTACTCCATCGAAAAAGTTAATACTCATGAAATTAAATGGGAAAGTAATCTGGCTAACGGGAGCCTCCTCTGGCATTGGCGAAGCGCTGGCCTACGAGCTGGCTGGCCGTGGTGCCAAGCTTATTTTGTCGGCACGCAACAAGCAGCAGTTGGAAAGAGTAAAGGGCAACTGTGCATCACACGCTCAACCCGATATTCGCATATTGCCATTAGACCTGGCACAGGCCGATACACTGCAACTCTGCACTGAGGCGGCCATTCAGCTTTTCGGCCACGTGGATATTCTCATCAACAATGGCGGCATCAGCCAGCGCAGTCTGGCCAAAGACACCGTGTTGGCAGTAGACCGGCAGATTATGGAAGTAGATTACTTTGGTAGCATTGCGCTGACCAAGTATTTGCTACCGCATTTTCTGCAGCGTAAACGAGGCCACTATGTTACCGTTACCAGCGTAACCGGACTGGTGGGCACACCCTACCGCACGGGCTACGCTGCCGCCAAGCATGCGCTACATGGCTTTTATGATGCTCTGCGCGCTGAGCTGTGGAAAGACAACATAGCAGTAACGTTGGTGCTGCCCGGCTGGGTGCAGACTAACATCTCATTGAACGCGCTGGCTGGCGATGGCACGAAACACAATGCCATGGACACCACCACGGCACAAGGCTTGCTGCCGGCCCACGTGGCCGTAAAGATGGCCAACGCCATTGAGCGCCAACGCGAGTTTGTGTACATAGCAGGTGCAAAGGAGACGCTCGCTATCTACCTCAAGCGCTTTGTGCCTAAAATTTTTTCGAAGATTTTACGCAACGCCACCGTGAAGTAGCCCTAACTGGCAACAGCCATTGCCTGCCAAGAGTATTCGTCCTGCGCGAGCTCACTTCAGCACTTCGGCCAGTTTTTTTTGCAGGGCGGGGCCGCGCAGATTTTTCGCTATGATAATTCCATCACGATCGACTAAAATCGAAAACGGAATGGCGTTGATGTTGTAGTCGGCAGCCGCTTGCGATTCGAAGTATTTAAGATCTGAAACGTGTGTCCATGTGAGGCCGTCTTCGCGGATCGCCTGCAGCCAGTCTTCGCGCGAGCGATCGAGCGAGACGCCAAAAACCTCAAAACCCTTGTCCCTAAAGGTGTGATAGGCTTTCACTACGTTGGGGTTTTCTCTGCGGCAGGGGCCACACCACTTGGCCCAAAAATCTACCAGCACATACTTGCCGCGCAGCGATGAGAGGCCCACCACTTTTCCGGTGGTATCGGGCAACGCAATTTCAGGTGCGGGCTGACCGATGGCCAGTACTTTTAGCTTATCCACAAAATCGATAAACGCCTTGCCGTAACGCGACTCGGGCCATTCAGTCTTCAGTCGTTCGGCTGTGTGCACATACAAGTCGAAATACTTGTCGCGATCCAGAACGTTGTTACTTTGCAGCAGGTTGAGAGTCGCCAACGACACGGGCTCAGCACGCAGGATGGCCACCACGCTATCCGTGCCGATATCCTGCAAGCGCTGGTACTCTTCCTGTAAGTTTTCAATTTCTGCCTGGCTCCCCTGCCGCACAGCTTCCTGAAATTTGGCTTCCAGCGCAGCCACCTGTTCGGAGTTTTGCCCAGCCTGAATAATTTGCCGCACGCGCTGTATCAAGTCTTGCTCAGGCGATCCAATGATTTGCTGAAAGCCCATGGGATCGTTGCCGTCTACACTCACCTCGATATCGTTTTTATGCAACATGACGCTGATAAACTGCCTCGAATAAAAATTGATTTGATAGTAGCCTGGCTCAGTCACCTTGATTTTCTTTTCAAACGTATAGTCGGGCCGCAGCGTGATGGTGTCTTTAAAGCCCGGCTCGCTGGCGGGGTTCACTTCGGTTATCTCGATCAGCCCCTTTTGCGGGAAACCTACTTTTCCGCGTATCGTTATTTCATTACCTTTTTCCTGGCTGCAAGCAGTTAGCAGCATCACAACAGAAGACGCGAACGCATATATCTTGTTCATCATATCAATTTTTAGGATCGTTTAACGCCTGAATGACCAACTGCTGGGTGAGGCGCGGATCAGCTTTGCCCTGGCTGCGCTTCATGACCTCGCCCATAAACATCGTTACAATGGCTTTCTTTCCTTTTTTATACGCTTCCACTTTAAGAGGAAATTCCCGCACCACCTCAGCCACCAGTTTGGCAATATCGCCTGCATCGCTGGTTTGCAACAGGTTCAATTCCTCGGCCAGCAACACTACCGAAGCTGCTGGCTTATCCATCAGAGCTGGCAAAAGTTTCTGCGAGGCCATGGCGAAACTGACTTTTCCAGATGCTACCAGGTCAATGATTTCCGCCAGAATTTTTGCCGTCAACGGAAAGCCATCAGCCGCGGTTTGATGCTCATTGAGGTAAGACTTCACCGGGCCCATGATCCAGTTGCTGGCGGCTTTATAGTGGGTAGTAAAAGTGCATACCTGTTCAAAGTAGTCGGCCAGTTCGCGGCTGTCGGTAATGACGGTGGCATCGTAATGTGGCAGCCCGAAAACTGAAACATAGTGCTGGTGGCGCTGTCGCGGAAGCGCGGGCAGTTGCGATTTGATATCTTCAATCCATTCGCTTGAGATCACCAGTGGCGCCACATCGGGATCGGGGAAATAGCGGTAATCGCTCAACTCCTCTTTAGTGCGCATACCACAAGTTTTGCCTGATGATGCCGCGAACGTGCGCGTTTCAGACACCACCGTTCCACCGCCCGCGACAATTCCTTTCTGCCGCTCAATTTCAAATTCGATGGCACGTTGCAAGTGTCGTACCGAATTCATATTCTTCACCTCCACCTTTTTTCCAAGTGTGGCGCTACCTGTCGGCCGCACCGACACGTTGGCATCGCAACGCAGCGAGCCTTCTTCCATATTACCATCGCAAATGCCGAGGTAGCGCACGAGCTTTCGTACCTCACTCATCAAGGCACCTGCTTCGGCCGCGCTGCGCAACACCGGCTCGGTAACAATTTCAATCAGCGGCACGCCCGCGCGATTAAAGTCAATTAGGGTATCTGCTTCATGATCATGTAGCGATTTGCCCGCATCTTCCTCGAGGTGAATCCGGTTGAGGGCGATTTCTCGATCTTGCCCATCAATGCTCACTACAATAGTACCACCTACACAAACAGGTGTGCGGTCTTGCGTGAGTTGATAGCCTTTCGGCAGATCAGGGTAAAAATAGTTTTTGCGATCGAACACCTGGTGTGCAGATATTTTTGATCCACACGCCAGCCCCATGCGAATGGCGAACTCCACGGCCTTCTTGTTTACCCGTGGCAAGGTGCCGGGATGCGCCAGGCTAATGGCACTGATCTGGGTGTTGGGCTCGGCACCACAGTGCGCTGCATCGCCACAAAACATCTTGCTTTGGGTAAGCAACTGCGCGTGAATCTCCAAACCGATAACTGCTTCCATCGTCAAGTGTCTATTCAACTATTTGCTTTGCCCGCGCCAGCACGTGATCTAAACCCGCCAGGTTCTTTCCGCCAGCGGTGGCATAAAAGGGCTGGCCGCCCCCGCCACCGTCAATCAGGGCTGCAAGTTCTTTCACCATGTTGCCGGCATGAAATTTTTTCTCTGCCACCATTTTGTCGCCCAACATCACGGTAACAAACGGTTTGCTTTCCACTTCTGCGGCCAGTATCAATATCAGGTCATCGAACTGTTGGCGTAATGCATACGCAATGTACTTCAGCGCATCGGCTGTGGGTGCTGAAATTTTTTCGATGATAAGGCTGCGGCCGCCTGCCGACTTTGCTGATGCGGCCAGCCTGTCTTTTATGGCTGTCGCCTTTTCGTTATTGAGTTGCTCCAGTTTCTTATCCGCTGCGTGTTTGCTTTCGATAAGTTGCTGCAGTGAGGCGGCCAGATCTTTCGGGTTCTTGAGCAACGTGCGCACCTCGCCCAGCAGGGCCAGGCTTTGGTTTACATATTGCTGCGCGCCTGTGGCAGTAACCGCTTCTATTCTGCGTACGCCTGCCGCCACCGAGCTTTCGGAGACAATCTTAAACAAACCGATTTTACCTGTAGCCGACACATGTGTGCCTCCACACAGTTCAACCGAAAAATCCGGATCGAAGGTGACGACACGAACAAATTCACCATACTTTTCGCCAAACAACGCCATGGCGCCCGCCTTCTTGGCCTCAGCAATAGGTAAACTGCGCTGCTCATGCAACAAGATATTTTCGCGTATGCGTTGGTTCACCACGTCTTCTACCTGGTGTAGTTCGTGCGAAGTGAGTGCTGCAAAGTGCGAGAAGTCGAAGCGCAGCATCTCGGCATTGACCAGCGAGCCTTTTTGTTCCACATGCTTACCCAGCACCTGTCGCAGTGCAGCATGAAGCAGGTGGGTAGCGGAGTGGTTGCATTCGGTGAGTGCGCGTTTTCGGTGATCGATACGCGCCCTGAGCGCTGTACCCTCGGATGGCAATTTTTCGCAGTAGTGTACAATCAGTTCATTTTCCTTTTTCGTGTCGAGCACTTCGATGGACTGATCGCCATAGGTTAGCCAGCCGGTGTCGCCCACCTGGCCGCCACTCTCGGCATAAAAGGGTGTGTGATCGAGTACCAACTGGTACAGTTCCCTGTTTTTTTGTTTCACCTTGCGGTACTTTACCAAGCGGGCGTCAGCCTGATGTTGGTCGTAACCTACAAACACTGTTTTTGCGTCAGCGTCAACGGTTACCCAATCGCCTGTTTCTTTGGCGGCATCCGCTTTAGAGCGTGACTTCTGCTTGGCCATCTCTTCATGAAAGCCTTTTTCATCCACGGTAAAACCCCGCTCGCGTGCAATGAGCGCGGTGAGATCGAACGGAAAGCCGAAAGTATCATAGAGCTCGAAGGCCACAGAACCAGGTATTGTTTTGTCGGCAGTTTCGTGTTGAATCATTTCAATACGCTTCAGGCCTTTTTCTAATGTTCGCAAAAAAGAAATCTCTTCTTCGTGCACCACGCGCTCAACGTAGTCGTGCTGCTGTTGTAGTTCCGGAAACACGTCTTTTAGTTGCAGGGCCAACAGCGGCACAAGCCGGTGCATAAACGGCTCCTTGAAATTGAGGTAAGAGAAGCCATAGCGCACGGCCCTGCGCAAAATTCTGCGTATAACATAGCCCGCGCCCGTGTTGCTGGGTAACTGGCCATCGGCAATAGCAAAGGCTACCGCGCGAATATGGTCGGCCATCACACGTATGGCCACATCTGTTTTATGCTCAGCACCATACTGCACCTGGGCATTCAGGGCAATGAAGTCCATCAGCGGCCTGAACACATCGGTATCGTAGTTGGATGTCTTGCCTTGTATGGCCATGCAAAGTCGCTCGAAACCCATACCGGTATCCACGTGCTTGTTGGGCAGGGGCTCTAGCACACCAGATGCCAGGCGGTTGAATTGGATAAACACCAAGTTCCAAATTTCCACCACCTGGGGGTGATCACTGTTGACCAACTCTTTGCCGGGTTTCTTTTTTACCTCATCGCTGCCGCGCAGGTCAATGTGAATTTCAGAGCAGGGGCCGCAAGGGCCGCTCTCGCCCATCTCCCAAAAGTTATCTTTCTTGATGCCGTGTAAAATCCGTTCGGGCGGCACGTGCTGCTTCCACAACTCAATAGCCTCTTCATCAACAGGCAGGTTATCGCCCTTATCACCTCCAAACACGGTAACGTAAAGGCGCTCTTGGGGTAGCTGATATACTTCGGTTAGCAACTCCCACGCCCAGGCAATAGCTTCTTTTTTAAAGTAGTCGCCAAAGCTCCAGTTACCGAGCATCTCGAACATGGTGTGGTGATACGTGTCGAGGCCCACATCTTCCAAATCGTTGTGCTTGCCGCTTACGCGAAGGCACTTTTGAGTATCGGCAATACGCTTGCTGGCAGGAGTTGCGTTCCCTAAAAAGTAGTCTTTAAACTGCACCATGCCCGAATTAGTGAAAAGCAACGAGGGGTCATTTTTCAATACCAAGGGTGCCGAGGGCACTATTTGATGCTGCTTGCCGGCAAAAAAATCGAGAAATTTGCGCCTGATAGTGCTCGAATCCATTACTGCTGAGGCCATTGCAATCGCTGAACGTTAAAATTTTTCTATCTTTAAAACTTTAGGACGCCAAATTTAAGCCTCAAAAAACAGTTTTAAAGCAATCGTCTTAATTTTGCGCCACTTAAAACCTATGCCTGCACGCTTTAAATACAATGCGGCTACGCTGCGCTTCGAGCGTGTTACCTTTTCGTGGGTAAGCGCGGTTTTGTATGGGTTTGGCTTGCTGATGTTTGGAAGCGTGTTTTTTGTTGGCCTGGTTAAACTTCAAAATTGGTTGATCGAGACGCCTGCCGAACGTGCGCTGCGGCAGGAGCAAAAGCTGCTCACGGCAAACTACCCGGTGATGCAGGCAAGGCTGGCCATGCTGGGTGCGCAACTCGCCACTATTCGCGAAAGTGAAAACCAATTGCACCAAAAACTTTTTGACGCGCCTGCCAGCGAAACATTAACCAGCTCTTCAGAAAAAGAGCACCTGTTCACCCACCAACATACTATTGCCTTTACCCGCGCAGAATGGGCGCTGCAACAGGCCCGCCTGAGCAGCTACCGTGCAGCGAAAAAACTCACGATTGATAAAAGTCACCTGGCACGGCTGTCGTCACTACCCACATACGCACCGGTTGCAAACTTGCAGTCGGGTATGTTAATGTCAGGTTTTGGTATGCGCATTAACCCCTGGCACAAGGGCAAATATCATCACGATGGTGTTGATATTGCTTCGCCCCGCGACTCGCCCATCATGGCGGGCGGCCATGGCAAGGTAACGTTGGTGCGCCACAGCAACTTACATGCAGGCTATGGCAACTTGATAGAGATTGACCACGGCTACGGCTACGTAACGCGTTACGCCAACCTGGGGCAAATATTAGTGCGAGCAGGACAGCGGGTAAACAAAGGGCAATCTATCGCCCTTATGGGCATCAGTGGCGGCTCTGTTGCTCCGCACGTGCACTACGAAGTAGTGGTCAATGGTAAAAATGTAGATCCTGTGACGTTGATGGTGGAGGGTGTTGATTCGCGGCAAGCTGCTGCGCTGGCCAGGGCGGCCTCCAAACCTAACCAATCGCTCGACTAATGCCGCGCCTCACTTACATCTACAACGCCCACACCTGCAAGTACGAGCCGGTAGTCGTAACCGGGCGGGCGCTTCTCAAAAGCAGCCTGGTATTTCTCGGCTTTTCGTTTGTGTTAGGCCTTGCCGGCTTGTATTATTTTAACAAGAGGCACCCGCTGTGGGATGAAACACAGCTGGAGGAGCACAATGCAGGTTTGCGCGACCGATGGAATTTATTGCAAACCAAACTCGGTGAAGTGGCAGAACACCTGGCCGCTATCGAACGCAATGACGACAGCAACTACCGCATGATCTTGGACCTGAAGCCACTGGAGGCAAGCGAACGCCAGGCAGGTGCCGGTGGGCACGAAAGCACAGGAGCCGCCTTCACCCTGCCGATGCTACGCAGTATCTTTAGCCAGGCCGACAACGTGGAGCAACGCCTGCGGGTAGAACAACAGTCGATGGAAAAATTGCACCGGGAGTTAGGCGAGCGTGAACGGATGTGGGCTTCGCGCCCAGCCATTCAGCCGGTGAGCAATAAAGATCTTACCCATTTACACACTTTGTTTGGCATGCGCTTCCATCCGCTGTTAGGGTATGTGCGCCCCCACAAAGGGCTGGACTTTACCGCGCCGAAGGGATCACCGGTGTACGCTACGGGCGATGGCGTTGTTGAGCAAGCTGACTACTCCGTCTCCTACGGAAACGTGGTGTACATTGATCACGGCTACCGATTTAAAACCCGCTACGCGCACTTGTCAAAGTTTATTGTCATGGCGGGCGAACGCGTTAAGCGCGGCCAGGTAATTGGCTACGTAGGCAACACGGGTATTTCAGTCTCCGCCCATTTACACTACGAAGTGCTCTTTAATGGCGAACAGGTAAACCCCATTAACTTTTTTCAGCGCGATCTTAACAATAAAGAGTATGAGCGCCTGATTGAGTTGGGCAGCCAATCGGTTGTCTCGCTGGATTAATGTAATAATCTCGCTTTGTTTCGCATGTCTCGTTTTTGGCTCCTATCCATAACTGCATTCAGCTTTAGCTGCTTACAGCTTTGGGCGCAACGCCCCGATACACTCACCATTATTGGCGTTGGTGACATTATGATGGGCAGCAACTATCCTGAAAACAACCTGCCACCCGACAGTGGCAGAGCGCTGTTGCGGCAAGTTGCCCCCATTCTAAGAAATGCTGACGTAACCTTTGGCAACCTGGAAGGCGTGCTACTTGATGAAGGCGGCACGCCTAAAACCTGCCGCGACCCCAAGGTGTGTTACGTGTTCAGAACACCCGAACGCTACGTAAACAATCTAGCCGATGCTGGTTTCGATATACTGAGCGTGGCCAATAACCACGCAGGCGATTTTGGAGCCGTTGGCCGTCAGCGCACGCAGGCCACCCTGAATCAAGCGGGCATCGCCTATGCCGGACAACTGCAGCAACCCTGGGTGGTGATTGAAAAGAACGGGGTGAAGTATGGCCTGGCGGCCTTTTCACCCAACAGCAACTGCATCAGCATTACCGATCGCGCCACTGCACAAATGATTGTCAAGAAGCTGGACTCGCTGAGCGACATCGTGATCGTGTCGTTTCATGGCGGAGCAGAAGGGCCGCAACACCAACACGTACCACGCAGGGATGAGCTCTTTCATGGCGAAAACAGGGGCAACGTGTATCAATTTGCGCGCGATGTGATTGACGCGGGCGCTGATGTGGTATTTGGGCATGGCCCGCACGTTACACGTGCCATTGACATCTACAAGAACAGATTTATCGCTTACAGTCTTGGCAACTTCTGCACGTACGGAGGCATCAACGTATCAGGTATAAATGGATGGGCACCCATTATTAAAGTGTGGGTAAACAACAAAGGCGAGTTTCTGAAAGGACGCATCACCTCTACTTGGCAGATGCCGCGTTCGCCTGTGATGATAGACGAGCAGGGTCGGGTTGGGCAGCGCATACAACAACTTACACGAGAAGACTTTCCTGACGGAGCCGTAGTGTTTGATGAAAAGGGATGGTTTAAGTCATCCACAATTCCACGTTGACAGCTTGTCAATTAAATTTATAACACAACTTTGCACTACGAGGGTGTATTTGCTACTTTGCGCGAAGTTCAGTTGGTAAAACCTCTTTAAGCAACCATCTCCGCTCCTTTCAATGGCGTATAAGGAAAAAGAAATCGAAAAAATTTATTACTCGATTGGTGAGGTGGCCGAAATGTTTCACGTAGCTCCTTCGCTCATCCGCTTTTGGGAATCTGAGTTCGACATCATCCAGCCGAAAAAAAACCGAAAGGGCAACCGCCAATTCACCAAAGAAGATATTGAGAACGTTAAAACCATTTTTCACCTCGTGAAAGAAAAAGGGTTTACGCTGCAAGGCGCCAAAGAAATGCTGAAGAACGACCAGAGCAGCATCAAAGACAAAATGGAGTTGATCGACTCGCTCCGTAAAGTGCGCCAATTTCTTACCGAGATGCGCGACAAGCTGCATTAGTACTGCCACCGGTAGCTTTCGCGAACACCGCCCATGGATCAAAGCCGTGTTTCCTTTCTGGCCCTGCATTTCACACCGGGTGTGGGCGATGTGCTCCTCCGGCAGTTGATCAGCTACAGCGGGTCGGCTGATGAAGTTTTTAAAAAGCCAAAGGGCAAGCTGTTAAAAATACCCGGAATTGGTGAAGTACTTGCGCAAGCCATTGCCAGCAAGGCCGGCTTTCGCGAAGCCGAGAAAGAGCTGCAACTGGCCGATCAAAACAACACAGAAATTCTTTTCTATTTCGACAAGCATTTTCCCGAGCGCCTGAAGTTACTGCCCGATGCGCCAGCGCTGCTGTACGTCAAAGGAAATACCAACTTGCGAGCGCGAAAAACGGTGGGTATTGTGGGCACGCGGCAGGCTACCGCCTACGGCAAAAGTCAGGTGGAAAAAATCGTTGCCGAGCTGACCAAGCACAACGCACAAATCATTAGTGGCCTGGCCTACGGTATTGATATACACGCACATAAAATGGCATTGCAGTATCGATTGAGCACGGTAGCTGTTATGGGTAGCGGCATGGACATTATCTACCCGGCCACACATCGCGATACAGCTAAAAAAATGCTGGCGCAAGGCGCCCTGCTTACCGAAAATCGTTTCGGCACGAAGCCCGATGCTCACAACTTTCCTGCGCGCAACCGCATTATTGCCGGCTTGTGCGATGCCGTCATCGTAGTAGAAGCTGCCGAGAAGGGTGGTGCCCTCATTACTGCCGATATTGCCAACAGCTACAACAAAGATGTGTTTGCGGTACCTGGCAATCTGGGTAACAGTTTCTCTGAAGGCTGCAACAAACTCATCAAAACCAACCGCGCCCACCTCTATACCGGCTTGCACGACTTAGAGTATATCATGAACTGGAAAGCTGAAGAAGCAGCATCGGCCGAGGTAACCGTGGCGGGGCTTGAACCGGACGAACAGAAAATCTTACTCGCTTTGAAGGCGGCCGGGGGCAACCTGTCGGTTGATGAGTTGAGCTGGAAAACCGAAACCGCTGCCGGCTTGCTGGCTGCGCACCTGCTGGCGTTAGAAATCAAAAACAAAATTGTGGCCCTGCCCGGCAAGCGGTTTGCCCTGAAAAAATAAATGCGCAGGCTAACCCCGCGCACTTATCGGTTTAGGCAGGAAAGGTATCGTTATTTCAGGCGATTGAATTTGTAGAGAATTTTCACGTCCAGCACCGTGCGTTTAGAGGGATCGAGCGGATCAGTTTCTTTGAGCGTTGCCAGGTAGGCATCAGAGTACAGCGCCAACCGCACCACACGCGACAGAACCATGCGGATGTCCGACACTTCTCCCTCTACGGTAAACTCCAGGCCCACGAAACCATCATCTTCGATAGCATCCAGATCATCGGCATCGTTGGGTTTCAGCACCAGGCTGGCACCGTCCAGCGTCCAGTTACCCTCATCGTTTACAATGGGTGTGTACGCGCGGCTGTAGGTGCCATCGCTCTTGATAGTAATGGTGTAGCCGGTTTCACCAAATGATGAAAAGGGCTGCGTGTATTCAGAAAAGCCACTGGGCACCTCCAACTGGTACTCTGCCCGCGTCCAAGTACCCACAATAGGCGGGGGTGTCGGCTCTTCCTCTTCTCCACATCCGCTAAAAAATACCAACGGAGCCACCAGCGCCACCGTCATCATCCATCTGTACTTCATATCAATCAATTTAATAGTTAATAAAGCTACGCATAAGAATTAAAAAAATAAACAAACCTGTCGCAATTCCGGCCTGAAGGTGTGTGTTTTATGGATTCCCGGATAATTATTTACATTTACCGCATTCCAAACGTGCTATGCAAGACGTACAAAGAAGAATCGCTGCAATTCTTATTGACAAACTGGGCATCCCTGAATCTGAAATTACCTCTGACGCAAGCTTTGTAAAAGACCTGGGCATCGACTCGTTGGACTATGCCGAGTTGGTAATGGAATTTGAACAGGCCTTCGATATTAAAATACCCGATGACGATGCCGAGAAAATGCAGACCATCGGCCAGGCTACGGCCTACATCAAGAGCAAGCTTACCGCTTGAGCAACTGAGGTATTTTGCCTTCACTGCAATTCAAAGTAACTGCAGAAGCGCTTCATGCGGACGGGAACCTCTGCAACAAAAGGCTTGAGTTCCTGCCGTTGTAACAGCGGTGAATAATACCACCCGTTTTTTTCCGTATTCCAGAAGATCAGGTACTGATCGTAGTCGATCAGCACTACATCCATTTCGTACAGCTCTTCTCCTTCTTTGTCGAGCAGGCCGGTAAACTGCAACAGGATATGGTCCTTTTTTTGCAACTCACCTTTGTTACAGTCGATCGAATTTAAGCGCATCAACAACCTCGTTTCGGTATTCCACGCTTTAAATTTCAGCAAGCGGGTGGGCCATTCTGCAGGCTTCATGTTTGTGTTAGCTTTGCCGTAGCATGAGCGAAAGTAAGAAGGTATTTTTCATCATCAATAAATTTTCGGGAGGGCTTTACCATGCCCGCCTGGAGGGGCGTATCATAGACGAGTGCAGAACGCTGGGCTACGATGCTTCGCTGCAGTTTACAAAACACCGCGGCCATGCCACCGAGCTGGCACAGCAGGCGGTAGCCGAGCGATACAACCAGGTTTTTGCCGTGGGTGGCGATGGCACGGTAAACGAAGTAGCCCGAGGCCTGGTGCACACGGGTATTCCCATGGGCATTATCCCAAAAGGATCGGGCAATGGCCTGGCGCGGCACCTGGGCCTGCCTATGAGCATACCGCAAGCGGTCGCAGTCATGAAGGCACTTCAACAGGTTAACATTGATACTTTTTTAGTGAACGGGCACCTGGGGGTGAACGTGGCGGGCGTGGGGTTTGACGGCCACGTGGCCGGCATGTTTGGAACCAAGAGCAAGCGCGGCCTGTGGGGCTATGCACAACTGGTGTTGCGCGAGTATGTAAGGTTTTCCGAGTTTGGCGTTACTCTTATTTACAACGGAACAACCGAGAACGACACTGCATTTACTGTTGCCTTTGCCAACTCCTCGCAGTTTGGCAACAACGCCAAAATTGCACCGCGCGCCTCGGTGTGCGATGGATACCTGGAGGTTTGCAGGGCTAGAAAAATACCGCTCCCCTCGCTACCGGCATTTCTGTGGCGGCTCTTTAACGGCCAACTGCACACCTCACAGTTTGTGCACAGCCGTCAGCTTAGAGACCTGCAGGTGCGATTGCCGGTAGCCACGCCCTACCATGTGGACGGAGAGCCCTTTGCGCCCGAACAACAGTTTCACATTCAGGTGCAGCCCGCATCGCTGGCGGTGCTGGTGCCACACGCCCACCGAAAACTATAGAACTAAAATTTTGCGGCCTTGAAATAGCTGGCAGAGTGGTTAATTTTGCCGCTTACCCCGGCACTGCCCATGATCACTTTCTTCCGAACCAACCGCCTGGTGTACGTGGCGGAACACAGCCACCCTTTTTCCATTCATGATGTAGACAAACTCGTCTGGCTATTCGGGGGCGCCCAACTCCTTGGCGAGCGCCAGCTTATCGGCCACTTTGTAGGCCCGCGTAAAGAAATGGTAACCCCGTGGAGCACCAATGCCGTGGAGATAACCCAGACCATGGGCATAACAGGTATTCAACGCATAGAAGAATTTGCTGAGGCCAACAGCACCGTTGCATTCGACAAGATGTTGCAGCGGCTGTACACACTGCTTGACCAGCATATCTTCTCGGTGCAACTACAACCTGCACCCGTATTGGCAATCAGCAACCTCCAGGAGTTTAACGATCGCGAGGGACTGGCGCTGAGTGCGGAAGAAATTGACTACCTCCACAACGTAAGCAAAGAGTTGAGCCGCCCCCTTACCGATAGCGAAGTGTTTGGCTTCTCGCAGGTGAACAGTGAGCACTGCCGCCATAAAATATTTAATGGCACATTTGTGATCGATGGCCGCGAGCAGCCCGTCACGCTTTTTCAGCTCATCAAAAAAACATCAAAGGAAAATCCAAACTTTTTGGTGTCGGCTTATAAAGACAATGTTGCCTTTATCAAGGGCCCGGTGGTGCAGCAGTTTGCGCCCGCAAGACAAGATGTGCCCGACTATTTTTCAGTAAGTGATTTTGAGTCGGTTATTTCGCTCAAGGCGGAAACACATAACTTTCCCACTACGGTGGAACCCTTCAATGGTGCGGCCACCGGTGGCGGTGGCGAAATACGCGACCGCCTGGCGGGCGGAAAAGGCTCTGTGCCGCTGGCGGGCACGGCCGTGTACATCACATCATACCCTCGCCTGGAAGAAGGCCGGGCTTGGGAACAACAATTGCCACCGCGCCCCTGGCTCTACCAAACACCGGCCGAAATTCTGATCAAAGCCTCAGACGGTGCCAGCGACTTCGGCAATAAGTTCGGCCAACCGCTCATTGGCGGCAGTGTGCTCACTTTTGAGCACCAAAGTCAAACCCAAACACTCGGCTTCGACAAAGTTATTATGCTGGCCGGGGGCGTGGGCTACGCCAAAGCAAAAGACAGCCAGAAGGAACAAGTGCAGCCAGGCGATAAAATTATATTAATGGGTGGCGACAACTACCGCATCGGCATGGGCGGGGCAGCGGTGTCATCAGTGGTGACAGGCGAGTTTGCCAATGCACTTGAACTCAATGCCGTGCAGCGCTCCAACCCGGAAATGCAAAAGCGCGTGATGAACGCCATCCGCGCCATGGTTGAGGCCGACCACAACCCGATCGTATCCATACACGATCATGGCGCGGGCGGCCATCTGAACTGCTTCACCGAATTGCTGGAAGAAACAGGCGGCACGATTGAGATTGACAAGCTGCCAATAGGCGACCCCACGCTGTCGGCAAAAGAAATTATCAGCAACGAATCGCAGGAGCGTATGGGCCTGGCCCTGCATGCAGCCGACATCGATAAGCTGCAACGCGTTGCCCTGCGCGAGCGCGCCCCGCTGTACGTGGTGGGCACCGCCACAGGCGACAAGCAATTTACTTTCATCGATCAGAGAAATCAGGTCACGCCTGTTGCCCTCGCCACGCACCACCTGTTCGGCTCTTCGCCTAAAACTATTCTGCACGACACCACGCTTGCCCCTGTATCAGTGCCACTTAGTTACCAGGCCGATAAACTCGATCATTATCTTGACCAGGTGTTGCAATTGGAAGCCGTGGCCTGCAAAGACTGGCTTACCAACAAAGTAGATCGTTCGGTAACCGGCCGGGTGGCTATGCAGCAGGCATGTGGCCCCCTGCAGTTGCCGCTGAACAACGTCTCAGTTATGGCTTTAGACTTCCTCTCGAACAAGGGTATTGCCACCGGTATTGGGCACGCGCCTGCGGCAGCGCTCGTCAATGCAGCTGCGGGTAGTCAGTTGGCTATTGCCGAAGCGTTACTCAATTTGATATGGGCGCCCCTTACTTACGGATTAAAGGGCGTATCGTTAAGCGCCAACTGGATGTGGCCCGCCAAATACAAAGGCGAAAATGCCAGGCTTTACCAGGCTGTGCAGGCGGTTAGCGACTTTGCCTGCGCCCTCGGCATCAACATTCCCACCGGAAAAGATTCGCTTTCGATGACACAAAAATACCCCGATGGACGCGTGGTGCTGTCACCGGGAACGGCAATCATCTCGGCTGTAGCCGAAGTGAGCGACATTCGCGCGTGTGTGTCGCCCAATGTGCACCCCGTGGCAGGATCGAAATTGTTGTATATCGACTTTTCAGATGCTGGTTTCAAGCTTGGCGGCAGCAGCTTCGCGCAGGTGCTCGGCCAATTGGGTGACGAGGCGCCCGCTGTTGCCGACACTCAGTATTTCAGAGCCGCTTTCAATACGGTACAGCAACTCATCAGCAAGAATCTAATTGCTGCCGGCCATGATGTATCCAGCGGTGGGTTGATCACTACCCTGCTTGAAATGTTCTTTAGTGAGCCGGCCGCGGGAGGCGATGTCACGCTGGCATCGTTGGGCGCTGATGCCATCCGCGTGCTTTTCAGTGAGCAGCCCGCCATTGTTGTACAGGTTGTTGATGATAAGGCCGTACACCTACTTGCGCAGGCAGGCATCCGCTTTAGCGTGATCGGAATCGTAAAGGCAGAACCAGTTCTTACGATCGATGGCCGCGGGTTTAACCTCGCGCACTTGCGCACCAAGTGGTTTCATACTTCTTTTCTGCTTGACAGGCGCCAGCGGCCCAACGGGCATGCCGAAACACGAAGGAACAATATTTTCAATCAGCCCCTTACGTACCTCTTTCATGACAAATTCGAGGGCACCTTCCAATCGCTTGGTATAAACTCCTTGCGGCAATCGCGCAGCGGAATAAAGGCAGCCATTATTCGCGAGAAAGGCGTAAATGGAGATCGTGAGATGGCTTACGCGCTTTACCTGGCCGGCTTTGACGTGAAGGATGTACACATGACGGACCTGATGAGCGGGCGTGAAGATCTGGCCGACATCAAAATGATTGCGTTTGTGGGTGGCTTTAGCAACTCCGATGTATTGGGTTCGGCAAAAGGGTGGGCTGGCGCATTTCTTTACAATGAAAAAGCCAAATCGGTTCTCGATAACTTTTATAGCCGAGAAGATACCCTGAGCCTGGGCGTGTGCAACGGTTGCCAACTGATGATGGAGTTGGGCTTGGTATACCGGCACCTGCCTATGGCGCAACATCCAAAAATGCACCACAATGGTTCCGGAAAGTTTGAGTCGACTTTTGTGAACTTGTCGATACCGAAAAATAACTCCGTCATGCTGTCAAGCCTTGCGGGCTTGCGCCTGGGGGCATGGGTAGCACATGGCGAAGGAAGGTTTGATCTTGCCCGGGTGAGCGATCCAAAAATTGTGGCCACGTACACTTACACCGAATACCCGGGCAATCCCAACGGCTCAGATTTGGCAGCAGCCGCGGTATGTTCTGCCGATGGACGCCACCTGGCCATTATGCCGCACATCGAGCGCAGCCTGTTCCCATGGAACTGGCCGCACTACCCGGTAGCCAAAAACAAACATGAAGTAAGCCCCTGGATAGAGGCATTTGTCAACGCGCGGCAATGGGCAGAAAAAAATTCTTAGCCATCGCGCCTGGCTTTGCTCTCGCGCAGCATTTCCGGGTAGCCTAATCCGCGTGCCAACGCATTTACCGCCATCGTGATCCGCTTCACCTTAGTTGATTCCGTTTTTGCGCTGTCAATCCATTGGCTGAAGTAACGCTGATGACCACCTGCTAATGATTTGAAGAATTGGTTTGCGCGGGGCTCATCGTGAAGGCAGGCAATAAAATCTTCGTTGAATTGAAACGCCCCTGTGTCGATCTCAAGTGAAACACTCAGCACAGCGCCCTCACGTTTGCCGATCTTTTTTCGCAGCGTGGCATTTAGCGGAAGAATGAAATGACCATCGCCCATGGGAATCATCGCCAACTGGCGCACGGGCAGTTGGTCTAACTTACCCTTTACACGATAGGATATCTTCACCCCGGGGTTGAGTTTTTGCGCCATATCTGCAGGCACTTCCACGTAGGTCCAACCTGTTTTTTCGCCTTTCTTCTCAAATTTTAATATTCGGGCTGAATAGGTTATCATATGCCAATGTAACATATTGGCTGTAACAAAAGTACGCTTGTTGCGTCTGGACCTCTTAAAGTAGATTCAAAAAAAAATGAAAGCAGCAGTACGAAACCGGTATGGCCCGCCACAAATTTTGAATGTGGAAGAAGTGGAACAGCCCCGCCCCAGACCACGCGAACTGTTGATCAGCGTGCATGCAACTACGGTAAACCGAACTGACTACGGTATTCTTACGGGTAAGCCTTACCTCATTCGAGCCTTCGCAGGTTTGTTAAAGCCGCGCCATCGCTCTACCGGAACCGATTTTGCCGGAGAGGTAGTTAGCGTGGGTTCGGCTGTTACGCGCTTTACGGTGGGGCAGCGTGTGTGGGGTTTTAACGACAACGGACTGGGCACCCATGCTCAGTATGTGGCGCTACCCGAAGATGAGGCTATCCTGCCGGTGGCCGATACACTTACGTACGAGCAGGCAGCCGCGTGTGCGGAGGCTGCCCACTACGCCTATAATTTTATCAACAAAGTACCCTTGCGCAAAGGGCAAAGCGTGTTGGTGAACGGAGGCACCGGGGCCATCGGATCGGCCGCGATTCAATTTCTCAAATATCACGGAGTACAAGTAACGGCCGTATGCGCCACTGCCCATATGGAATTAGTGAAAACACTGGGCGCTGATCGGGTGATCGATTACCTTAAAGAAGACTTTACCCGAGAGAACGCGAAGTACGAATTTGTCTTCGATGCTGTCGGAAAAAGTTCATTTGCCAAATGTAAGTCGCTGCTTACCCAGGGAGGTGTTTATCTCTCTACTGAACTGGGTGCGGGTAATGAAAATATCTATCTGCCGTTTACCACCGCTTTTGCCGATCGCAAAGTGATCTTTCCGCTACCCGTTAACATTAAGCGGAGTATGGCTTTTGTCCAGAAGTTGGTCATCACACAGCAGTTCAGGCCGGTCATAGACAGGTACTATTCGCTCGCACAAATTCGAGAAGCTTTTGAATACGTAGCCAGCGGGCAGAAAATCGGCAATGTTATTCTGCGTCCTCAGCAATAACCAGAAACCATTTTAAAAATATCCTCGGGGGGGGACTTTCTTTATCTCTGACCATTCTGCTTCGTTGGCGTTTTACCCGTACGCCCGCGAGCGTAAGATTCTTCAGAGTCTGTTTCGAGATCGCCCCTAATCTTCCGCGCTCTTTGTTCCCTGCCGGTAGAGCATCCAACCCATGGTCACAAAAAAGGCAACACCCAGAAGCTGATAGCCATAGTGGCCGAGGGTGCTAACCAGAGCATGTTCTGCACTGATGGCTTTCAGCGCGTTAAAGATATTGTCGTCTACCGACAATAACGCCACCACCACGCCCGCGAGCGCGCCCCCTGCAATCAAGCCGGTGGCAAACAGGCTGCCGCGCCCTAACTCTTCATCTTGCCTAGCTTTGCCCTTGCGCTCCGCTTGCCAATCGATCACTCCTTTTATTGCTCCTCCAATAAATATCGGCAGCGTGGTGGAGAGCGGCAGGTAGAGCCCGATAGCAAACGCAAGTGCTTTGATACCGCACAACTCGATCATGACTGCAATAAACACGCCCACCATTACATATTGCCAGTCGAGGTTAAATGATAAAATACCGCGCGCCAGCGTGGCCATGAGCGTGGCCTGGGGTGCACCATATTTCTCGCTGCCGATGGCGTGCGTAATTCCCTGTGCCACCTGGTCGGCATTGGGTGTATCCAGCACCTTTACTACAATACCTATGGCGATGGACGAAACAATAGCCCCGATAAAGAGCGCAAGTTGCTGATACCTGGGTGTTGCGCCAACGATAAAACCAGTCTTCAAATCCTGCGAGGTTGCGCCCGCATTGGCGGCAGCAATGCAGATCATGCCGCCCACCACAAGGGCAAGGGGTTCAAAAAACTTTCCGCTCCACCCCACTGCGGTAAAGATCAAACACGTACCCATCAGCGTGGCGATAGTCATACCAGATATCGGGCTATTGCTGGAACCCACCAACCCTACAATCCGGCTGGCCACAGTAACAAAAAAGAATCCGAACACAATGATCAGAATGCCGATCAATAACTTTTCAATAAAGTTGTCGCCCGGCATAATGCTGCTGGGCAGCATGGCGATGAGCGCGACCAACACCAGACTGCCGATAATCACCACACGGAAGGAGAGATCGCGATCGGTTCGCGCAACCCCCCCTTCATTCTTCTCTTTCAGGGACGCAACGCTTTCGCGGAAGGAGGAGATGATAGTAGGCAGTGTTTTCATCAACGTGATAAATCCTCCCGCTGCCACCGCACCGGCACCAATCTGCCTGATGTAGGCCAGATAGATGGCCGAAGCGGGATTGGCAAACGCCCTCGACACGGGATCCCACGAGCCGCGGCCGCCTGCAGTATCTAAACTTGCCAGGTAGCCCAATTTTACCAACTGCGTGGCAATCGCCTCCGGGCTAACCAGGGTGGCCAGCAACGGAATCATGGCCCACCACGCCAACACCGAACCCGCCACCAGCACACCGGCAATACGAGGCCCGATGATGTAGCCCACGCCCATATATTCTGGCGTTATTTCTGCGTTGATTGTAGCCGAAGGCCAAAACTTATTTGCCTGTTGTGTGATGAACGCGGGTGTCTCGGCAATAACGTGAAAAACTTTCTGAAGAATGGCGTAACCCAGCGCAAGGCCCATACCCACAAACGCTGTCTTGGCAAACACGCCTCCTTTCTCACCCGCCTGCAACACCGAGCCGCAGGCCGTGCCTTCAGGGTAGGGAAGCGTGCCGTGCTCTTTCACGATGAGTGACCTGCGCAGGGGTATCATCATCAACGTGCCCAGCATGCCACCAAAGGCCGCTAGAATTAAAATAGTGAGATAGTTAAAATACGAATCACCCACACTCTGTCCATTGTCGCCTGGCGAGAGAAAGAGAAAGCCCGGCAAGGTAAATACTACACCGGCAGCAATCGACTCGCCAGCCGAACCGGTAGTCTGAATGATGTTGTTTTCTAAAATGGTGGTCTTCAAAAATTTTCTTCCCAGCGTAATGGCGATAACGGCTATGGGGATGGACGCAGACACGGTGAGGCCTGCTTTGAGGGCCAGGTAAACCGTAGAGCAGCCAAAGAGAATACCAAACAGTGAACCAAATACAACCGACTTTACCGTGAACTCAGCCACTTTCTGCTCGGGGCCGATGTAGGGTTTAAATGCTTTTGACTCTTCCATAGTTTATCGGGAAACAAGTTTGTTGTAAATAAGCATGAGAACGGTGGTGGCCAACCCGATCATAGCGAGAATATACCACATCATAGCCGGTTTGGTTGCGAGGTAGTTAATGCGCAGGTAGTCAGACAACACGCCAGCCGTTAGCGTGCCAATGGCAATGGGCAGAAAAGCAAAGCCCATGAACGTGCCAATCTGGTCTTTGGGTGCCAACAGACTTACGTACTCGTAAAAGCGTGGGGCCTGCATGGCCTCGCCAAAAGCAAAAAGCCCAATACCTATAATGCACCACGTCATGTTGCCGCCCGCGCCTATCACAATCCATGAGGCACTGGCAATGGCCAGGCCTAACGTAACCGCTACAATCGGCTTCCACTTGCTTACCAGGGCCGTTACCGGGATGGTGAGCAAAATAATGCACCACGCATCAACGGTCTCCAGCAGTTCATAGGCTTCGTATTTCAACACATCGGTAGAGTAAAAAGGAAGCGTGTAGAACAACTGCCAGAACATGATCCAGAAACCCGAGAAGATGACGAGGAA
>Ga0224723_1000263_pt1 | contig 37067 bp, 31 predicted proteins | sample Balambano_FR2_Me_FD_161647 | JGI IMG/M metagenome (GOLD analysis project Ga0224723, IMG submission 161647) | Freshwater sediment microbial communities from Lake Towuti, South Sulawesi, Indonesia - Balambano_FR2_MetaG | ecosystem: Environmental > Aquatic > Freshwater > Lake > Sediment | place... | reverse complement strand
CCCGGTGCTGAATATTCCCTGGCCGAACGCCGAGCGGATTATCTCACCGCGTGATCTCGCCTTTCCCCTGGCGGTCGAGGCTGAACTCCCGTGATTCGAGCGACAGCCTTCACTCGCGCGTTCCCAACCCGGCTTCGCGCGCTCTCAGGATGGCCTGGGCGCGATCGACCACCTGCATTTTGCTGAAGATGTTGGACACATGATTGCGCACCGTCTTGAGGCTCAAATTTAGACGGTCGGCGATTTCCTGATTGGTCAGGTGCGCGGCGATCAGGTCGAGAATTTCATTCTCGCGCTCTGTCAGTTCCGGGAACGAGTCGGCAGGTGAGGGACGGCTGGCCTGCACCCCGGCAAAGTAGGACATCAAACGTTTGGCGATCGCCGGGCCGAAGATCGCCTCACCGCTGGCAACCCCGCGAATAGCGCGCAGAATTTCAGCCTTAAGCGCTCCCTTCAGCAGATAACCCCGCGCGCCGGCCCGCAGCGCCGCGAAGACGGAATCGTCATCCTCAAACATCGTAATGACCAGCACGGCGATATGCGGACTGGTCAGCAGAATACGACGGGTGGCCTCGATCCCGGTCACGCCGGGCATCTGTAAATCCATCAGGATCACGTCGGGCTGCAAGCGCGCCGCCTGAAGGATGGTATCTTCGCCGCTGCCGGTTTCGCCGATCACGTGGATGTCCGCTGCCGCTTCGAGCAGTGCCCGCAGCCCGGCACGAAACGGGGGATGGTCGTCTGCAATCAGCACGGTTATTTTGTCCACAATGATTAATCCGTAAGTGGGAGCCGCACCGTGAGGCGCGTGCCACGCCCTGGCGCGGAGTCGATCACACAGGATCCACCCAGTTCAGCGGTGCGTTCGTGGATGGCTCTCAGCCCAACCCCGGCCCGGCACGCCTCCGGGATGCCACGTCCGTCGTCCCAGATTTCAAGTTCGACCTCCTCGCCAACCGCGAGACGCAGCCCGCAGCTTGTGGCCTGGGCATGACGCACCACATTCGTCAGCGATTCCTGCGCGATGCGGTAAACCGCGACCTCAACCGCTGCCGGAAGCGGCGGCAGAACGTCCGGCGCGTCCAGGCTGATCTGGAACTGCTGCGGCCCGCCACGTGGAATCTGCGCGATATATTCCCGGAGCGCCGTGATCAATCCGAGATCGTCCAGCGCCGGGGGACGAAGCGCGTAAGCCACACGCCGGATTTCCTGAATGGCCGCCTGCGCCCCGCCAATAATCTCCCCCATTAACTCGGCGCTCCGCTGCGGGTTGGAAGGGATCAGATCGCGCGCGGCTTCCGCTTGCAGGGTGAGCGTCGCCAGGGCCGGGCCGAGGCCGTCATGCAGGTCGCGGCGCAGGCGGCGGCGTTCTTCCTCGCGCGTGGTGATGATATGCTGGCGTGAATGCTGGAGCGCCTGGGTCAGCCGGGCGGCATAGATCGCGGCGCTGGTCTGCCGGGCGACATTCTCCAGCACCGTTCGGTCTGCCGGGTTCAGAATTTCTCCCGGCGATCGGGGTGAAGCCAGCAGCGCCCCCACGCGCTGTCCGTGATAGATCAAAGGGAAAGTCACCAGGCTGCCCGCTGGCTGCCCGCAATCGATGATCGTGGGCATGGATTGTCCGGTCGCGGCATCGACCTCAATGGCGACGTAAGGCAGCTTAAGGGTGCGCCGCGTAAGATCGACAATGCTGGTGAGCATATTCCGGGGCGTAACCACGATCTCCAGGTGTTTTGCCAGGTCATCGAGGACGGCCAGCGGTTCATCGCGCTTGCCGAACATCAGACGGTTGACCGAACGCTGCACCTGCATCCGCATGGGCTGGAAGGCGGCGGCGAGAATACCGGTCGCCAGCAGTGACAGCGGCAGGCTGCTCTGCGCCTGAAGCAGACTGCCCAGACCGCCGACGATCAGCATGTAGACCGCCATGATCATCAGCGTCAGCGCACCATAGACCAGCGTGCGATTGATCAGCAGATCGATGTCAAATAACCGAAAGCGCAGAATGGCGATCAGGATCATCAGAAAAACAAACGAGCGCATGACGATAAAGAGTGACAGTCGGGTGGTGTAAGCGATCGGGTGATCCGGCTGGCTGAGAACCGGGATCACACTGCTCAGGCCCACAAACACGATCATCACGGCGCAGAAGACTGCTGTTCCGGAAAGAATCCACTTCATCTGCTGGCGCTGTTCCGGGATATGACGGTAGCGGTAAAGCAGCACAAATAACGTGATGAGCGTTTCGATGTTCACTACCCTGTCGTAACTGCCGCCGACCACTGGTTCGAAATGGCGGAACAGGATGATATAGGCCAGAGCCAGGGAACAGCCGAGCGCGGGGAGAACTACCCAGCGCGGGCGAAATTGTCCGTCGGGGATAATGCACATTAACAGCGGACGAAGGAAGCCGTTGATACTCCACACCAGCAGAATCGCGCTCCATGCCAGCGGCGACACCTGCCGGAACGCGCCGAAGCCGTCTGAATTGCCCAGCGCGCAGGTCAGGCCGACATATGCCATGCCGACTGCCGCCAGATCGTTGGGCTTGCGCCAGATCAGGATACCGCCGACCAGCGACATCCCGATCAGATCGGTCATACCGAAAGCGGTCATCACGGCAGCGATGACGGGGATCGACAGCCCCTCCGCCTGCGCGATCGCGTACTGCGCGGCATTTAACTGACCGCTGATGCACATATACCCGCTGTAGGGGCAGGGTGTGAGGCGGGTCTGATAGGCAAACGGTAGCCCGACGACGATGAACCCCAGGTTAATTACAAACAGGAGAATCCAGGTGCGCTGGGCCAGCCGCGCCCAGTGTGGCGCAAGCGTCGTCACATCTACCCCTGTTGGCAGCGCTGTGCTGCCAGAAGCCGCGAGCCTGGCCTGTGTCATTTCGCGCCCTCCACCCTCTTTGATACGATCATTGTACGAGCGATCGTTGATCTACGCCGCCGGGCTGGTGGTCAGAGTCAGCAGCGCCAGGCCGCACAGCGCCCACAGGAGACCCCACAGGCTGAGAACCCGGTACGATGGCGCGCCTTGAGTGCGGATGAAGAAGATCGCCTGGACAGGGAACTGAGCGAGGAAAAATAACCCGGTCAGCAGCGGAACATAACGCCACGGATCGTCAAGGATGTCGGTATTCAGCACGGCGATCCCAGTCAGGATCATGCCGATCGACATGGCAAAGCTGCCCAGCGGGGTGAAGGGCTGACGAAACTCCCGCGCCGGATGCGCGCGGATGTAAAACATGCCTGCAATCCAACTGCCCAACCCGACGATCGTCAGGGGAATGCCGATCTGGCCCGGCGACTCCCGGAAAGTGCCCGCGTCGAGAAAAGCGATGGGCACGCCGAGCAGCAGGAGGGCACTGAGACCAAAGAGGATCAGTCCGTTTTTCGGGGTCCCGGTTTTAATATCTACTGTCGTAAAGGCCGCTGTCAACATGAGTCCGGCCAGGACCGTTGTGACGCCCAGCACAGAAATTAAGTTATCCATCATCGCCTCTCCCATCGCAGATACAGCATCGTGAGCTAAGTACAATCAAAAGAGCAGTGAGCGCGGACGTGAAGGGGGAGCCAGCACGCCGCTCCCCCTCATCAAATTCAGGAACCGGATTAACTGTCCATCTGAGGCAGCGGCTCTCCCGCCATGTCGGTCAGGCCCGCGTAGTAGACGACCATGCCCGCATTCGGGATCGCCACGCCGTTGATGGCGACATAACCGTTACCTTCGGGATCAATGGCAAGCCCCGTGGCAAACGGCAGGCCATTGATCACGACTTCCGCCGTACCGTCACCCAGGATGCGGATCACCGCCCCGGAATTGAATACCGGCCCTTCCTGTGTAAACATGCCAAAGCTGACGGCATAAAAGTTGCCATCTGGCCCCATCTGGAGGTCGGTCAGCATGGTGAGGCCGGGGGCGAAGTCGCTGACCGCCCCGTCATCGGCCACCTGCATCACCTTCGCGCTGCCAGGGATAAACGGCGCGCCGGACAGCAGCGAGACGTACATCGTCCCTTCGGCGTCGAATGCCACGGCGGTCGGCACGGGATCGGTGAGCAGTTGGTTATCACGGAACGGATTCGGGAACACGCCTGGCAGCGCATCAAAAACCGCGACGGTGGTCATCTCGCCAGACGCCGGATCGACGGCGATCACCGCGTTGGCCGCCGCATCTGCCACATAGAGCCGACCATCCGGGCCGGCGGTAATGCCATAGGGATGAGATTCATAATTGGTTGTGCCATCCGGGTTATTCGCCAGCTCGTGCGCCCAAAGATCAGCGACGTTTTCAACATCCCCCTCGCTGATAGCGACAACGGCGGAGAAATGATCGATCGTCACTTCATCGCCCAGTGCCCCCTGCCACGCGCCAACGGTAGCGTAAAGGACGCCGTCCAGCTCTGTGATGCGCGCGCCACCCCCGGCATCTGTCCCCACCAGAACCGACGGCAGCGTGGCGACCTCCTCGATCTCCCCTTCAGGCGAGAGCCGCACGACGCGGGCGGTGTCTCCAAATGTCCCTTCCTCGACCTCAAACGTTTCCGGGTTGACGAAATCAGTCGTTTCGTCACCGCCCAGGCCGCTGTCGATCACGTAGACGCTGCCGTCGGCAGCCACAACCACGCCCTGCGGCCCGTTCAGCCCTTCGATCACGATCTCGCCGGTGAGTTCCGGCAAGGGCGGGCCATCCTGAGCCAGCGCGGGTGCGGCCAGGCACAACAGACTTATCAGCGCCGGCAATGCTCGATTACGCATGTCTTCTCCTTGATATTTCTCGCACTTTCCCTGAGACCAGTCGGCTGCGCAACCCCCTTTACTGTAGCGGTCGTCGCGTCCCGCTGTCATGGGACTTGTTCCTGAAGGGTCGGGAAATTCGGTAGCGGTGAAGCCGATACGGAGAGGATTTGATGAAGTGATCAGCCGCCGGTCGATTGATCGCGCGGAACAGGTTACATCGTGGCAGCCGGGTCCCAACGATCGCGCAGCCAATCGCCAACCAAACTGATCGACAGAATGGTAAGAAAGATGACCACCGCCGGCGCGATCGTCAGCCAGGGTGAAAACAGCAGATAGTCGCGGCCTTCACCCAGCATTTGCCCCAGGCTGGTCTGTGGCTGCTGAATGCCGATTCTCAAAAAGCTCAGGGTACTTTCGAGCAGAATCGTCCCGGCCAGCCCCATGCTGAACTGGACGATCAGCGCACCCAAAATGCTGGGAAGGAGATAACGGCGGTACAGCGCCGACATTGTAATACCCATCGACCGTGCAGCCAGCACATAATCGCGCTGCATGACCGAAAGCACCGTGCCGCGTGTCAGCCGGGCATAGCTGTCCCAACCGTTTAGTCCAACGACCACCAGCAGCACAAGCCATGAATTGCCCAGGATCGCCAGGGCAGTCAGCGCAAAAACCAGAAACGGTAATGATGCCTGGATGTCTGCTGCCATCATCACTAAATCTTCTGTGAGGCCGCGCGTCTGCCCCGCGATCATACCCAGCAGTGTCCCGACCACGGCGCTGATCAGGGTTCCGACTACGGCCACGATCACCGTAATGCGGATCGAGAACAGCAGCCGGCTCAACAAGTCTCGTCCCAGGTGATCGGTTCCGAAGAAATGCGCCTGATCGCCGCCGGGCACAAAGGCTGGCGGCAGCATCGCGTTCAGAATGTTGGTCGCTTTGTAATCGTAAGGCGCGACCGCCTCGCCGATAAGCGCCAGAAGCACGATCAGGCTCAGATACACCAGCGCCGCAGCGACCTCAAGTGGCAGATGCGCCTGCTTCGCCGCGCCCTGGCTGATGATCGGCTGTGCCGACGGTATTTGCACTTCAAGCCTCTCGAATGTTGTCATCACGATCTATGCACCGGAGACACTGATGCGAGGATCCAGCAATCCATAAGCCACATCTACCAGAAAATTCGCCAGAATTACACCTGCCGAGATCAGCAGCACCACGCCCTGAACGACCGGGAGATCGCGCCTTTCCACCGCATTAACCAGCAGACGGCCAATGCCCGGCCAGGCGAAGACCGTCTCGACAACAGCCGCGCCGCCCACCAGATATCCAAGCTGGAAGCCGAGGATGGTCACCACGGGGATGGCGGCGTTGCGCAGGGCGTGGCGGCACACGACTGCGCGTTCAGGCAGCCCTTTGGCGCGCGCGGCGCGCAGATAAGGCTCATGCAGCACCTCCAGCATTGCGCTTCGTGTAAAGCGAGCGATGCGCGCCGCAGCAGAGGCGCTGAGGGTCGCTAGAGGCAGGATCAGGTGACGCCAACCGTCATTGCCGGATGTCGGCAGCCAGCGCAGTTCCAGCGCGAAGATCATAATGAGCAGCACACCCAGGATATAATCGGGCAGGCTGTAAGCCAGCACGGAGACGATCATCGTGAGGCGATCGGCCAGCCGGTTATGGCGCAGGGCGGCGGTGATGCCGGCCACACCGCCCAGCAGCAGGGAAAGGCAGAATGCGGCAGTTCCCAGCAGCAGCGTATCGGGCAGTTCTTCGAGGATAACCGCCGTGACTTCGCGCCCATTAATAAACGACTGGCCGAGGTTACCCTGGGCGACGTTGACGAAGTAGCGAGCATATTGTTCTGGCACGCTGGCGCCCAACCCCCACTTCTCGATGTAAAACTCCCGGATGATTTGGGGTGTGTCCTCCGGCAGCAGGATCGTCAACGGGTCGCCCGCCAGCCGAAACGCGAGAAACACGACCGTGACTACCAGCCACAGCGTAAACAAACTGCGCAAGCCACGGCGAACCAGAAAGCTCGTCAACGGCGAAAATCCTCTAAGTCAGATCGTCAACGTCCAGCAGCGGCCATTCTTGGCGGGGCGTGACGGGAAAACGCGGGCGATCGATACCTGGGGGTTGAACCATACGAAACTCGACACCTGTGCCGTCAAACGTGTATTCGACCAGCCCGTTAAGGGCTAATCCGTTATATGAAACATAGTCATCCTCGCCGCGCAGGATGGTTGGCGCAGTGACGATAGTGACCCCGTGTGTGGTCAGGGTGCGATAGACGTGCAGATGCCCGGTGCATATAAGCTGGACGTTGAACTCACGCAGCAGGTGGCGCAACCGGCTCCGCGCCTGCGCGGGAATGGCCTGAGTGACATAGGCCGTCTCATCCAGGTTGATGATACAGGGCGGTTTGTGCATGAATAATGCCACGGGTCGGCCATCAGCAGCGCGCAGTTGGGCTTCCAAAAACTGCCACTGCCGCGCCTCCTCGTCAAAACCGGACTCAAAGATCAGGTCATTGACCCCCATCAGATACCAGCCGCCGAACGGCAGTGCCCACCGGTCTTCACCGAACAATCGCACATAGTGTTGACGGCGGTTCTCCGTAACTGTGTAATGCTCCAGCCAGGGGACAGCGGGGCGCACACGTGGCGCGGGCGGCCCACCACCGATATCATGATCGCCGGGTACTGCTTTCCAGGGGACAGCCAGCCGGGTCATCTGCTGGTGGGCGAAGCGCAGATCGTCCAGGTCTTCAGGGCGGTCAAGCACAAAATCACCGGTGTTTACGACCAGATCAGGCCGCGCATGGTGAATGTAGGTCAATATAGCCTGCCAGTTCGGATAGGTGTAGGCGCGCGTCCGGCTCAGGTGCAGATCGGAAATATGGATGAGCTTTTTCTGCGCCACACCTGTATCCTTTTCCATACCTGGGGTGAGCGGAGGTGAACACAGCACGATTTGTCCTCACCTCCACGCGATTCGCAAGTATCGGTTGACGCTTACTGACCGGCTGGGAAGAATTCCGGCCCGAAGGCGATGCTGAAGTTAGACAGCGGCTGCCAGTCGAGGTCAGCGCGCAGTGCGTAATATTCCGGACGCTGCCACAGGAACAATGCCTGGGGATCGGCGGCCCAAACCGCTTGAATCTGCCGCCAGATTTGCAGACGCGCGTCGAAATCGACGGCCTGTTCCAACTGCTGGCACAGGGCATCCAACTCCGGATTGACCGTGATGCGACCGTTGTTGGCATACTGGCCGTCAGAGGTAAAGATGGTGCAGACCGGGTTGAACGGATCTGGCATCGAGATATTGTTCGAGGTTGACCACATGCTGACCTCCGTCGGCGGGTTGAGCGTGTGCAGCGTGAAGTCCGGGATAATGTCCAACTGCACTCTCAGCCCGACATCCGCCCACATTTCTTGCAGCAGCAGCGCGGTTTCGTTGACCAGCACAAAGTTGTTGGCGATAAATTGCAGCCGAATCCCTTCCCCTTCGTAATCAGACTCTTCCACCAACTGCCGCGCCAGTTCAGGATCATAAACTGAGGGCAGCGGCTCGAAGTAATCCCCGTAAGCGGCGGACTGGATGTTGACCAGCGGCTGCACCGTCCCACCGAAGAGTTGTTCGGCGATGGTTTCCAGATCTGCGGCGTGAATCAGCGCCCGGCGGATGCGCGCGTCATGGATGGGCAGTTCTTCCGGGCCGCTCATGAAGGCAAACATCTGGATGTTTTCCTGCGGCACAACTTCCACGCGGAAGCCTTCCGCCTCAAGCTGCGCGATCTGCTGTGGGATCACCCCGACGATCAGGTCAAGCTCACCAGCCAGCAGACCGGCGACACGGGTGGAAAGTTCTGGAATATCCCGATAGGTGATGGTGGCGACGGGAGGCGTGCCGCCCCAGTATTCATCAAAGGCAGCCAGCCGCACTTCATCGCGGGCTTCGTAAGACACCACCCGGTACGGGCCGGTTCCGATCGGCGCTTGGTTAAACGCATCGACGCCCACTTCCAGGAAATAATCACGCGGGATCACGCGGCCAATGTGCGATTGCAGACGGCTGATCAGCGCGGGATCGGGAAAGGCGGTGGTAACGCGCACAGTGCGCTCATCCATCACTTCCACATTCTCAAACACACCGATCGCCAGGGCGTCTGGCGTCAGGGCGGCTTCACCCCACAGCTTTTCCTCGGAAAGCGTAAAGGCGACATCCTCGGCGGTGAGTTCCACCCCGTTATGAAACAGCACGCCGTCCCGAATACTCAGGTCAAGTTCCGTCTCTGAGACCCATTCCCACGACTCGGCGATGGCGGGAATCGGCGCGGTTCCCTGACCGTTTTCGCCGAAATCACGGCCAATCAACGGATCAAACACGTTATAAATAATGCGGCGCGGGAACGTGCCATCACAGGTGACGCACAGATCATCCGGGACGTTGTTGAGGCCGATGACAAGATTAGGACGTTCATCCTGGGCGGCAACCGGCGTCAGGCCGATTCCGATAAACACGATCAGCACGATCAACTTGAGACGCGAACGCAGCATAGATCAACCTCCATACAGACCACGGTCTGAGTTTGCAGAGTCGCAGCAATCGCCCGCTGACAACCCCTACAAAATCGAGCATAGCCGCCTGCAAGGACAGTTACAAGCATTGTGAAGAAGGCTTAAATGCTTCGATAGCAACGGGTCTTTTGCTATCGAATACGGTGGAGCAGCATAATCCGGCGTTGATAAATCCTTAATTCAGACCGCGATGACTTTGACGCCTCTGGCTTCAAGCTGCCGCCGCGTATCGGGCGAGATACCCTCATCGGTGATCAGCAGCGCGATCTTGTCCCATGGGCAGATCGTGATCTGCGGCGGGTTGGCGAATTTGCTGTGATCGGCCACGACCACGCAGCGCCGGGCGCGGGCGACGAGTTCGCGCAGATAGACCACGTTGCTGATGTGCCCGGCGGTCGCCCCCCGTGTGAGGTGCAGCCCGGTCACAGTCAGAAAGACCACATCGATTGCAAAATTTTGCAGGGCGTTAATGGCGTGCGGGCCGATCAGGTTGTCGCGCCCCAGCCGCAGATAGCCACCCGGCACAAAGATTTCTATGGTCTGATGTTCGGAAAGCGCGCGGACAATACTCAGATCGTTGGTGATGGCGGTAAAGGCCAGCCCTGGGGACAGATGCCTGGCAATTTGCAGCGGGGTAGAGCCGCCGCTGAAAGCAACAACTTCGCCCGGCTGAATCTGACCTGCCGCCGCCTGCCCGATCCGCCGCTTCTCCGCGATGTTATTGACCTCACGCTGCTCGTAAAATGTGGCGATCTCCTGAGTGAGTTCGCGGATGTGAATCGCACCGCCGTGGGTGCGCCGCAGCAGGCCGCGATGTTCCAGAGCGGTCAAATCCTTACGGATTGTGGCCTCAGAGACCGTAAGCTGTGTCGCAAATTGGCCGACGGTCACGTAATCGTGCTTCAGAAGTATCTCAATGATGGCGTTGAAACGTTCCTGGGCATTCCAGACTTTGCGGTTCGACTGCATAAGCGGTTCTGCCTGTTCAATCTACGCGCTTTCAGGGATTAGCGGAAAAGCCAGCATCAGTCAGCAACCGGGCAAGACTGTCCATCCTCTGCTGCACCTATTATAAGAAGAGAACCAGGCAGGGCGAGGCGAAAAAGGTCAGCAGAGGCCTGAACTGCGCCACAGGCTGACGAACCTTTACGCCAATTTATGGGCAGCAGCCTCGATCAGCACTGTCTGGTTGTGGATTTTGCTTCGCCTGCCATCAACGCCCGCGCCCCCTGCATTCACTCAGCCCGCCGCAGTCGGCCTTTTGTCTGCTCACAAACACACAATCTATTTTGATGAATCCTTGATGCCCTCACCTGATCTCTTGACCCACCTCTGACCCGAAAACCCAGATAATGACCGCACTGATGAAAACGGAGGTTACAATGGAGTTAGAACTCATCCTTGTCGGGCTGGTGGCCTTTGGGCTGCTGATCTATCTTGTGTATTCCATGCTGTACCCGGAGCGATTTTAGATGACCGGACTTGATTGGATTCAGCTTGCTCTGTATCTGGGGCTGTTGATCGTGTGTACGCCGCTGCTGGGGGATTATATGGCGCAGGTCTTCCAGGGCCAGCGTCATCTGTTGGCGCGTGCGCTGCACCCGGTCGAAAACCGCTTATACCGTTTCATCGGTGTGGACAGTTCAGCTGAACAGGACTGGAAAAGCTACGCGCTCGCGCTCGTCCTGTTCAACCTGATTGGGTTTGGCTTCCTGTTCGTCTTGCAGCTTGCGCAGGGATGGCTGCCGCTCAACCCGGCGGGATTAGGCAATGTCGAGCCATTTCTGGCCTTCAACACGGCCACCAGCTTCGTCACCAATACAAACTGGCAGGCTTATGCGGGCGAGATCACGCTGAGCTACCTCACGCAGATGATCGGATTAACGACGCAGAACTTCGTCAGCGCGGCAACAGGTATGGCGGTCGTGATCGCGCTGATCCGTGGACTGGCCGGTCGATCAGGCAAAGCGATCGGCAATTTCTGGGTCGATCTGGTGCGCGCGACGCTGTACATCCTGCTGCCGCTCAGCATCATCCTGGCGCTGCTCCTGATCGGTCAGGGTGTGGTTCAGAATTTCAGAGCGCCGGTTGCGGCCCTCACCCTGAGCGGCGAAACTCAGATGCTCCCGCAGGGCGCAGCGGCATCCCAGATTGCGATCAAGCAGTTGGGGACTAACGGCGGCGGTTACTTCAACATCAATAGCGCCCATCCCTATGAAAACCCAACGCCGTTCAGCAATTTTCTACAGATGTTCTCTATCCTGCTGATCCCTGCCGCGCTGACTGCCACCTATGGCGGGATGGTAGGCAGCAAACGACAAGGCTGGACGATCTTCGCGGCAATGTTCATCCTGTTTGTCGCGGGACTGAGCGTGATGCTGGTTTCTGAGCATACAGCTAACCCCACAACCAATGGCCTGACCGCAATGGAAGGGAAAGAAGTCCGCTTTGGTGTGACCAACAGCATTCTGTGGGGCGCGGCGACAACGGCAGCCTCCAACGGATCGGTCAATGCGATGCACAGCAGTTTCAGCCCTGCTGCTGGCGGGATTGCGCTGCTGAATATGATGGTGGGCGAGGTGATCTTCGGCGGGGTGGGCGCGGGGTTGTATGGGATGTTGATCTTCGTCATCCTGACGGTGTTCATCGCCGGGCTGATGGTCGGGCGGTCGCCGGAATACCTGGGCAAAAAGGTTGAAGCGGGCGAAGTCAAAATGGCGATCCTCGCGGTTCTGCTGCCCAGCGCGGCCATCCTGCTGTTTACTGCGATCGGCGTGACGACGGAGACCGGTCTCGCCAGCCGCGCCAATGCAGGCCCGCACGGATTCAGCGAAGTGCTGTACGCTTTCACGTCCGGGGCAGCGAACAACGGCAGCGCGTTTGCCGGTTTGAACGCCAATACCCCTTTCTATAACACCCTGATCGGGATCGCCATGTGGATTGGGCGCTTTGGAGTCATTCTGCCTGCCCTGGCGATTGCCGGCAGCATGGCGGGGAAGCGTGTTGCGCCGCCGTCAGCAGGCACATTCCCGACCGATTCAGCGCTGTTCGTTGTCCTGCTGATCGCGGTGATCCTGATCATCGGCGCGCTGACCTTTTTCCCGGCGCTCTCACTTGGCCCGATTGTCGAACAACTGCTGGCGCTTGATGCGCGCACATTCTAAGGATGGCGAAGATGGAAGCAAAATTGCAAGCTCGACCGTTGTTTGAATCGGCAATCCTGCGCCGCGCCCTGGGAGATGCGTTTCGCAAACTCGACCCACGCCAACAGGCAAAAAACCCGGTGATCTTTGTCGTGCTGGTGGGTGCGGTGCTGACTACATTCATTACCGTGCGCGACCTGTTCGCCGCTGATTCCGCCGATGCGGCCTTCAACGTGCAGATCACGCTGTGGCTGTGGTTTACGGTGTTATTTGCCAACTTTGCCGAAGCGATGGCGGAGGGTCGCGGTAAGGCTCAAGCGGACGCGCTCCGCAAAACGCGCACCCAGATGACCGCGCGCCGTCTGTTAAACGGACACGAAGAGCGCATTTCCGCGTCTGAACTCAAGCGTGGGGATCGGGTGGTCTGCGAAGCGGGTGATCAGATTCCTGGTGACGGTGAAGTGGTCGAAGGTATCGCCAGTGTGGATGAAAGCGCGATCACCGGCGAAAGCGCGCCTGTCATCCGCGAAAGCGGCGGCGATCGCAGCGCGGTGACGGGCGGCACGCGCGTCCTCAGCGATCGCATCGTGATCCGTATCACGTCCGAACAGGGCAGCACGTTTCTGGACCGCATGATCGCGCTGGTGGAGGGCGCAAAACGCCAGAAAACGCCGAATGAGATCGCGCTGACGATCCTGCTGTCCGGCCTGACGATCATCTTTCTGCTGGCGGTGGTGACGCTGCGCGCCTTCGCCGCCTACAGTGAAACGGAAAGCGGACTCACAGAGACCACCGCCACGGTTCCGGTGCTGATCGCTTTGCTGGTGTGCCTGATCCCGACGACCATTGGCGGCTTGTTAAGCGCGATCGGCATCAGCGGCATGGATCGCATGATCCAGCGCAATGTCCTGGCGTCAAGCGGGCGCGCGGTTGAAGCGGCAGGTGATGTCGATGTGCTGCTGTTGGATAAGACAGGGACGATTACCCTGGGCAATCGTATGGCAACCCACTTCATTCCAGCGCCGGGTGTCACCGATGCGAAGCTGGCGGACGCGGCGCAGTTAAGTTCGCTGGCGGACGAAACCCCGGAAGGACGATCGATTGTCGTGCTGGCGAAGGAGAAGTTCGGCATTCGCGGGCGTGAACTTAGCGAAGCGCAGGCGCAGTTTATCCCCTTCAGCGCACAGACCCGCATGAGCGGCGTGGAACTGCAAGACCATGATGGGGCAGCGGCTCGCAGCATTCGCAAGGGCGCGGCGGACGCGGTGAAACGGCATGTCGAGTCCGTCGGCGGTCAATTCCCCGCCGCGACGAACACGGCTGTTGAAGAGATCGCGCGGCGTGGCGCTACACCGCTGGTCGTCAGCGAAGGGCGCGATGTGCTGGGTGTGATTGAACTGAAAGACATTGTGAAGGGCGGCATTAAGGAGCGGTTCGGCCATCTGCGGGCGATGGGTATCCGCACCATCATGATCACGGGCGATAACCCGCTGACCGCCGCCGCCATCGCTGCCGAGGCGGGCGTCGATGATTTCATGGCGCAGGCCACGCCTGAGGACAAGCTGCGCCGTATCCGGCAGGAACAGGCTGACGGGCATCTGGTCGCCATGACCGGTGACGGCACGAATGACGCCCCCGCGCTGGCGCAGTCTGATGTCGGCGTCGCCATGAACACCGGGACGCAGGCAGCGCGCGAAGCGGGCAATATGGTTGATCTGGACAGTGATCCTACCAAGCTGATCGAAGTGGTCGAGATCGGCAAGCAGCTTCTGATGACACGCGGCGCGCTGACCACGTTCAGCATTGCCAACGACATCGCCAAGTATTTCGCCATCATCCCCGCGCTGTTTGCTTCTCTCTATGCGGCAGCGCCGGGCGAGCCGGGGCCGCTGACCGCGCTGAACGTCATGGGGCTGAACAGCCCGCAGAGCGCGATCCTGAGCGCGACCATCTTCAACGCCCTGATCATTGTCGCTCTGATCCCGCTGGCGCTGCGCGGGGTAAGTTACAAGCCTATGAGCGCTTCGGCAGTCCTTCAGCGCAATCTGATCATCTACGGCGTGGGCGGGTTGATCGCGCCGTTTATCGGCATCAAGCTGATCGACCTGTTGATCTCGTTCATCGGGTTAGTGTAAGGCAAGCTGACATGAAAACCTTCTTGCGTTCACCCTTTGGCGGATTAGTGCTGACGGGGGCGATAGCCACGATCGCGCTTCTCGTCGAACCTCGGCTGCAAGTTGCCCCGGATGTGCATTTCTTATTGCAATTTCTGTGGTTAGGGATCGTCGCGGCGGCGCTGCTGGCATTCGCTATCCAGCCCGCTGTGAACGCCCTGCCACAGACCCATCACAAGGCAGCAGATCACGAGACTGATGCCACCGTCGCTGAGTTTTTCGATGCGGATCGGCAGTGGCCGCAAACCCCCTCCGATATAACTGAGAACGAGCAGTTCTGAAAGGCACGCCAATGATAAAGCAGGTTCGTGCGGCACTGACCGCCTTCATCCTTCTGACAGTGATCACCGGGGTGATCTATCCCCTGCTGATAACAGGGCTTGGACAGATTTTGTTTCCGAATCAGGCCAACGGAAGCCTGATCATGCAGGATGATCAGGTGATCGGTTCTGCCCTGATCGGCCAAGTCGTGGACGATCCGGCTTACTTCTGGTGGCGGCCTTCTGCCGTAAACGCTATGCAGGGGTCTGCGCCCGATGCGCTGCTGGCGTCGGGAGCGACCAATTATGGCTGGACAAGCGCCACGCTGGTCGAACAGGTGGCGGAACGAGAAACCATGATCCGCGCCGCTCATCAACTGGCCGACGGCGCACCGATCCCCGCTGACCTGCTGTTCGCGTCGGCCAGCGGCCTCGATCCCCACATCAGCCCGGAGGCGGCGGCCATCCAGATCGATCGTGTGGCAGAGGCGCGTGGCACGGATCGCGATCAGGTTGAGGCGCTGGTCGCGCAGTTTACGGAGTCGCCTCAGTTTGGGATACTGGGCCAGACGCGCGTCAATGTGCTGCTGCTCAATCTCGCGCTGGATGAATTAGAATAGGAATTGACGCGGCGATTGTCCCTGCCGCTCAGAAGGTGCTGTGATGATGGATGATCAGCGTCCTGACCCGGATGCGCTGCTGGCGGCCATTCAGAAAGCCGAAGCCTCAGAAATACGCGGCAGGCTGAAGGTCTTTCTCGGCATGGCGGCGGGGGTCGGCAAAACGTATGCCATGCTCGACGCGGCGCGCCAGCGCAAGGCCGAAGGTGTCGATGTCGTTATTGGATATGTGGAAACACATCGACGCGCTGAGACCGAAGCCCTGGTCGGTGGATTAGAAATTATTCCACGCCGCCAGATCGAGTACCGGGGCACGACACTCGAAGAGATGGATGCTGACGCGGTGCTGGCGCGCAATCCTCGGCTTGTCCTGGTTGATGAGCTGGCCCATACCAATGCGCCGGGTTCGCGCCATGCCAAACGCTATCTCGACGTGATCGACCTGCTGGAAGCGGGAATTGATGTCTGGACAACCGTTAATGTCCAGCATTTTGAAAGCCGGGCAGATACGGTGCAGCAGATCACGGGTATCCGCGTGCAGGAGACGCTGCCGGACTCCGTTCTTGACCTTGCCAACGAGATTGAACTGGTAGACCTGTCGCCCGATGATCTGCGCAAGCGGCTGGCAGAGGGCAAAGTTTATACCCCGGAACGCATCGACACGGCCGCCAACAACTTCTTTCGTGTCGGCAACCTGACTGCCCTGCGCGAGATGGCGCTGCGGCTGACCGCGGAGCGCGTCGATCATCAGTTGCAAAACTACATGGCGATCAAGCAGATCGCGGGGCCGTGGAAATCCAGCGAACGGTTGATGGTGGCCGTCAGCCCCAGCCCATTTTCAGAAAAGCTGATTCGCTGGACACGGCGCATGGCGTACAACCTGGAAGCGTCGTGGCTGGCCGTCTATGTCGAAACCGGGCAGGCGGCGTCTCAGGTTGTCAAAGATCAACTCTCGCGCAATCTGGCGCTGGCGCGCAGTCTTGGCGCTGAGGTTATCACGGTGACTGGACATGAGGTCGCTCCGGCACTGATTCGCCTGGCCTACCAGCGCAACGTCACCCAGATCGTGCTGGGCAAACCCCAGCACACCCCGCTGCAAAAGTTTTTGCGTGGAGGCTCGCTGGTAGACCGTGTGATTCGATCCAGCGGTGACATTGATGTTTATGTCGTGACGGGTGATAAAACGCAGTCAAGCCCTGGCCGCCAGTTTCTGTTACCCCAACCGCGTCTTCATTCCTCGCTGAGGGATTATTTTTACGCGGTCGGCATCGTCACCCTGGTGACATTGGTTGACCTGCTGCTGGTGGCCTCACTGCCCTGGTTAGGCTACCAGGCGGTTGGGTTGACGGAACTGCTCGCGGTGCTGCTGATCGCCGTCTATGTCGGGCGCGGCCCGGCGCTTGTTGCCGCAACCATCAGTGCGATCTCGTGGAACTTTCTGTTCATCGAGCCGCGCCTCACCTTCACCATTTCCCAGGTTCATGACGTGATCCTGGTTTTCTTATACTTCATCATTGCCATTTTTGCCGGCAATTTAACCGCGCGCCTCCGCGCCCAGGAACGACTGGCACGCTACACGGCAGATCGCACACTGGCGCTGTATACGCTGGCGCATGAGACGGCAACAGCGGTGAACATGGATGATGTCCTGCGCACCGCTGCGGATCAGATTCAGCGTATTTTTCAGGTTGATGTCGCGGTGATGCTGCTGTCTGGCGGGGGGCTTTCTGAGCGCGCCCATATGTGCAGCACAATTCAGCTTGACGACAAGGAGCTGAGTGTGGCGCGCTGGGCGTTTGAACACGGCAAACCTGCCGGGCGCTTTACCGAAACGCTGCCTCTGGCATCCGCGCAATTTTTCCCGCTGCTGACACCGAATCGCACGGTCGGTGTGATCGGCATCCGCTATCGCCGCAATGAGCGGCTGTCCGCCGACGAGGCGCTCCTGCTGGAGACGTTTATCAGCCAGATTGCCCTGGTGATAGAGCGAGAAATGCTCGATGAAGCTGCCCAGCAGTCTGCCATGATGCGCGAGTCCGAACGGCTGTACACAACGCTGCTCAATTCCATTTCTCACGAACTGCGCACGCCGATCGCCTCGATCAAAGGGGCCGCCAGCGGGCTTGCCAACTCAAATTCCGCCAGCGATCGAGACGCGCTGATCAGTGATATTCACGGTGCTGCCGATCGTCTCAATCGCCTGGTTGAAAACTTGCTGGACATGTCTCGCCTGGAAAGTGGACGACTCCAGATCAAACGGGAGTGGTGCGATGTCGGGGAAATTATCGGCGTTGCGGTAAAGCATTTCGACCGCTGCGCTGCGGATCATGGGATCGATCTCCGCATTCAGCCCGATCTGCCTCTGATTCAGGTCGATTTTGTGTTGATGGAGCAGGTACTGGTCAATCTGTTGGAGAATGCGTGCAGTTACAGTCCGCCCGGTCAACCGATTCGGGTCAATGCCGAAACTCGTGATGGAGCCGTTGTGATCACGGTCGAAGATCGCGGCCCTGGCATCCCGGCGGATAAGTTGGAGACGATCTTCGAGAAATTTTATCGCGTACCGGGGACGCCCACTGGCGGCACGGGCTTGGGTTTGTCGATCAGCCGTGGGCTGGTCGAAGCGCATGGGGGAACACTGACCGCTGAAAATAATGATCAGGGCGGCGCGCGCTTTCTTACTCGCCTGCCTTTGAATGGCTCTCCCCCACCGGTGAAAGAGGCGGCGTTGTGACAGGAAATGGATTACAGGTCCTGGTTATCGACGACGAGACGCAGATTCGCCGCTTTCTGAGGATCAGCCTGACTGGGAGCGGCTATCACACGCACGAAGCATCTGACGGGGAGTCAGGCATCCTGAAAGCCGCTCAGGTTCGCCCGGACGTGATCATCCTCGACATGGGTTTGCCCGACATGGATGGCCTGGATGTGCTGCGCCGCCTCCGTGAGTGGACGCGCACACCGGTCATCATCCTTTCGGTGCGCGAGCATGATCAGGATAAGGTAACGGCGCTGGATGCCGGCGCTGATGACTATCTGACAAAGCCCTTCAGCACCGATGAACTGATGGCGCGTATCCGCGTCGCTGTGCGCCACGCTGCTCCGGCGGAGGAACTGCATATCTTCAGCACCGGCCATTTGCAGGTCGATCTGACCCGGCGGATCGTGACGGTCAGAGGTGAGGTCGTCCGGCTTACGCCCACCGAGTACGCGCTTCTGCGCCTCATGATTCAACACGCTGGCAGGGTGCTGACCCACCGCCAGATTCTGCGTGAGGTCTGGGGGCGTGAATATGAGAACGAAACGCATTACCTGCGCGTCTATTTTGCGCAGCTTCGCCATAAAATTGAAGCTGATCCCACAATCCCTTCAATTATTGTGACTGAGCCAGGGATCGGCTATCGCCTTAAATCAGGTTAACCGGTTGAAAAAGGTCGTTAGTCTTCAGTGGCGCATTAGCCGTCCATCAGGAAGATGATTTAAGATCGGCAACCCAGACAGCCAGGCTCATGTATCTGTTGAGCGAAATTGGCGGAGTGCGCCCCGCGCCAGTTCTGTCAGATACAGCGCGCCCCCTCGATCAAGCGCGCTTCGGTCTCTATAATGACCGCATCATAAACGAACCGACAATCACCACCGGGGCGAAGCCATGCCTGTCAAACCGCTTTCCTTCCAGCAAGTGATCCTGAAGCTGCACGAATTCTGGGCAGCACAGGGCTGCGTGATCAGCGAGCCGTATAATATCCAGGTCGGCGCGGGCACAGCCAATCCCGCTACTCTGCTGCGCGTGCTGGGGCCGGAACCCTGGCGCGTGGCTTACGTTGAGCCGAGCGTCCGTCCCGATGATGGGCGCTACGGTGAAAATCCGAACCGGATGCAGAAATATTACCAGTACCAGGTGATCCTGAAACCCGACCCCGGCAATCCTCAGGAACTGTACCTGCAATCGCTGGCCGCGCTTGGGATCGATCTGCGACGCCATGACGTCCGCTTCGTGGAAGATAACTGGGAGTCGCCGGCGCTGGGCGCGTGGGGTCTGGGCTGGGAAGTGTGGCTTGACGGCCAGGAGATCACCCAGTTCACGTACTTTCAGCAGGCGGGCGGCCTGGAACTGAATCCCATCTCGGTCGAGATCACTTACGGCGTGGAGCGAATCGTGCTGGCGCTGCAAGGCAAGGACGCGGCCTGGGATATCGACTGGATGGGCGGCGGGCTGGAATACCGCGATCTGTTCCTTCAGGAAGAGATCGAACACTGTCAGTATTATTTTGACATCGCCGACATCGATGGCCTGAAGACGGTTTACGATGTGTACGAGGGCGAACATAAACGCGCGCTGGCTGCCAACGCCATCATCCCGGCCTACGATTACATCCTCAAGTGCAGCCACCTGTTTAACGTGCTGGATACGCGCGGCGCGATCGGCGTGACCGAACGCGCGACGTATTTCCGCCGGATGCGTGACATGACCCGCAACATCGCCCGCGCTTATGTAGACCAGCGCGAGCAGATGGGGCATCCCCTGATGAAGATGTGCGCCCAGTGGGATACGCCAACGGCAGCCGCGCCGTCAGAAGCGCCGATCAGCGGCCCGGCCATCACCGCGCCGAGCGATGTGCTGCTGGAGATCGGCGTCGAAGAACTGCCCCCCGATGATCTGGATGCGGCGTTGGAGCAGCTTCGCCAAGCCGCGCCCGCGCTGCTGGCTGATCTGCGCCTGAAGAACGAGCGTGTCGAGGTGTTCGGCACACCGCGCCGCCTGGTGATCTACGCCCGTGGCGTGCAGCCGATCCAGACCGATATTGAGCGCGTGGAAAAAGGCCCGCCCGCCAACCGCGCCTTTGACGCCGACGGCCAACCGACCAAAGCGGCGGAAGGTTTTGCGCGTGGGCGCGGGGTAGATGTGTCCGCGCTGCGGGTCGAGGAAATCGACGGGGGACAATATGTGGTCGCCACGGTGAAGGAAACCGGACGTCCCGCCGTCGCAGTGCTGGCCGAGGCGCTGCCGGGGCTGATCGCCGGGATCAGGTTTGGCAAAACCATGCGCTGGAACGCGACTGGAACCGCTTTTTCGCGCCCGATCCGCTGGATGGTGGCGCTGATGGGCGGCGCGCTGATCCCGTTTGAATATGCGGGGACGGTCAGCGGCAGAATCACACGCGGCCTGCGCCCGTATGACTCGCCGGAGCAGATTGTGACCGACGCAGACGCTTACTTCGCCTTTATGCGCGATCAGGGCATTCTATTTGATCGGCGGGAAGCGATCATCACGCAGGTGCGGGCGCTGGCCGAAGGCGTGGGCGGGCGCGCGCTGGAAGATGACCGCCTGCTGGCCGAAGTCGTCAATCTGATCGAGCGGCCCACGGCGCTGCTGGGCCGGTTTGACGAGAAATATCTGGAACTGCCGCGCGATGTGCTGATCACGGTGATGCGCGACAAGCAGCGTTACTTTGCGGTGGAAGATCAGGACGGACGGCTGATGCCTTATTTCATCACCGTTCGCAATGGCGACAGCGAACATCTGGATGTGGTGGCGCACGGCAACGAGCATGTGCTGACGGCACGCTTCTCCGACGCCCGCTACTTCTATCAGGACGATTTGAAAAAGCCATTACAGGATCATCTGCTGCGCCTCAGCACGCTGACGTTCGAGGAGCATCTTGGCTCGATGCTGGACAAAAATGCGCGCACGGCCAGCCTCGTGACTGGGATCGCGGAACTGATCGGCCTCACCGCGACCGAGTCGGCCATCGCCTCGCAGGCCGCCCATCTCGCCAAAGCCGATCTCGGCACGCGCATGGTGGTGGAGATGACCTCGCTTCAGGGTGTCATGGGGCGCGAGTATGCGCTACGGGAGAATTATCCGCCGGAAGTCGCCAGCGCGATCTTTGAACACTGGCTGCCGCGCTTCGCCGGGGATCAACTGCCTGCCAGCGGCGCGGGGACTGCGCTGGCGCTCAGCGACCGGCTCGACAGCCTGGTCGGTCTGTTCGCGGCCGGGCTGGCGCCGAAATCGACCGCCGATCCGTATGGGTTGAGGCGCGCGGCCCTGGGCATCATCCAGATTCTCGCGCACAAGGGCATCAGCCTCGACCTGGTGACGGCGGTGGAACTGGCGGCGGTCAACCAGCCGATCGAGGTCACACCGGCGGCCCGATCGCAGACGCTGGAATTTATCGCCGGGCGGCTGCGCGTGTGGCTGGGCGAACAGGGTTACGTGGCGGATGTGATCAACGCCGTGCTGGGCGAACAGGCCGCCAACCCTTACCGCGCGTTGATCGCGGTGCGCCAGCTTGCGGAGTGGATCAAGCGCCCGGATTGGGAACCGCTGCTCGATGGTTTTGCCCGCTGCGTGCGCATCACCCGCAGCGAGGGCGAACGCTACCCGGTCGATGCGGCCCTGTTTCAGCAGCCGGAGGAACATGCGCTCTACGCCGCTTATCAATCGGCACAGGCGCGCCTAACGGAGACGGGCGACATTGACGAGTTCCTGAACGCCTTCAGCGCGATGATCCCGGCGGTGACGGCCTACTTCGGCACGGGCAAGGGTGATGGCGTGCTGGTCAACACCGACGACGCGGCGGTTCGGCGCAACCGGATCGGACTGCTTCAGGCCATCAGCGCGATGCAGAACGGCCGCGCCGACCTCAGCCAGCTGGCCGGGTTCTGATCGGCGCGTGAATCAAAAGGGAGGATCGACGTGATCCTCCCCGCAAAATGAGCTGTTTATCGGGCTTATCTGGCGAAGTCCGCATCGTGGACGGCGCGCAGCCCATAGACCAGGATCACCGCGCCGATCACGCCGAAGATGATATAGCCCAGCAGACCGCCGCCGACCCCCAGCACACTGCTCAACGCCACGCCGATCAACCCCCCGCCGACGCCCAGCAGCAGATCGCCGACCAGGCCATACCCCTTGCCGCGCAGCACCTTCCCGGCCAGATAGCCGACGAACATCCACACCAGCACCAGGAAAGCGATCTCCAGGATGCCAAACACCAGCCCGACCACCGCGCTGATCGCCCACAGGACTGCGAGGGCGACCAGGATGAGGACGATCACTTCGATCATGATTGACACACTCCATACACATCACATCGTTGTTATAACTCTATACGGAATCCATGCCCCGAAGTTGCATGGCTGCAATAAAAAACCGCGCATGGACGAAATCCACACGCGGTTGAAAATGTTGGCGATGAGGATCGCTATTCCAGCACGATCAGATCACGATAGCCGGAATAATTGATCGCGGGCCAGATCGTGCCCGTGCCATAGCTGGCGACACGCCACACCACCTGATTACCGACCAGCGTTACCGACGCCGAACACACATTACCGGCACAGTGAGTGGCCGGGCTGTACCAGACGTTGTGCAGCAGCGTGCCACTTTCGTTCCACTGGCGAATCTCCAGCAGATAGAACGTAGCGTTCGGGACGGCATTCCAGCTAAAGGTCGGCTGGTTGTTGACGTAATGGACGGCATCATCCGCCGGTGAGATCAGCGTGGGGGCCGGCGGCGGCGGCAGTTGGATGGTGAAGGTGCGGTATGGGCTGATCAGGCTAAATCCACCCGCCCCGTAAGCCTGCACCCGCCAGCGATACGGGCCGTTAGCGAGGTTCAGCGTCGGCATCCAGGCGCAGTTAGGCAGGCCGAAGCAGCCCCGCCGCCACTGCTGGAAGAGGATCGCGCCGTCATTGCGGCTGACTTCCAGGTAATACCAGGACGCTGTATCTATCGCTTCCCAGGTAAAGGTGGGGTTATTGGTGTTGGTGACGGTCGCGCTGTTGGCGGGCGTTACCAGAGAAGGCGTCACACTAGTGAGCACCTGACCATTAATCGTGAAGTTGGCCGGGCCAGCATACCCCCCCAGGCCGCCGGTGCTGAGACCGCCGGGGCCATAGGCGCGCACATACCACTGGTAAGTGCCATTGGTCAGATACAGGGCGGTCGGCGTGAGCTGGCAGATGGTATCACTCCCCATAACAAGGCCGCACGAAATCTCATTGCCAGCCGTATTCAGGCGGCGGTGCCAGACCTGATAGACCGTGGCCGGTGTGCCGGAGGTGCGGACGACCACGACCTCATAATAGTTGGCATTCGGGATGTCTTCCCACCGGAAGAAGGGGTTATCGGCTGTGATGGTTTCGTTATTAAAGACTTCCATCCCGCTGATTTCGACCCCGTTGATCGACGGCGCGGTCAGGTTCACGGCGATCGATTGGCCCAGCGCCCACGGGTTGTTGCCCGCCAGCCCGATCGTCTGCACATTCATCGCATACGTGCCGTTGTTCAGCACGATCCCCGGTCGCACTGCACAGATCGCGCCGCTGCACGTCAGCGGATCGCCATCGGCAGCGGCAGTATACGTGGCGTCGATCATCACCAGATTGTCAGACGAGCGGGCGACGTACAGCCGGTAATGGCTGGCGCGATCGGTGTGTGACCAGCGATATTCAAAATCGCCGCGTGGGTCAGCGTTAGTGTCGATCGGCTGGGCGGTCGGCTGGTCGGTCCCCAGGCCGGTGGCGGCAGGCAGCGCCGCGATGCTGAACGAACGCGGCCCGCCCCAGCCGCTCAGGGAACCGCCGACACTCCACCCGCCGGGGCCGTAGGCGCGCACATACCAGGTAAAGCCGCCTGCGCCGGGGATCGCCGCGCTCAGGGTGCAGTTGGAGTTACAGGTTGGGATGTCCGCGCTGCCGACCAGATAGGTCGCATTGAGAACCGCCGTGCCCACGCTGTTGACCACATAGACCTGATAGTAGCTGTTGCCCGGCGCGTGTGACCACTGAAGGTTGACCAGGTTATCAGCAATATTCTGGCCGTTGTTCGGGCTGAGCAGGCTGGGTATGGCGGGTGTGCTGGCGGCCTGCGTAAAGGCCAGCGGGCCGCGCCACAGGCTGTAGCCTTCCGGCCCATAACCGCGCACAAACCAACTGTAGCTGCCGTTGTAATGGATTTCCGGCGGGGTGTAGGCGCAGTTGTCGTCGTCACACTGGCTGCTCGCCAGCACCCACCGGTCGATAAACATACCCGTGCCGAGCTGCACGTAAAGCTGATAGTGCGTCGCGCCGGGGATCGTATTCCACTGGTAGGTGAATGTGCCGTCGCTCTGGCTGCCAGCCCCTGGCGCGGGCGCGGTCTGCGTGGGCGAACTGATGATGAACGTCTCCGGCCCGATGTAATCGCCGGTCGTGTTCGTCGCCCCGAAGAAGGCGCGGGCGAACCACTGCATGTTGGCGCTGTTGATCGCGCTCACGGGCGTTACGGTTGTCTGCGGCCGGTACGTGCAGGTGGTGGTGGTGCAGCTTGCGCCGCCGGGGACGTTGACCTGTACCCACTGCCCGAAGGACTGCACGCCGTTAGTCGTCACGATGATCTCATAATAGGTCGCGCCGGTCAGGTGAGACCAGGAGAACGTTGGGCGTGTGGTGTAAACGGTCGTGGCTGATGGGGAGATCAGGTTGACAAGACTGTTGACGGCGCTGTCGATATTGATGCGCGGGTAATTTACCCCGCTGCCGGCATCAGCGCGCAGTGTCCCCGTTTGCCTCAGCGCGTTGAAGATCGCGGTCAGACTCGCTTCCGGCCTCGCCTCACGGATCACCGCCCACGCACCGGCCACATGCGGGGCCGCCATCGAGGTGCCGCTCCACGTGCAGTACATATTGCTGGGTGTATAATTGCTGGCGATGGTAGAGCATTCCCCATGCAGCGCCGAAGTGACGTTCTGCCCAGGGGCCAGCAAAATCTGGTTGAGAAACGCAGCGCCGAGGTTGCTGCCGCCGGCGACCTGGTCAACATAATCGGGGGGCAGTGTCGCGTTGGCTCCAACGACATTAACCGTCGAACCCACCGCGACCACATTGGACAGGCAGGCCGGGAAGCTGATCGAGTTGTTAAAGGAGCCGTTTCCGGTAGCGACAATGGTCGGGATGTTGGCCGCGCGCAGCCGGGCCACCACGTCATACATGCTGGGACTCTGCGCGTCGCAGGCGCTGTAATAACGCCCGCCGCCCAGGCTGAGGTTCGCAGCGGCAATGTTGAAGGTATTGCGCTTCAGATAAACGTGTTCCAGCCCGGCCACGATGTCGCTCGTCCAGGCGGTCAGGCAGGGTTGATTGCCACTCAACGTCGCGTTGCAGTCCGGCAGGGTGCTGAACACGTTGATCGCCATAAGATCGGCATCACGAGCCACACCGTCATACGTCGGGCCGTCACCCGCCGCGATCCCGGCGACATGGACACCGTGTGTACACAGATCAGCGACCGGATAACTGCCGTCCGGTGCATTATTGCCCGCCGGGTTGTTGGCGAGATCGATGTTACGCAGGCATTGCTGGATCGAGGCAGCGTTTCCGACGGTGATGCTGGTGGACGCGCTGTTGCGATCACTCGGATTGCCGAGCCAGCAGTTATGCCAGTCCCCCACGCCTGCGCCGGAAAAGCAGGCCTGATCAACGATCTTGCCCGCCGGGAACATGGGGTGATCGACCTGGATTCCCTCGTCCAGCACCGCGATTACGTAGCCGGTTCCGTCGTAACCGCTGGCCCATGTGCCGGGCCGCCCGGCAGACTCCGCCGCGCCCACGATCTGCGTGCTGGTTTCCAGTGTGGAAAAGGTCGGAATGTCAGGATACACGGCGACCACCTGCGGCAGGGCCTGAAGTTGTGCCAGCGCGGCCTGATCGACGGTCAGCGCCATATAGGGCAGCACTTCATAAGTATGACGGATCTGTGCGTTTAAGCCGGACAGCCCCTGTGACACCGCCGCCTGCGCCACGTTGATCTGTGCGGCGGTGATCGCGTCCTGCGGCGTCAGCCCTTCGGGGATCGACCCGTCGATCCGATCCGGGCCTATCTCGACCTGCGGCTCCAGCCGGAGCTGGACAATCACCGGTACAATGCCGGGCGGAAGCTGAATCTCCGGCTGGGCCATGGGGTCGGGAACGCCTGTACCCGGTTCGTCCGTGGCTTCAGGCGTCGTCTCCGGCGTCACCTCCACGATTTCGGTCGCCTCTGGGGTGATCTCCGCTGGCTGGGTTCCCTCCGGGGTAGGCGTCACCGGTTCAACCGTCGTCTCCGGCGTGATGACTGGCGTCTGAGTCGGCTCAACCGTCGGGGATGGCGTCGGCGTTGGGGTTTCGGTTGGGATGAATGTCGGCGCAGCGGTCTCCGTGGGGCTGGGCGACGGCTCCGCAGTCGTTTCCTGTGCCAGCGCGCCGGGCAGCAGCGAGAACAACGCCAACAGCATCACACTGATCAGGGCCAGATAGTTTGATGATCTAGACATAAATTACAATCTTCCCCGCATTATCCAGATTCTTTCGTTTGCACATCATTATAAACGACAGACTAGCAATAAAGTTGTTGGCAGGGATATGAATCACGTAAAATTCCCAGTAATAAAGCGCCGCGCTGGTTAAAGTCACCTGCGAACCGGCGATACATCTCAATAAACGAATCGCGGCAGGGGATCGGATCACTTTCCACAGGCCTATCTATGTCGCTGTTCATAAAGACACGCTTCTGAAGCCAAAGGATGCAAAACGACGTGCGCGATCTGTTTCTCCTTGATCCGGATGTGATTTTTCTCAATCACGGATCATTTGGCGCGTGCCCGGCCCCGGTGTTTGACGTTTATCAACGCTGGCAGCGCGAACTGGAACGCCAGCCGGTGGAATTTCTGGGACGGCGGGCAGAGTCGCTTCTGGATGAGGCCCGCGCCCCGCTGGCCGCATTGATTAATGCTGACGCGGAGGAACTGATCTTTGTGCTGAACGCCACCACCGGCGTGAACATCGCTGCGCGGTCGGTCGATCTGCGTCCGGGGGACGAGGTGCTGACGACCGATCATGAATATGGCGCGTGCGACATGGCGTGGGAACACCTCTGCGCGGAACGCAGCGCGGTTTACATCCGCCAGCCTGTGCCGCTGCCGGTCAGCGATGAGGCCGAATTTACTGAGACGATCTGGCATGCGGTGACGGGGCGCACTCGCGCGCTGTTTCTCAGCCACATTACCTCGCCCACCGGGTTGATCTTCCCGATCGCAGAATTAGTCCGTCGGGCGCGGGAAGCCGGGATCGTGACGATCATCGACGGCGCGCATGTGCCCGGCCATGTTGATCTCGATCTGCGCGCGCTCGATCCTGATTTTTATACCGGCAACTGTCACAAATGGCTGTGCGCGCCGAAGGGTGCGGCCTTCCTCTATGCGCGGCGTGAACATCATGACCGGGTTCCGCCGCCGGTGATCAGTTGGGGCTGCCGACCCGGCGAGTCGTTTGCGCGGCGGGTGGAAGGCCAGGGCACGCGCGATCTGGCCGCGTGGTTGAGCATCCCGGCGGCGATCGCGTTTCAGCGTGACCACGACTGGGCGGAGGTGCGGCGGCGCTGCCATGATCTGGCGGTTGAGACGCGGGAGCGGATCAACACACTGACCGGCATGAGGTCGATCGCGCCGGAAACCTGGCTGGGGCAGATGGCGACGGTCGCGCTGCCGCCCTGTGATGTCATGGCGCTTAAGACGCAGATTTATGACGCGCATCGGATCGAATTTCCGGCGATCGTCTGGGGTGACCGGCCCTATATCCGCGTGTCGTTTCAAGGTTACAACCGCCGCGCCGACGCCGACGCGCTGATCACGGCGCTGGCGGAAATCCTTTGACGGCCAGCATCTCTTCGACCGTCCCCCGACCGTTAGGATTAGAGTTGATCATCCGGCGCGCGGGCAGGCAGGCGATCTCAAAGCCGTAATCCCGATACAGACTGAGGATGCGGTCGGTGGCCTGGTTGGACGCGACGACCGGCCCTTGATGCGCCGCCAGCCATTCCGCCAGCCGCACCTGATCGGCCCATGTAAAGCCGTCTTTAGTATATTGGGTGAACACCACATCATAGGGTGGATCGGCGTAGATAAAATCATCCGGCTCAAGCGGCATGTCCTCGAATGCGCCATGTGTGAATGCCCAGGCGGCCATCACCGGTATGTAGGCGGCAAAATCGGTGATGTAGCCGATCCGGTTATGACGGCCAAACGGCACGTTGAACAAACCCCGCCGATTGAAGCGGCACAATCCGTTATAACCGGTGCGATTGAGGTAGTAAAACAATTCCGCCGCCACTTTGGTGTCGTGCTGACCGTCACGGATCAACTGGTTAAAGTGTTCCCGATAGGCGAAGTAGGTATCGCGCTCATTGATCAGCGGCAGATCGATCGTCAGGCCGCGCTGCACCCATTTGTAAAAGGCGATCACATGCGGGTTAATGTCGTTGATCAGCGCGCGGGCTGGCTGCAAGCTGAGGCTGACGGCCAGCCCGCCAGCAAAGGGTTCTACCAGACGGCGGTGCTGATGCGGCTGCCACATCGGCCTGAGGTGGGGGATCAGCCAGCGCTTACCGCCTGCCCATTTGAGCGGCGGGGCCAGGGGCGCGCCGGTCACGTGATGGAGCGCAGTTCTTGAAGTCATGAACAGATATTCTACATGCGCGGCGCAACCTGCGCTACCGGGTCTGATCAGCCAGCAGGCAGCGCCTCATCCACCCTCACGCCAGGTTGAACCTGCTCATAGACGATCACCGGCAGCGCGATTGGCTCCAGCCAGTAGCGCAGGATCGGGATGATCTCCGGCCATTCGGCGTGTGTGCCCAGTGGCGCGATCGCCACGCTGGTGAAGCCTTCCAGCCGATAATCGCGCGCCAGCTTCATCAAGGCAGATTGCACGAAGCGCAGCCGGGTCGCGCCGACCGGACTTTCGCGGATCACCAGAAAATTCAGGAAAAGGCGGCTTTCGCGCCAGGTCCAGTAGCCGCCGAGGACGATCCGCCCACTGCGACACTGTTTGCGATATGCGGCGAACGCGGTGGGAAAGCGAGTGAAAAGCTGCGTCTCCAGCGGGCCGATCTCGGCGCGCCCCAAGACATTCACGCCGAATGCCAGCACCTGGGCACGGGTCAGCAGGGGATCGCCGGAGACGAGGTGAAGCGTCATGTGAGGAATGATAATCAGGGGCAGGACAAGTAGTCGGTCCCGCCCCTGGAATTGGCAGCGTTAGTTGGCGCTGGATGTGCCCGCGCCGCTGACGGCTACGCGCACGCCCGGCCCCATGGTGGGAGTCACCACAACGCGGCGTAGATAAATGCCCTTAATCGCGGACGGCTTCTGTGATTCGACCGCCGCCATGACCGCCTCGGCATTTTCGATCAGCTTGGCCGCGTCGAAGCTGGCCTTGCCGATCGGGATGTGCAGGTTGCCGGTTTTGTCGTTGCGGAATTCCACACGACCGGCCTTCAGTTCGTTGATGGCGCGTTCCAGATCCTCAGGCTGGACGACCGTCCCCGCCTTCGGGTTCGGCATCAGACCGCGCGGGCCGAGGACACGGGCCACCGCGCCGACCTTCTTCATCATGCTCGGCACAGCCAGGGCAGCATCAAATTCAAGGAAACCATCGCGCTGGATGCGCCCGATCATCTCGTCGTCGCCGACCAGATCAGCGCCAGCAGACTCGGCGGCGCGGGCGTCTTCACCTTCGGCAAAGACCAGGATGCGGACACTCTTGCCGAGGCCGGCCGGCAGCAGCACAGTACTGCGCACCTGCTGATCGCTGTGGCGTGGGTCGATGCCCAGGCGGAAGTGCATCTCGATCGTCTCGTCGAACTTGGCGTTGGCGAGGCTCTTGGCAACCGTCACCGCTTCCGTCAGCGGGTACAGGCGGTTGCGGTCAAACTGCTGGGTGAGGGTCCGATAACGTTTACCGTGCGTAGCCATAATCAGGTATCTCCTGGTGGTGCAAACGGGCGCATTCACGTCTGACGCCCTCCCACAAATTCATGATGATCGATACAAAGGATCGGCTGCCGAGCCGTTACTCGACAACATCGATTCCCATGTTGCGCGCCGTGCCTTCGACCTGGCGCATCGCGCCTTCGATGTCCAGCGCGTTCATGTCGTTGAGTTTCGCCTCGGCGATCTCACGCACCTGCTTGCGGGTCAGCTTGCCGACTTTGGTGGTCAGCGGGTTGGGCGACCCCTTCTGCACGCCTGCCGCCTTCAGGATCAGGAAGGTGGTCGGCGGTGACTTCAGGATAAAGCGGAAGGATCCATCTTGGAAAACGGTGATCTCCGCCGGGACGATTTCACCGATGCGGTTGGCGGTGCGGGCGTTGTATTCCTTGACGAAATCCATCAGCTTGACGCCGTGCTGCGCCAGCGCCGGGCCAATGGGCGGCGCGGGGCTGGCCTTTCCGCCCTGAATCTGGAGCGTAACGATTGCTTTGACTTTCTTTGCCATGATACCCTCGTGTGCAGTGTGTTAAGGACGCTGGCCGCTGGCCCCGCCCATTCCTGACAGGTTAAAATCCGCCTGCAATCAGACCTTTTCGACTTCCAGAAAATCGACCTCGACCGGCGTCTCTCGCCCGAAGAAGCTGACCATCACGCGGACTTTCTGCTTATCGAAGTCGATGTCGGATACTGCGCCGATGAAGTCGTTGAACGGCCCTTCGACGATCCGCACCCGCTGGCCGACTTTGAAGTTCAGCTTTGGCTTGGGCTTCTCGTCCGACATGCGATCGATGATCTGTTTGACCTCCTCCGGGCGGAGCGGGGTGGGTTCGTTGCCCATACCGACAAAGCCGGTCACGCCGGGCGTATTGCGCACGACGTACCAGGAGTCCTCGTCCATCTTCATCTCCACCAGCAGATAACCGGGGAAGACGCGGCGCTCGACAGTGCGCTTCTTGCCGTCCTTCACCTCGATCTCTTCCTCAGTAGGGATGATCACATCGAAGATTTTATCCTGCATCCCCATCGTCTCGATACGCTGGCGGATGGCATGATGCACCTTGTTTTCATAACCTGAATAGCAGTGGATCACATACCACTGCTTCTCGTTGCTGCGGTCTTTCAGCGCCTCGTCGCTCAGAAACTGAAGCTCACCGAGTTCGCCGTCATCCACATACACCGGGTCTGGATCATAATCCTGTTTGGGCTGCTTCGTGTCTTCAGACATTCGGCACGCTCCCTTTAATTACTCAGCATCGTTTACAAGACGGGCATCTCACCCGCAGCCAAAACCCTTAATAGCGCGATCCCTCACCGCGCCGACCGAGCCGCGTCACTGCGAAGTAGAGACCGCCCACCACCGCGAAAAACGCGACAAACAGGATCGGGTTATCGAGGCCGAGGCGGAACAATTCCGTAAAACCCAGGCTGATCAACCCCAGCACGAGTGACGCGATCAGCGTCACGATCAGCACGATGACCGTCAGACGGCGCAGCTCCTCGCGGGTCGGCCAGCTCACCTTGCGCAGTTCATCGCGCACGCCGGTCAGATAATCGCGCAGGCCGGTAAAGGGCCGCGTGACGATGTTGCCCCGTTCCTCTTCCTGCTCGGCCAGTTTATTGCGGCGGCCCGGCGTGGCATAGCCCTTTTTGGCGGTCAGCGCGCGCGGGTTGACGGTGGGGCCGTCTTCGTCGTCGTCCCCGCCATCGTCGCTATCGATCTCCGTCTCCTCGACCGGAGCCTCAGCCTCGACCTGGCGTCTGCGGCGGCGTCTCGATTTCTCTTCAACGGGATTTTCGGTTGCCATGAAAAGGATCTCCTTCAGAACCCGATGTGTTCGCAGTCAGGCGGAAGTGCAGCCGTCTTATTGATAAGAAACACCGTCGCTGGGACGGTGTTTCCAGGGCCATTGTGCAGGGGTGGAGAGACTCGAACTCCCGACATCAGATTTTGGAGATCTGCGCTCTGCCAACTGAGCTACACCCCTATGGTCGGCTGGCCGGATGACCAACCCGTCAGTAAAGGCCTGTCTGCCTGTGCAGGCGAAACGCGCGTTACTTCGTTTCCCGATAAAGAACATGTTTGCGCAGCAGCGGGTCATATTTCTTCAGTTCCAGCCGCTGGGGATCGTTACGCCGATTCTTGTAGGTGATGTACATGTGGCCGCTTTCGGTACTCCGCAGCTTGACCACCAGCCGGTTGCCTTTTTTCGCCATTTGATTTGCTACCTCAATGGTGCGGTATCTGGCCGCGCCCAGGGCTTGTCTCCACAGGGCGCAGCGCCAGGTTTTCCTCATAGCCTTTGATGGGATTTGAACCCATGACCTTTCCCTTACCAAGGGAATGCTCTGCCCCTGAGCTACAAAGGCACATCCTGATCATCTCTGCGGCCAGAGATGAAGTGGGCCGGGCAGGACTCGAACCTGCGAAGGCTTCCGCCAGCGAATTTACAGTCCGCCCCCTTTGCCGCTCGGGACACCGACCCTCATGATGCGGTTGTTAACGATGCTTCACCATCCCGCAAGAGCCGCTGAAGGGATTTGAACCCTTAACCTCTCGCTTACAAGGCGAATGCTCTGCCGTTGAGCTACAGCGGCGTGGTAAACGCATTATAGCATCAGCGTGAAGCACGCGACAAGGGGGTATTGCCTGTCAGACAACGGCCAGCATTGTAATGGCCGGATGGCAAAAGTCAATGGCTAAGTACGCCGCAGCGCGCACGGACTTGCAAAACCCTGGTGATGTCGTTATCGTTGCGCGGGTTTGATGGACGCAGGGAAAAGCGACGGCTCAATGGGCGAAATTCTTACCCTGGATGAGGCGGTTGGCCGGCGCGAGGCACTGCGACGGGCCGATCAGCAGCTGGTATTCACCAACGGCCATTTTGACCTGCTGCACGTCGGCCACCTCGATTATCTGGAAAAGGCGCGCGCGCTGGGTGATGCGCTGTATCTGGGTCTGAACGGCGATGCCAGCACGACACGGCTGAAAGGCCCCGGACGCCCGATCATCCCGGCGGCGGAACGTGCCCGCCTGCTGGCCGCGCTCAGCCCGATTGACGCCGTGATCCGCTTTGAAGACGATACCGCCGACACGCTGATCGCGGCGCTGCGCCCGGAAATCTACGTCAAAGGCGGCGATTACGCGCGGCCTGCGCCCGGATCGCCGTCGGCTGCTCTGAAGCCGCTGCCGGAACGAGCCATCGTCGAAGGCTACGGCGGACAGGTGGTGCTGATCGACCTGGTGCCAGAACGCAGCACGTCGGCGCTGATCGCTCGAATCAAGGCGCTGCCGGGCTGATGTGGAACTCTTGAGTGCGTTGAGCTGTCAGTAAAATACGGCGCTTAACCTCACTCGTAATTCACGCCGGGAAGGACACGGCACACACGCTATGGCACTAGACGAGATGGCCCCGGCGACGGACAACACAGGCGCACAGGATATGCAGCGAGGCGTCGCCAGGGCGACCGGTGTGCTGGCGCTGGGCAATATCTCCAGCCGCATTCTCGGCCTGGTGCGGGAGATCGTGCTGTCGAATCTGTTCGGCGCGACGGCGGCGGTCGATGCGTTCAACGTGGCGATCGTTGTGCCCAAGGGCCTGTACGATCTGCTGATCGGCGGGCACGTCAACGGGGCAATTGTGCCGGTGCTGAGCGAGATCGTGGCGCTGAAGGGCCGCGATGAACTGTGGCGGGTGGTGGCCGTACTGCTCAGCCTGATGACGGCGGCCATGACCCTGCTGGTGCTGCTGATCGAACTGGCCGCGCCGCTGGTGATCCGCGTGGTGGCGGGGGGTCTGGATGCGGACACGCAGGCATTGGCCGCGCTGCTGCTGCGCGTCACCTCCCCGGCGCTGATCTTCATGAGCCTGTTTGCGATCCTCAGCGGCGCGCTTTATGCGCTGCGGGTTTACACCTGGCCGGCGTTTGGCACGGCGGTGTTCAACGGCGCGATCGTGACGGTGACGCTGCTGCTGGCCCCCGCGCCAGAGTTTCAGGTGGGCTGGTCGCCATTGGGGGCGCAGTGGACGATCGCGCGGCCAGCCAATGGGATTGTCGTGGTTGCGTTCGGTTGGCTGGTGGGATCGATCGCCTATGTCGCGCTTCAGCTTCCGGGTCTGCGGGGCGCGCCGCGCCGTGTCCGCGCCTGGCTGACTCTGCACTGGAGGCATCCGGCCATCCGCCAGATCGGGTTGCTCTATGTCCCGGTAATGTTTTCGCTGGTGATGGACACGCTGGTGATCCGCCCCTTCAGCTATAACCTTGCCAGCCGCACTGGCGCGGGGAGCGTCGCCTATATGAACTGGGCCACCACACTGATCCAGTTTCCGCAGGGGTTGGTCGCCACCGCCATCAGCATCGCCATTCTACCTACACTTTCCAGGCAGGCCGCGTTGATCATGGCCGGCGATGATCCCGCTCTTAACCTGCGCGCGTTCCGGGACACGCTGGGCTTAGGGCTGCGGCTGGCGATCACGCTGATCCTGCCTGCCACCATCGGGCTGCTTGCACTGGCTGTGCCGATCGTGGATCTGCTGTTTGAACACGGCGCGTTCACGGCGGCGGATACCCAGATCACAGCGGCGGCGCTGCGCTGGTATCTGATCGGGCTGCCGTTCGCGGCGGTCGATCTGCTGCTGGTTTATGCCTTTTACGCGCGGCAGGACACGCTGACCCCGGCGCTGGTCGGCCTGCTGAGTCTGACCGTGTACATGATCATCGCGGTGGCCCTGGTGGGGCGTTTCGGCCTGTTCAGCCTGATGATCGCGGACAGTGCCAAACACATCGTTCATGCGCTGATCAGCGGCGGGCTGCTGGCGCGGCGGATGAACGGGTTAAGCGATCAACGCCTGACGCTCACGATGATCAAAAGCGGCGCGGCGGCGGCGGCACTCGGTGTTTGCGCCTGGGGTCTGCTGGCAGCGCTGGAACCGATCCTCGGCGCGGGCGGGTTGATCCATGAGATGGCATTGGTGCTGATCTGCGGCGGCGTGAGCGGAGCCGTGTTCCTCGCGGTGGCCGTCATCCTGGAGATCGAAGAATGGCGTTGGCTGGGCGGCCTGATCCGCCGACGGCTGAAAAGCTGAAACACCTGGCGTGCGCGGCGTGCGCGTTGAGTGAATTAAAAGATTTTGAAACTTTCTACCACTCCTCAAGGAAGCATGATACATTTTTATGCAGAGGAATTCATAGGCGTGGACAATTTCTTCATATGAAACAGTGGATTCTGATAGTCGTTTGTCTTGCCGTTGGGGGGTGCGCAAAATCCCCCGCGCCGGATCAGGCAGCAGAGGCGCAGGCAACGACCAGCCAGGTCGTGAGCAGCGCGCAAGAAAACACGGCTGCACTCAACACCGTCGCGTTCACGATTGAGGACGTTACGCTGTCCGTGCCGCGCCCGGAACACTGGGAGCTGCACCGCACAGCCTTTGGGGTCGTCCTCGCAGAGCATATCGGCTCGATCGCCACGGATGGCGAGCTGGGGGGTATTCTGGCCCATGTGTGGCTTCAGCCGCTGACAGATTTCAACGTGCAAGCCAGCACGCGGGATAATGCAGCCTGGAGGATTCTGGGGCAGATCATCGAGAACCCGGAATACGTAGGCAGCGCCACGGTCAGCAACCCGGCAGGCTTTACATGGGATGGCAACGATGCCGCCTACTATCTGCTGGATAACGGTGATGGCAATCTGTCGATCGTGATCGGTGTGATCGTCCCTGGCACGGGCAACCTGATCACGATCAGCGTCAGCGCACCCGCGACACAGGCCGGGCGCATCCGTCCGCTGCTGCCCCAAACGCTCCACGGGCTGACGATCAATAATACGTCCCTTAGCGGCAGCGCGCTCGATCAACTGCCCGATCCACTGGTCTTCCCACGGCACGAGGCCGAGGCGCAGGGCCAGGCGATCGAGCCGTCGTAATGGATCATCGGTGCAGGCAGGGGACACACCGGTGCGCGCTGCCGCTGGTCATCTGTCCGCTCTTGATGATTGGCGCGCTACTCATGCCCGCTGGGGCGATCATTTGCTAAAATAGGCGGTGTTTGCTACTACTTGTGCCTGGAACCATTCACGGGGGTCGCAGCCGAATATGTCTGAGACATTCACCAAATTGAAGGAACTCCTGGTAAGCCAGAACAAACTCTCCGCCGAAGACATTACCCACATCGAAACGGCCCACGGCGCGCTGACCGACGATGAGCGCGTCGAACTGGAAGCGGAACGTCACCGCGTGGAACGTTCCCAGGACGAAACGGTGACCATGGATCAGTATCTGGCCGCGCTCAAAATCCTCGATTCCGTCCCTGAAGGTTCAGACGAATACAATAAAGCAGATGCGCTCGTGCAGAAATACGAGCGCGGAAATTAAAGGATCGTCATGTCAACACTTTCCGCGCCGGAGGCTCGGTCGTCCTATTACTCACCCGGCACAGAGTCGGTCGGCGGCCTGAATCCCTGGCTGATTCGCCTGCCGATCCTGATCATCACCGGAGGGTTGCTGCTGGTGATCACGCTGGCGCTGCTGGTGATGGCTTTCCAGATGCGTTATGAAGGTCGCATACTGCCGGGGGTATCTGCCCTGGGAGTCGATCTCAGCGGCATGTCTCGCGCCGAAGCAAGCGCGGCGATCGCCGGAGGTTTCACCTACCCTGATGACACCTTCTTCACCCTGCGCTACGGCGATCAGTTCTGGCAATTCACCGCCACTGACATGGGTGTCTCCTTCGATGCTGAGGCGACGCTCG
>Ga0224723_1000262_pt1 | contig 37086 bp, 50 predicted proteins | sample Balambano_FR2_Me_FD_161647 | JGI IMG/M metagenome (GOLD analysis project Ga0224723, IMG submission 161647) | Freshwater sediment microbial communities from Lake Towuti, South Sulawesi, Indonesia - Balambano_FR2_MetaG | ecosystem: Environmental > Aquatic > Freshwater > Lake > Sediment | place... | reverse complement strand
CCGACCGACTACGAGGGTGCCTCCGACATGCCGCTGTCGGCCACGCTCGCCTTCATGGAGGCCAACGGGATCACCTACGACCCCGATCTCTGGGGGCCGGTCATGGGCAACGGCAAGTGCAGCAACCCTGGCCCTGGCTGCAAGAACACCTGTGCTCAGTGCGGACGCCGCAAGGCCGAAGCTGTCAGCCAGTGCGTCGGTCAGGGCGGCCCCAACTGCGGTACCCAGGTCGATCCCAGGACGCCGTGCGACCCCATCCTTGCCTTCGCAAACGCCACCAACATGGCGGACTGCAACGGCAGCGGTGGGTGGGGATGCCAGGGAGGCCCTGGCTGCGGCACCCAGCTCCGTTAGGAGCTACCAGCAAGGAGAGGGGGGAGCTTCGGCTCCCCTCCCTCCAAGCAACTACTAAAGGAGACGACAAATGATTCCTAATTGGAATGAAGCCTACCGCAACGGGCGAAAGTTTGCACCAGTGAGTGAAATAGTGCTCGATAAGATCATAGACAAGACATCGGGTAGTGTTTTGGACATTGGATGCGGGAAGGGTGAGCTGACACGTCAAATGCAATCCCGTGGCTTTGAGGTAGCTGGAATCGATCTAAGCGATGTAGCTATTAGGGAGGCTGTGGAGAATAACCCTGATGGTCTATATGTCATCGGAGATTTCATGGACTTGGAGCTTGACGCCAAATACGATTACATCTTCGTGAACTTGGTTCTAGCGTTCGCTGAAGATCGCAAGGCTTTTCTGGACAAGGCTCGCTCTATGCTTAAGTCAGACGGCAAGCTAGTAGTCATCTCACCGGTTCTGTTGCTTCGCTATTTGACCAAGTACAGCCCACATTTAAAAGACATTTCAATTCCATGGTCGGAGCTAAAACAACTCATGCCAGACGCTATAGAGGCGGATAGTGGCTACTTCGAAGACTATGGCACGCTCAAAGTATTGGTAGAGCAATAAGGCTTTTCAGGAGCAATCTTGGGAAGTCTTTTTGCGTAAACAAAAAACCGCCAAACGTGAGGGTTAGCGGCGGTCTCTTGCGATTACTTGATACTCTAATAGTACACAGCTATAGAAAAGTTGTCAATAGTTCCCCTTCCCCTTCCTACGCCTCCGGCGATCAAGGAATCCTCCTGAACTATCCCCTGCCCTTCCCCGCCCCTCCAGAATGTAATGGCTCTTGCTACTATTGGTAGTCAACCTCCCTAGCCTGCCAAAAGGTGGCAATCCTGCTAGTATCATTCTGTATGGGTATGGGTTAAGGTATAGGCCGTGAACCTTATCATTGAACCTTTTAACATGCTCCAATGCCCTCACGGTAGGCTGCCTACATGAACTATCAAGTAATCGATAGTTAAATGTATTATAGGCACTTTGTGAATTAAAAGGCAAGTTAATTATTATGTTATAGTGGTTATGTGAAGGAGTAATAAAGTGGCAAGGAAAAAAGAACTTAAATTAGAAGCTGTCAAAGAAACCTACAACTGGTCAACTTCAACACCGGTTAGTTGTGTTGTTACAATTGATCGAGAATCTCCAGAAGTTATAGATCGCATCGAAGTTCCAGTTAGGGCTTGTAACGAGCAAGATGCAGTTAATCAAGCCAAAGCATTCTTTGAGGCCAATTATTCTGGCCCGCACATTAGTTATGTGATTGTTGATGTATCGCCAAACGTATCTAAAGCGTAATAAGTACAATGCCGTTAGAACTTCATACAACGGCTATAATTATCCATCCAAGCTCGAAGCCAGTCAGGCCGCTGAACTTGATTTATTACTCAAAGCTAAACGTATAAAAGCCTGGGATCGGCAATTTAAGGTAGAGATTTATGCTAAGACCCTTCAAGGCGATAAAGTTCATGTTTGCGACCACAAGATTGACTTTAGAGTGTATGAACTCGATGGCAGCTATACCCTAATTGAAGCCAAGGGCGTTGAGACTAGCGATTATAAGTGGCGAAGAAAAATGCTCGAGCTATTCTGGCTACCCGAGCACCTAGACCATGCCTATCAAGTTGTTAAATAAAAAGCGGCCTGCGTTTAAACCCACAACAAAGAAAGGGTATGAGGCCGCCTACTAGCATAATAGCAAATACAATAAAAATGTGTGTGAAAAACACTTGTTTTTATTATTCTTGTGATTTATAATTAAATTATCAGACTAATAACAACAAAGGAGGTAGGCCATGTGGGAATTATGGCTAGAAATCGAACAATTAAGTAAACAGTTGGAGGTAATGCTTTATGGCACTAAGTAACCTTCAAAGAGCATTGTACAAGCTATATAAAGCTAAAGAAGCTGAAAACCTAGCTTGGAAAACCCTTGACGGATTTAAGCAGTCTACTGAGGCTGCTAAAAATGAGGTTTATGCTGAGCTTAAAAGCCTTGGTATTAAGTCAGCCAAAACAGATGATGGCTTTACAGCAGTCATTGCTAATCGAGTAAACATAGCAATCAAACATGAGCCGAGTGTTATTGATTGGATTCGTAATAACCCAGACTTGGAGGCTGACGTCTACATCGGCCTAAAAAAGTCAGCCTTCGACCCAATCGCTCGAACAATCTTGAAATCCACTGGTGAAGTAGTGCCAGGCACAGAGATCGAAACCGTGGAATACTTATCACCAAGATTCCCAAAGGAGACAAAGAATGGAAAGTGAAAACACCCAAGCTGTAGAAGTTAAAGAGCCTGAAGTTATTACTGGCCCCCAAGCCGTGATGGCAACTCCAGCTCAACTGAAGGCCCAAATGAAACGTGACCAAGATGTGCGTAAGGTAATTGATGAATACATCAAAGCTAACATGGTAAAGGGTAAAGACTATGGCTCGATTAAATCCAAAACCAAGAGTGGTACTGAATTTGAGTCAAAGCCTAGTCTGCTCAAACCAGGTGCCGAAAAGTTTTGCTCTTTGTTCAAAGTCCGAGCTACCTTTCGTAAAGACGATGAGACTTGCGAGATGCTTGGCAATACCCCGGGTTTAGTAGCCTATGTGTGCGAATTAGTAGACACCAAAGGTCGTGTAATTGGTGAGGGCCGTGGTGTTCATAAAGTTGAACTCACCGCTGGTGACTTTGAAATCAATAAGGCAGTTAAAATAGCCCAGAAAAGGGCACAGGTAGACGCTGTGCTACGAACAGGCTGTCTTAGTGACTTTTTCACCCAAGACATGGAAGACGCCACAAAAGACGTTACAAACGGCCAGAAGACCAATTATGATAGTGGTAAACCTATGACTGGTGAGCCTACCGCTTCACAGGTTGGTTTGTTAGACCGCTTGAGCCGACAAAAGGAAATTGACTTTGACATTGAAAAACCAATTACAAAACAAGAAGCGAGCGATTTAATTAAAAAGCTCATAGAGCTACCAAACAAGGAGGTATGAAATGAGGACGAGGGTACGCCAAACATCGATTGACGCTTATCGTAGCTTAGACAAAATGAGTTATCGGATGCAACGGGTACTAGAGATGTTAGGTAAGCGGCCAATGTGTAATACTGAAATCTCCAAAGCTATGAACTTGCCGATTAACTCTATAACTGGCATCACTAATCGTTTAGTAAAAGATGATCTAGTCGAAGAAGCATACCGAGCACCAAGTCCACAAACCGGAGTTAGAGTAATCTTTTGGAAAGCAATTAAAGGAGGACAAACGACACTACTATGAAGACTGTAACAATAACTGAATACGAATTATCTCAAAAGGGCGAATTTGCAGTCCGCAATTACATCTGCGGCAACATGACAAACATTTCTGAACTAGCCAAGATACTAACTGAAACTGAAGGTCGAAAGTTTCACCGCCAAAGTGTTGTCAACTTAATAGCAACTATCCTACCCTATTGGTATAGGATCGGTAAAATTAATCTTGGACATGACAAGAATACAATCGAAGAATTAACTTAACCAAAAAGGAGGGTGAATGTTGAAACTAATAATAGTCGGAATAATTATCGCAGTAGCAATCTTTATCGGTTTATTCTACATAGCTGTAGAACGTGGTCGAGAAGCAGATTGCTATAGCGTACCAGTCAATGAGATTCCAAAATACTGCTGGGATTATGTCGACTTTGAGAGGTATCAATGACTAAATCACAATTAAAAGCTGAAATAAAGAAGATACTAAATAGGCGTACGACAATTGTAGACATTTCAGAGGATGGTAAGTATACAAAAGCAGATGTCCATCCGCTCTTTGTAGAAGACATGACAAAACTATTTCTTAAACTCTTTGATAGGGGAAGTCTAACACTTAGAACATTACTTACAATTAGTGTATTAATTAACATTGCCTTATCAATCTTGGTGATCTGGCAGATTAGCTCTAAAGCTATTAAGGTTGAATACTGCGATAGCTATGGTGGCGATAATGTCTGGCACCAATACCAAATTAATTGGGCATACGACAATGGAGGGATTAAATGAAAAGACCAGTCGATGGGATAACTAAGCGAGACTCATTTAAGTTTGAGTTTCCAAAACAAAAACTGACCATAATCCGTAATTTAGGCTTTCATATAGTAAAAATTGTACGGCCTAAAAAAGAGGTACCAGGTGAGTAAATACATAGTCCAGATTGTGGTTGAATCAGACAAAGGTATCTTAGAAGTACTAAAAGCTATTGAACTGATAATCAAACCAACGCTCCAAAAAGAGCTTAAAGAAATTAGAATAAGCATGGCTGATTATGAAGACTGAAGAACAGCTTATCTATCAAGAGAGGCGAGCTGGAGGCAAGCGGGGCCAAGGCGACTACCCTATTTTAGAACAAGAATTCGATGATAAAGATGGAGTGTATGAAACTAATTCTAAGCTAGGTGGCAACCGAGCGACTAGACGCCGCCGCTGGGCTGACCGGCTCTATACTAAAAAAGGCTATCGAAGGGGTATTAAAATTGGGAAAAGTCGGAAAGCGAAAGCACATCAGACAAAAGCTGCGACATAATAAAAAGCACCTAACTGCTGACTACCTAGCTAGTTGCTACTCCAAACTTCGCTATGACACTTATGCTGAAGCCAAGGCCAATGGTCAACGTAAACCAAGTATTGTAAAACCATACAAGTGCCGTCACTGCAATTACTACCACATAGGCCGTAAAAAGGTATAATCAAATTATGGAACCAAAATCAGCCAAAGAACTGACTAGAGAACAGACTATTATGGATAATGCCAGGTTTCCTAAACCAACTCCTGTAGGCAAAAACTTTGTTAGTTACGAAGTCCCCTTTAGTGGGGTATTAGAAGTACCAGCCAGCTTTACTTACTTAGATGTAGAACTCGTTGCAAACAAGCTTACGATTTATGGAACCGCTGATAATAGTTTGGTTACAAAAGAACTAGTTATTAATGCTTTTATTGATGGTGACACAGAACCAACCGAGTATTATGGCCGTTATCTTAAAACTATTATCAATAAGGATAATGTATCGCACATCTTTTTAGTCTAATTTGCATAAGAGTTATTAACGTTGTTTAATTAACGTATGAACATAAAGACTCTAAAATTAGATGATCTTAACCCAGCCATCTACAACCCTAGGAGTATTAACGAAGACGAATTTAATGGCCTAGTTAAGAGTTTAGAAACTTTTGGCCAACAAGAAAACTTAATAGTCAATAAAGACATGACGGTCATCTCCGGCCACATGCGGCTTGAGGCCATGAAATTCTTAGGTTGGGATGAGGCCGTTTGCAACTTAGTTGATCTTAATAAAGTCCAAGAAAAAAAGCTGAATGTACTAATGAATAGCCAGTTTATTAGTGGGAATTGGGATCAAGACAAATTAACTGAGGTGCTAGAAGAACTTAAATTAGAAGACGACTTTATAGAGCTACGCCTAGATAAACTCCAAGAATTAGATCTATCCGACCAAGACAACCAACTACCAGAGCAAAAATTAATTAAATGCCCCGAGTGCGGCCATGAATTCACCAAAAAAGAAGACGCCAACCAGACCCAGAACTAAGAAGCCCAAAGGAAAGCACCCAGGCGGTAGACCACCAGTTACGACCAACAAAGTAACCGCCAAACTGGTTGCGGCTTTCCAGAATGGCTTGAACATAACTCAAGCTTGTTTACAAGCCGGCATTAGTGACGACGCTTATTATAACCGAATGAAAAGCGATCAACAGTTTAACGAGGAAATGACTAAAGCCAAGGAATTTCCGTCGATGTTATCGAGACGAGTGGTGGTCGCATCAATCCAAAAGGGCAATGCTAAAAGTGCCACATGGTGGTTGGCACACAAGAACCGAGACGAGTTTTCTACGAAACAAGAAGTTAAACACGAACTACCAGAACCAGACAATGACGAACAAGAACGATTGTCTGACATAATAGCGAGCCATGAGCAATCTAAAAAGCCTAATACAACAAAAGGCCAAACAGAACCCAAAGCTGATTAGAGACTATTTCAGTGAGCCTGAAAACATAGTCGCTTTCAGCTACCTGTTTAAGCAACACATAGAATCCCAGGTACCAGAATTTCATAAAGAGATTTATACGATGTTTACTGAGCTAAGAGGCAACAAGGTAATTGCTGCACCCCGTGGCTTTTCAAAATCCACTATAACCGATTTAGTTTATTTATCGTGGGTAGTATTACATAACAAAAAGAATTTTATTGTTTTAATTAGTGATACTCATACCCAATCTACTATGCTACTCGATGCCTTCAAACAGGAGATGGAATCAAACGAATTAATACGGTGGTTGTACGGCGAGGTTGTTACCGACAAGTGGACTCAAGAAGACATTGAGATTGATGCTCCGAATGCCCGGGTTAGAATTATGGCCCGAGGTGCTGGTATGAAGATCCGCGGTATTAAGTTTCGTTCTTATCGGCCTGATCTAATTATTATTGATGATCTCGAAAACGACCAATTAGTTATGAGTATTGAGCGACGTAAGAAGCTACGCAACTGGCTTAAAATGTCGGTACTCCCCGCTCTGGCAAAGAATGGTGAGGTTGTTATGATTGGCACTACACTACATCGAGACAGCCTACTTACCAATGCTATTCAACTAAAAGACGAATTCAAAGGTTGGCATGCTAAGAAGTATCAAGCCATTTCCGATGATAATAAAAGCCTTTGGCCAGAGCGCTTTAGTTACGAAGAACTGGTGGCGATGCGAGATACCCCCAACAGTGAACGCTATATAGGGCCAGTCTCATTTAGTCAAGAAATGCAGAACAGCCCGATTAGCGACGAAGACCAAATCATTAAGCCAGAGTGGCTCAACCAACGCTTTAATTTGCAAGAATTACTCAACCAGTATCATACAGAGAACCCACAGGTTGACCAAGCCGAAATAACCAACAGCTTTTTAAGAGATAAATTCAAGATGATAATTGGTGCGGTTGATCCGGCAATTTCGGAAAAATCGACGGCCGATTGGTGGGCTATGGTTACGATTGGTATTGCTAGAGACAATGGTCACATCTGGATCTTAGACTACCATCGAGTAAGAGAATCCGACCCGTTAGTCCAAGTCGGTATTGTGCTAGACAAGCATCAAGAATGGAGGCATGATCGAATTAAAGTTGAATCTGTCGCCTATCAACAAGGCTTACAACAACTTATTAATAGAGTTGGGGCGGAACGTAACATCTACGCACCAACTGTTGCCTATCGACCGGACAAAGATAAGGTACGCCGAGCTATTGTTCAATCAGCTAGTTTTGCCGGCAACTTAATCCACATTAGAGTCGACCACCCACTATTAAACGCCTTTCTAGACGAAGTGGTACAATTCCCCCAAGGTAACCATGACGACATGTTTGATGCCTTTATGATGGCCGCCGAAGACGTAACCATGCGATCAAACATTAGGACTTTCAAGAATAAACCGCCTGGCTTTTGAAAATGCTATCATTAACCTATGAGTGAAAAACAGGATTTAACTAAATTTCCTTACGATGATGCCAAGCCTAGACTAGAGCGTTATAGCTTTAATGACAAGCTCTTCGAAGGTCGTCATTTTGATGCTTTCCAGCAAAAGGTAGACAGCCACCATTACAATCGCCACTACGCTATGCTAAAGTATGTGGTAGGTAATTTTGCCGGATTAATTTCCAAGGTGTGTGCAGACTTGCTTTTTAGCGAGCCTATCAAAGTCAAAGTTGACGACGGCGATCAAGGCTTCGTTGATGCTTTGGTACAACAGAATAAACTACACGCTCAAAACTATGAGAGTGCTTTAGCGAACTCACGGCACGGTGATGCTTTATTTAAGATTCGAATGGGCAAGCTAAACCCCGGCGATAAAAAACCGACTGTAATTATTGAAGACATTACTCCAAGTATTTACTTCCCGACACTCGATTCCAACAATGCCAGACAGATTCCAGAAGAACAAGAGCTAGCTTGGAAGATAAAGATTGGTACTAAAGAGTATCTACGAAAAGAGATCCACTTCCCAGGTAGGATTGAGAATAAACTTTATTTATTAGAAGGCGAGGACATTAAGGCCGAGGTCGGTCTTGAACTACTACAGGACTCCGAGGTTAAAGAAGTTGAAATAACCGGTATCGACAAACCATTAGTAATCCACATTCCTAATTGGCGAGATGGCTCACGTTATTTTGGCTATGATGATTATTCTGATCTAAACAGTTTATTCTATGCGGTCAATAACCGTATGACTAAGACCGAAAACATTTTAGATAAGCACAGTGACCCAATTTTGGCTTTGCCTCAAGGTGTACTTGATGAGAGTGGCAAGGTTAAAAAAGAAGCTTTTAACATGTTTGAGATCCCAGACGGTGGAACTGGTGCTCAAGCTAAACCGGAATACATTGTTTGGAATGCTAGTTTAGAGAGCAATTTTAAGCACATCGAGAAACTGATCGAATTTCTGTACATGTTCTCTGAAACCAGTCCTGATGCTTTTGGTATGGGCAAAGGTCAGAATGATAGTGGCCGTGCTCTTAAACTGCGATTAATGCGTACTATCGCCAAGGTAGCCCGCAAACGTTTGTACTATGACGTTGCTTTAAAAGAAGTATTACATACAGCCCAACTATTTGCTAAGGCCAATAGTATTGGTGTTTATGACCAGAAAAAAGGTGATTATTCACTTAAACTCAAGAATGAACCTGTCTGGCCCGAAATTATCTGGCAAGATGGTTTACCGATCGATGACAAGGAAGCTATTGAAGAGGAACAAATCCGAATCACTACTGGCAACCAAAGTATAGTTGATAGTATTATGAGGCTGGATAACGTTGACGAAGACACGGCCCAGCTCAAAGCCAAGGAGATTAAAGAAGAATCGGCCGTTAGTTTGCCTAGTGCTGGGGTATTCTCGCCAGAAGACGATAAACAAGACGAAGCAAGTAACGGAGTTGAATAATGGCTACGCCGCCCTACGATCAGCAAGCGGCTAATCGACTGATTAAGTTGTACCAAACAACGTATAATAACATCCTAAGTGAGATCGATAAAGCCACTGACTTTGGTAAGTTTTATCGAGTCCAGACCCTAGCCTACATTGACCAAGAGCTAAAGCGACTTGGGGCTGAAACTACTGCATGGATTCAAAAAGAGATACCAGCAGCTTACAAAGCTGGTATGAAAGAAGCTATTGATAACATGCATAAACAATTAGTTAGTAATCCCTTCTACCACGGCGGTGGTGGAGGGGCCGGCACTTATGGTGGATTAGGCGGCGACATCTTTGGTAGTGGCTTTTACATTACACCTAATAAGAAAACAGCCAAGCTATTTGGCGATAAGGTTGATAAAGTTTATCTAAGCTTATACAACAAAGCCGAGATACTTAGGATTAATACTGATGCTGATTATGATAAACTAATCCATCGGGTTATTAAGGCTTACCCTGGCGAAGACTACCATACAGCCATTCCGAAGTGGGCAAAGGTAAACGGCTATAAAGCTATTGCTGGAGCTGATGGCTTCGATGATAAGGCTGGTATTGCTGTGTTTGATAAAACCTTGGTATCCAAAACTCCTACCCTACCAATCCGGACTCTATTTACCACCCAGAATCGTCAAATGGTTGAAGCATTAGTCGACGACACATCTAAGCGGTTTGCAGAGGCTATTAGTGGTGTAGGTCGCTCGACTCGCAACCTTACAAACATCGCCTTTCAACGTGAGGTCAGGGCCAAGATTGCTGAAGGTGTAATTACCGGTGCTACTAGACCACAGATAGTACAATCAGTCAAAGGTTTAATTAGAGAACAGGGGCTAACGGCCCTTAAAGACCGGGCGGGGCGTACTTGGACTATAGACCGCTATTCTAGCATGTTAGTTAGAACTAAGATGGCCGAAGCTCGTAACACCGGTCTGGTTAATAAGATGCTTGAGAACAAGCAAGACTTGGTACAAGTTTCACAGAACCGATCAACTCACGAGGCTTGCCGAATCTGGGAGGGTAGAATCTTAACAATGACTGGTGCCACTGACGGTTACCCGTCTTATGAAGAGGCTGTATCGACTGGCCTGTTTCATCCAAATTGTAAGCACACTGTGAACCCAATTAACCCCGAACTGGCTGCGTTGAATCACGGCTGGGATACAACCAAAAAAGGCTACTACCATTACGACTTTAATAAAGATAAACTCCCTAAAGGCAAATACGATACTTGGACGCAACAGGCGGTTAAGAGTGGTGCATTGAGTGATAAGTTAGCCCAACAAGGCTATCATGTTACAAAAGACTTTGACGTATTAGACCCCAAAGGCAAAGTTCTTACGACCGGCGAATTACAATTCTTACAACAAAACAAGGCACTAACGGCGGCCGAAAAATCTATCGCTCAAGGCAAGATGAGCTACACCCAGGCCGAACAATTAACTACCAACTTACACAAGAATGCTGCCAATGCGGCCCAGCGGCCATTCACGTCTAGGGTAATCGATAATCAAGCTAACTTATTCCAGCAAGGTAAGATTTCTGAACAACAATTTAAAGGCTTTGTGATAGATGATTTCCAATCTCGCTACAAACGGAATCCAAGCGAAGCTGACATTATGGGGCTTATGGCTACCTACTCCGGCAAGACCGGCAAGAACCCACTTGTTGAGCAATTGCGACAACGTACCAATGCTGCCTTCGGTCGTTAAGACACTTGACTTACCCACTCCCCCGATGGTGTAGTGTGTCTATGTTTACTCCCTGTTCGGTTTACCAGATTAAAAACCCAAAAAAAGCCTACACTTCCCCGATAGGGGAGTGGTGGTGGCTAACCTGTAACACTGTGACACATGGCAATAGGGGAGGGGAGTAATAAAGTAATAATTAAAGAGTAATTATTGTGTTCTGATTTGCAAAATTCTTTAGCTTGTTGCACAATGATAATAACCCTAATCTTGGGCACAAACCATGTAAAAAAGTGGAGGGAAATTATGGCCGATGAGGCAAACAATAGTAATGATCCAAACGAGTCAGGCTCGGAAAAAACTGGCGATCAGCCAAAAGACACTAAACAGTCTGAGGCACCAACAGGCAGTGATGCCTTCGACCCATCGAAACTAAGCGATGAGGACTTTGAAAAAATCTATGGCGATGAACGTTTATACAAACATAGTCGTTTTAAGTCTCTAAGTGACCGTGCTAAAAAAGCCGACTCGCTGGAAAAGGCAGCTAGTGAAGCCGAGGAAAAATCATTATCCGAAAACAAGAAGTTCGAAGAGCTTGCTAATAAATACAAGTCTAAAAACGAAGAGTTGGAAGGTAAGATTGCAACCATGGCTATACAGAATGCAATTCAGGCAAAAGCGGCTGCACTCAAGATTATTGATTTAGAGGCTGCTACTACACTGATCGACCGAAGTGGTATTACCATCAAAGACGGCCAGGTAGAGGGTATCGATGACGCTTTGAATAAGCTAGTCAAAAATAAGCCCTACCTTGTCTCCGAAGACGGGCCATCAAAAATCGGCAGTCCGAGCAACCCTAGCAATACTCAAACAGAACAAGGCACCAAACGCTATAAGGCGTCCCAACTTCAAGACCCTAAGTTTTATCAGGAGAATGAAAAGGACATCTTAGAGGCACTACGGTTAGGTTTGATTGAAAACGATCTCGAAGTTAAATAACAATCAACTAATCAAAGGAATTTAACATCATGGCAGATGTATTAAACAACACTACTAATGCCGTACTCATTCCTACCATCGTTGCCCAGAAAGCACTTGGTCGATTTGCCAGTTACATGAATCTTGCAAGAACTGTAGCTCGTGACTTCGACTATGCTACTAGCACTTTTGGCCAAACCATCCAGGTTCCAAAACGTGGTGCTGTATCGGCAAATGCGAAGGTACAAGGATCGGCAGTTACCCTCCAAAACCCAACAGCAACTAATGTATCGGTTACTCTTAATCAGCACTTCGAAGTCTCATTCCAACTTGACGACGTAACTAAAGTGCTGCAAAACCAGGATACCCTTATGGGGTATGCTGAAGATGGTGCAATTGCACTGGCTGAAAAAGTGGAAACCTACATTGCTGGCTTGCACCCAAGTATTACTAACACTATAACTTTTGACGCAACTTCAACAGCAAGCAAGATCACTGCACTTTTGAATCTACGCAAACGATTTGTAGAGAATAAAGTACCACGGCTGGAACGCAAAAACTTGTACGTTGATGCTTCAGTAATGAATGAACTTTTAGAAGAGTCTCAATTCACTACAGCCCAGAACATGGGATCAGCTTCAAATCAGGTAGATGGTAATTCAGATGGTCGCGGTTTGCGACTGTACGGCTTCGACATTTTCGAAAGCCAGAACGTACAAACTTCAGGTTCACCTGTTCGTTACCATAACTTGGCTTACACCAGAGATGCCTTCGTATTGGCATTCCGACCACTACCAACTGATGGTAACGGTCACGGTGTAGTACAGTCTGTAGTCTCTAACCCTGACGTTGGCGTCGGCCTTCGTGCTACCATGGGTTATGACAAAGACACCCTTGGTATGCAGTTGACACTCGACGTTCTGTTTGGTGCCAGCATACTTGACACCCGAAGAGTTGTAGAGCTAGAATCTAGCTAGGCAATAGCCGACTACTCAAAACTTCCACAGAGCCGCCGTCTGGCGGCTTTTGTGGTACAAAAAGCTTGTGTTTTGTTTGTGTTTGGTGCATTATTAACTTAATAATGACAACAAAAGGAAACAGATGCTACTTGTAAACCCCACTGGCAGATACGTTGAACTAGACGAAAATTGGGAACATTGGCTACAACAGCCTGGTTTCAGAAAAGCAACTGAACAAGAAGAACGAGAGTACCGAGAGCGACGAATCTTAGAACACGCTAAAATGAGTGGTGATCTAAGCTACAAAGAGTCGCTTTATTTAGTTTCAGTTAGTGAGCGTGGTGGTGCTGACGGCTATGGTATGAGTAGTAAACATTTAATTGAAGCTTTAGAATGGGCCGGTGTACCAGTTAGCGAATACTACACCGAACAAGACATTGGGTTGCTCTATCATAGTCCACATAGTATTACTCGACTCGATACCAAGTACAAGATCATCTACACTATGTTTGAAAGCGATAAAATACCCGAGGATTGGTATGATTATTTACATGCTGCTGATCTAGTGATTGTGCCTTCTAAATGGTGTCAAAAGACTTTCAAAAAGTCTGGTGTTGATTCAATCGTTGTACCACTAGGCTATAACGACAAAGTATTTAAGTATGTTAAGCGACCAAAGCGGGATACCTTTACCTTTTTACACTATGATGCTTTCAATGCTCGTAAAGGCCACTTTGAAGTGCTAGAAGCCTTCGACCAAGAGTTTGATAAAGTCAAAGAAAAGCACATTAAGTTGATTCTTAAAACCAGTCGCGAGATCGCACCAATCCCAATTGTACCGAGCGAATACCCCAACATTAAGGTTGTTTACGACAAGGTACCAGAACAAGAGTTATTTAAGTTGTGTGAACAGGCTGATGCCTTTCTATTCCCAAGCCGTGGTGAAGGCTTTGGTATTACACCATTAGAGGCTATGGCGACTGGGTTACCAGCTATTGTGCCAAACGCTCATGGCATAAGTGAGTATTTTAATAAAAACTACATGCTAGGAGTCCGAGCGACTGAAAAGTGTACCGCTATTTATCGTCGGCTCACTAATGTTGGTTATATGCGGAAATGTAATGTCGATGACATCCGTAAGCAAATGAGGTGGTGCATTGAGCATCCAGACGAAGCCAGAGCATTAGGTACTAAAGCTAGTAAGTATGTTCAGAAGTGGACTTATTCTAAGACTGCCGAACAACTTAAAAAGATTTTTGATGACATTAAGAAAAAACCCTTACCAGAGCGAAAGGTCGGCGACATACTGCCGTTACAGGAGGTCTGAGATGTTTGATACTACTAGCTGGCTATCCTTACTCTACTGGGATTTATTCTTATTAGGTTCGGCAGCGGCTTTACTTATCATAGTGATTATTATGTCAAGGCGGTTGAAATGAATGTTCAATACATCGGCCCTAGTTTAGATTATTCTGGTTATGGTGAAGCTTGCCGTAACGACATCGGTGCCCTAGTTTCACAAGGCATTGAAGTTAGTTGTCGAATACCACGTTATACTAGAGAACAAGCCGATTACCAAGAGATGGGTAAGATTGTTAGTCAACTTGAAGATCGCCCACTCGACTACTTTTTTAAGATAATCCACACTACGCCAGACCAGTTTAAGAAATTTCACGAACCAGGTAAGTACAACATTGGGCGGGTAATCTGGGAAACTACTAAACTACCACCAGAGTTTGCGGAAAACTGCCATTTAATGGATGAGGTTTGGACGGCTTCAGAATTTAACAAACAGGCCATCCTTGATTCAGGAGTAACCAAGCCAATTTTTGTAATACCAGAGGCCATTAGCACCACTGTAAAACCGGAGTCAATTAAACCTTATCATTGCAAAGCTGACCGTACATTCGCCTTTTATTCAATCTTTGAATGGACGGAACGTAAGAATCCTGATGCACTGCTTAGAGCCTATTGGTCTGAATTCACTGACAAAGATGATGTAAGTCTGGTGATTAAGACTTATGTTGATGATTTCAGTGTTACCAAGCGTCAAGAGATCTCACAAGCCATTGGGGCTATTAAAGCCGCTTTGAACCAAAAGTATTATCCCCCTGTCTATTTGTACCGTGATTTGATGGATCGACCCCAAGTCTATCGCTTTCACAGGAGCTTTCATTGCTTTGTATCAACTCACCGTGGTGAAGGTTGGGGGGTGCCGCAGATGGAAGCCATGTTACTTGGTAAGCCAATTATCAGTAGTAATGTTGGTGGAATCCATGAATACCTAACTCATAAAAAGGATGCGTTGTTGCTACCAGTTGAGATGATACCAGTAACTAATACTCGTAATACCCATTGGTACTTACCAGATCAGAAGTGGGGTAAGGTTGAAATTCAAGACGTTAGAAAAACAATGCGGTGGGCTTATGACAATAAAGATAAGGCCGAAAAGATCGGTCAAACAGCTCGTAAGACTGTTCTTGATAAGTTTAGTTTTGATGCGGTTGGAAAGCTTATGTTTGATCGGCTAAACTTAATTATGGCAGGAGGCGATCAAACATGAAAATACTCTATTTGAGCTGTCATGCAATACTTGAATACGACGAACTTAAGCTCTTTGAAGAGCTGGGCTATGATTACTTTTCAATTGGTGCTTACATTAATCCCAAGAAACCGCATGCTGACATTCGGCCAGCGTTAGGCCATAAATACCACCAACACCTGGCAGATGTATCAATGATACATAACCAGAGCAACCTACACGAAGAACAAATCGAGTGGGCCGATGTAATCATAATAATGCACGTTCCAGAATGGATCGAACTTAACTGGCCAAGGATTAAACACAAAAGAGTTATTTGGCGATCGATTGGTCAATCCACCTTCGCAACTGAAGAGCGGCTTAAACAATTCAAGAATGAAGGCATGGAAGTATTACGCTACAGCCCCTATGAGGCTAGAATACCTAATAACATTGGCCAAGACGCCACAATCCGCTTTTATAAAGATCCAGCCGAGTTTGGTAATTATAATGGTGCAACTAATGAGATAGTTACCTTTGCACAATCTATGCGGTCAAGGGGTAGTTATTGTAACTATGATGTATACGAAACTACCACCAAAGGCTTAGATGCTCATGTCTATGGCCCCAATAATGATGATACTCACTTAAACGGCGGGTGCTTAAGCTATGAGAAAATGAAGGCTAAGATGCGAGATGCTAGAGTATACTTTTATACTGGTACTCACCCAGCCTGTTATACCTTAAACTTTATTGAAGCATTTATGACCGGTATTCCAATAGTCTCTATCGGCCCACAATACGGCAACTCAACCGACTTTAACCAAGATACGTTTGAAGTACCAGACATTCTTCGGAATGGTATGTACGGCTTTGTGAGTGATGACCTGGATCAATTACGAACTTACTTAGAACAACTACTAAAGGATAATAAGTTACGTCAAATGATAAGTCAAAATGGTCGCACTAAAGCTATCGAGTTATTCGGCAAAGACATAGTTAAAAAACAATGGAAGGAGTATTTGGAGAAATGACACCCACAAAATACATGCAGCAAAAAGATAGAAGCTTACAGCTTCATAATGAGTCTGAATACAGTGGTATTGATGGTAATAACTACTTTTCTTTTAATAGTGGTGGGGTTGAATGCGAGATTGGCGAATTTTTGTTTGCAATGGTTCGAGTGTTAAAACCAGAGTATGTTTTAGAGACTGGTACACATGAGGGCATTGGAGCAAGCTACATGGCCTTGGGCTGTAAAGAGAATGGTTTTGGTGAGGTTCACACCATTGAGTTCTTACCTGAAAACCACCTGAAATCTAAGAACCGCTTTAAAAAACTGGCCCTTGATAAGTATGTTGTTTCAAGCCTAATGGATGTAGCCGATTACGAACCGGAGTTTGAGTATGGTATGATCCTGCTTGACACAGAACCGCAGACCCGCTTTGCTGAACTCCTACAATTCTATAAGAGTCTAAAACCAGGCGGCTACCTATTTATTCACGATCTCCACCGTCACATGCACCAAATCGATAATCAAGAACATGGCTTCGCCTGGCCTTATGGCCGTATTCCAGAAGCCATGAATACGCTAATAATAAACGGCAGTTTACGACCATTCCACTTCCCCACCCCAAGGGGTATGACCGGCTTCTATAAAACCACCGAACAGGATTACCAATGGACATAAGACAAGTAGTTGAATACTCCACAGCTTCACAAAATCACGATGAGCTTTTCGAACTACTTGTAAAAGTTAAGAAGTCAGAGCCAAAGGTTATTCTGGAGATCGGTGTACATCTTGGTTATTCACTCCAGGATTGGAGGCGAGCCTTTGAACCAGACATCTTGATTGGTGTGGATAACGATACTAGTAAGCTAAGGTTTGATGATGCCGACATAATCGAAGGTGATTCACATAGCGTTGATACTTGGGATGAGGTTAAGCTAGCCTTAGCCGGTAGTAAGGTTGACTTTCTGTTCATAGACGGAGACCATACTTATGAAGGTGTAAAGCAAGACTATGAGATGTATGGCCCGTTAGTCAAAAAGGGTGGTGTTATCGCTTTGCATGATGCTGGTATAGCTGATAATCCAGGGGTTGAAGTTTATAAGTTGTGGGATGAGCTAGCCGATCAAGGGGTTAATGGCGAATTAATCTACAATAAAAGTAGTACGGGGGTGGCATTAATTTATGTCTAGTCGGGCTGTAATCTTACCCACTCCTGGTGATCCGTTTTTACTTTATTACTGGATGCAACACTATGAAAGTGTTTGGCGTGATGAGGTTGATAAACTTTATGTTTGTATAAATGGGCAAACTGATAAAGAGTCAATAAACTTTATCTACGATCTACTAACTGCAACAACCAATTGCGAGTTTATAGATAGTCTAAGAATGATCGACCATGGTAACGCCATCGATGAGCTACTTGGTATCTGTAAGGAAAAGCACATTATGCTTATCGAAGACGATGCTTTTGTTTTCCGCAAAGGCAAGGTTAAACAGTGCTTTGAACTACTAGAGAGTGGCCAATACCAAGTTGTCGGTTCAAAACGTGGTAGTTGTTCACAAGAGATTCTCGATAAGGCAGCAATTAAGTGGAGCTTAAGTTATGAAGGATTAGGAGACCAGGGCTGTAACTTCTGGCCTAACTTCTTTTTCTCTAGTAGAGCACTACTACTTAAGACCGATCGTAATTTCTGTGCCAAACTATGGAAGCCAGGCCAAGTAATTGATGGTTTGAATGAACCGGCCGAGGCCGATTGTGCAGGTGATACTTTTGTGAATACTAGCTTACAAATCCACTCAATCGTTCCTGAAAGCCAGATTTGGTATGAGCCACAGCACCATGGTGCTACAGACGATCAACCAGACTACGATGCCAGAACCAACATCTGGGCACCACAAACAGCCTGGTTGCATGTAGGCAGCTTGTCTAGTGGCATCTTCGGTTTACTTGATCTTAATAAACCCTTACCACAGGTTGGGTTTAATACTGAACAGGAAAAGTTAGAGTTAGAGCGACGTGTTACCTTCTGGTCGATCTTTGCTGAGAATTTCAAAGAACCAGCCCTAAAAAACCAATTAACAGACTATAAGCTAGCTCTTGATCGACTATGTAATCATTACGAATTGAATCGATCAGCCATAGCCAAACGAATGCTTATGTATTATGAGGTACTACCAAGATGGACTATGACGTAATAGTCTGCTGGCCACGGAGTTGTGACTACCCATTGTGGCGGGCTTTTATTAAAGAAAATAGAGACCGGTTCAAACAGGTCTTTGTAGTCTTTACCGAGACACATCAAGGTGAAGATTATACCGCTTTTGTTCAGGCTGACTTATCACCATACCGAGTTACCTGCTTCAACAACAGTGAGATAACCCATGGGCAAGATTGGCGGGATGTGGCAGTCAACCTAGCACTTAGTCTATGTGAGGCTGAGTTTGTTTGGTTCACTGAACAAGATTTATTTATCACTCAAGACTCATTCTTTACTGATGTTGCCCTTAAGTCTATAACCTATGATGTGATTGGCTACAAAGAGGGTGATGGTGATAACCGTTTACACCCATCTAACCTTTGGGTAAACCTTGAAACCTTAAGGAGAACCAATTGTAATTTTGGTGTAGTTGATAATAAATACGACCACTTTGGTCTATTCTGTAAAGAGCTGGACAATCTCTGTGTGCCGACTTATCAGTATCCTTATCCAAATCCAATGTTTTACCACATGAATGGTCTTAGCCATAACATGAGTTTGTTAGAGCGAGGCGAGATTATAACTTATCACCCAACGCAGTTTAGGGGCTACTTAGCTACTTGTTTGCAACAACCCAATCTTGATCCAAGATTCAAGAAGTTGGCTCAAAAAGGGGTCGATCTTTTGTTGGAGGCTGGATTATGAATGTCTTTTGTGACTTCCACCACGCTGGGCTTTTAAATAGTTTTATTATGCTATTCGAGAATAGACTAGGAGGAAACGTTTATAGACCGATCGGTACTGAATGGGCCGAAGAAGGCTATTGGAAAGTTTACGATCACCCCGCTACTATTCAACAGTATTTGACCACAGCCCAAGGCTATAAGCCAGTTGACGGTAGCCAACCGCTTAATAACATCACGAAGGTTGAGAATGGTATTTACTACTGTCAAGACATTGATTCTGGTTATTACAATAAAGCTATTGATTTTGACAACTTTCGCAAGCTTGACATTGATGTTGTAATTGCATCTTTGCCCCAACACATCGAACCGTTCCGAAGATTAATCGCTGAACATAAGCCTAATGCCAAACTAATCTATCAGGTAGGTAATCAATGGGATGGTATTTATGCTGAAAACATTATGGCTAGTGCAAGGCTGAAGTGGGATTTGATCCCAGAGTTTGCCCGCCGTGAAGGTACTGAACTTAATTTTATTGAGTATCACCAAGAGTTTGATTTGAACATCTTTAAGCCAATCTTGAAAGAAAAGCCAGCCTATATAACATCATTGTTAAATGTACCAGAACAGTATCCAAGCTATAACACATTATTAGAAGTTGAAAAGCTAGTTGATGGCCAAGTTAAGATTTATGGTGGGCAGAGTCGAGATGGTGCTAGACACGGTACCATTCAAGTAGCCCAGGCAATCCAAGATAGCAAGTTTGTTTGGCAGGTGAAACCAGGTGGTGATGGTTATGGACACATTCTATTTAATAGTTATGCTTGTGGTGTACCAGTTATTACCGCTATTAATGATTATGCTGGTAAACTCGGTGAAGACCTACTGCTTGATGGCAGAACATGTATTGCAATTGATAACCTGTCTCCTAGTGAAATAGCCGAAAAGGTTAAACACTACGCCCAGCCAGACGAGTATTTTGACTTGTCTTACCGAGCTTATAAGCAGTTTTGTAAGGTGGTTGATTTCGATTATGAAGCCGATCGGATTAAAGAATTTTTAATGAATCTAAGGTGATGTTATGGCCCGTAAGAAACACACCAAAATGCGAATTACCGACTTCCAGATCAAAGATGATAAAGCAATAATCGCAGTCGAAATCCGTCGGGGCCAACATGTCTGGCATAAGTCTTATGGTATGAGTCGTGAGAGTGTACGTTCATTTGACTTTGAATTATTCAAAGAACGGATTTACAATGATTCTAAAGCAATGATAAGCGACCAAGAGTTAGAAGATGCTGCTATGCGGAAGATTCGGGAGTTTATGGGCCCAGACATAATGTTAGATTAACGAAAGGGGAGTTATGTTATCAGAACAATTCAAACGTGAGCGGTTCACAAATGCGATTAACGTTATTAAGAGCTATGCCCTTATACCAGAAGCCCAACATAAACAAGCTAATGCCAGAATTAGTATTTTAGTCGATAAAATCTATCGGGCTTGCAAAGACGATGAGGAATTATTCAGACATTTAGCTAAGGAAGAATTGACTGACTATGAAGCCAATAGAAGACAACTTGCCACGGCTAAAGAAAAAAACGAAAAGACAATCGACATGCTAGAAAAGGCACTTAAGGCTAGTGATCCTGAATAATCCTGATCTAGCTATTATTGCTATAATTGGGTTATGGCTAACCCATCCCCAGATTACCCAACAAGCATACATTCTCAAACTGATACATCTAATAATGACGATCAGTTTCTTGGTGCTACCAATCCAAAACATACTGATGTACACGGTAAAGTCGAAGAAGAAATTACAGCTATCCAAACCAAACTCGGCATTGGATCGAGTGCCGCTTCCAGTGCAGCCGCTAATACTGTTCTTGCTAAAGGTGCAACTAATACCACTTGGACGGCCTTTACCACATTATTAGGCACCGCTACTACTAATAACTTACCCCAAGGATCAACTAATTTATACAGCCAATGGCAAGCCGATAGCCCAGGCATTATATACACAGGCCATATAGCGGTTGGTGCTAATGCCGATGTAGACGGTAATGGCCAAATTAACTCATTACTACAAGACTTATTTGGTGCTGGCACTTATTCAAGTGTTAGTAACATTCAGGAAACAAGAACGGGTACACCAAATGTTTATACCAATGGGCTAAATGTCAAGTTAGCTTCAAATTACTCATCGTCTCCAACAACCGTAATAGCTATTGAAGCTTTGGCTGCTACATTAGCGGGGAATACAGCAGGGAGCATTATTTTAGCGGGATTCTTTGGCGGTTCGGCACATAGAGGCACTGGTACGGTTGGTAGTGCTTTTGGGTTACCAGGCATTGCCGCCCTACAATCGGCCGGCACGATTACCAGTGCTTATGGCCTATATGGGAATGTTCAAAATACTGGTTCCGGCACGATTACAACCGGTTATGGTTGTATCATCGTTTCAAATACAAATACTGGTGGTGGTACATTTACGACCAATTATGGCCTATACCTTGAGAATCAGACGGCTGGCGTGACTGACTACAACCTGTATTCTGCGGGGTTATCCAGCCGTAACTTCTTTGATGGTTATGTAGAGACTAGCTCATCAGGTGGATTCTACCTAGGTACAGTTGGATCAGTAAATAATAGGTTTTTATTGAATGCACCACTTACAACTGATGCAACTGTAGAGCAAATGAATACTCCTAGTTCAACAGCTAGAAAAGCTTTGGTTCTACAGATGCGTTCTAGCCAAACCGCCAACGCTTTTGAGGTGCAAGATAACACTGGTGCTATACTAACCAGTATTACCCCAGTAGGTTTAGTTAGAGCACCTGATGGTACCGCTGCGGCACCCAGCCTAGCTTTTGACGACGATACCGATAATGGACTATATAGACCAACCACCAACCAAGTTGGTTTAGCGACTGGTGGTACAGCCCAGGCTATCTTTGACGGTGCATTAAGTGCGGGGTCGTTACTGGAGCTAGCACCAACCGACAGAACCTATACAGCCACTCATGCTTTCATAAAAAACGATAATACCTACACAGCTAATTTCAGCAATGCAAGTTATCCAGTGGCATGGGATTATGGTTCTACGATAATTTTCCAACAAGATGGCTTTGGTTTCGGCTCGGGGTTCTTATTCTACAATCACCCAACTATACAAAATAATAGTGGTTCTACCCGTTCAGTTGGGCCAGTCGGTGGATTTGTCTCACAACCAATAATACAGGCTAACGGCGGTACCCTAACAACATCACTCGTTGTAGGTTTCCTTGGTAATTCTACAATCAACCGTATAAACTCCGGAACAAATAACGTAACTACCAATGTTGGCTTTTATTCTCAAGGGACTACTGTCGGAGCAGGTAGCACATTAACTGATGATTATGGCGTAGCGATAGAACAAGCCGGTACTAATTCAGGCACCTGGACTAACGCCATTGGTGTACAAGTGGCTAGTTACACGCTTGGTACCAATCGCTATTCGGCCAAGTTTGCAGCCCCTTCAACTTCAGGAGCCACCACAGTACGAACTCTTTGGCTGTCATACAATGCTGATAATACTGTCGAATCAGCGGGTATTCACTTTGGCTTAAGCGCCGACACTAATCTATTCCGAATGGGTGCCAACATTTTAGGTACCAATGACCAACTTCGGTCAGCTAGGGCAGCTTCAACTGATTTAGCGTTTAGTGCCCTCATTACTACAGATGGTGTCAGACGATTTAGTGTTGATGCAGCAGGGTTGCATGAATGGGGGCCAGGCGGTGCAGGAGCAATTGACACCAACCTATATAGGAGTGCGGCTAATACCCTCAAAACTGATGATAGCTTCGTCTGTGCCGACATTGATACTGGCAACGGTGCTGTCGAACTTGCAGCAGGTACTTATACCCCAACACGTTCAGCAGAGACTAACCTAGATGCGAATGTTACCATGACTGAGGCCCAATACATGCGAGTTGGTAATACGGTCACTGTATCTGGTAGGTTTACGGCTGATCCCACACTTACTGCTACCACTACTAGTTTTGAGATTACACTACCCGTGTCATCAAACCTTGGTGCAGCCGATGATGTGGCAGGTACAGCATTTTGTGGTTCTATTGCCGGGCAAGGGGCAATGGTGTTTGGTGTGGCAGCTAATGACACAGCTAAGGTACAATGGGTAGCAGGTGATGTTACGTCACAAACCTGGTCGTATCAATTCACTTATCAAGTAATTTAGGAGGTAAAATAATGGCAACAATAAATGTAGAGGTTCCAAATAACAAAGTAGATAATTTAGTAGCTTTATATAAAGCTCGCTATAATGTGGTCGACAAGTTTGATACCACAGAACAAAAACTCGAATTCTTAGGCAAGATGCTATCCCATGAGACCGTGGTAATAATTAGGCAAACTATTGTTGAGCAGGCACAGGCCCAGGCTAAAACAACAATCTTAGCTGACGACGACATAAAAGAAACACCTTTTGAAGCCGAGCAGTCCGCCAAAGTATTAAATGTTAGTGCCGAAGGCATTAAATAAAGCACATTAAAATAAACTAATGTACAATTGACTTATGGCAAACATGAAATACTACAAAGAAGGTTTGGAAACCTACCTTATCAGCACAGATGAGGTGGTAGCTGGTGCATCCAAAAACTTCTGGGATTTATTTAATCCGGTCGCTACAAACGCTAGACTACTCATCTTTGGTATTTGGGCCATCCCTAAAACTGATGTCGCTGTAACTGGTACTCTTGGTGTTCGCTTTGATTTTTATAAAACCAGTTCTACTGGCACTGGTGGCACGGGTGCTTTATGGGAGTCACCACTACCAAACGTACCAACAATAGCCCCGCTTGATACTAGGAACATAGAATTTGGCGATCCTATCTCAAACCTTCTTTTTAGAAGTGTTCCAACTGGTGGCGCTGCTATAGGTAATTACCTATTCCGAAGGTACATCTTTTCAGAAGAAACCAACGCTCAAACTAATGCTCATCAGCATTTTAATCTTCTACCGACTTCAGATGAGGCCCAACCACTAGTAATTGGTCAAAACGAAGGCTTACTCTGTAAACAAGGCACTGTGGCCTCCGTTAATAGTTACACCTTCAACATCTTATTCGGTACTCAAACTCTTAACCAAGGTTAATTAAATGGCCTGGTATACTGATGCCAACCCAGCATGGTACACAGCATTATTAGTCTCTTGGTGGATTACTGTTGCTGGTGCTACTTGGGATTCCATGACTGTTACTTGGGATAGTTTGAACACATCATGGGATAGTAGAGAAGCTAGTCAAGGTGGTTGGTATGATGGCCCAGCTTCTAGTTGGTATACAGCCGATAATACATCCTGGTACTCATAATGCTAAAATGATGGTATGGCAAGCAAACGACAATACTTATCGCAATCAGAACTTGCAGAGTATGCCGACATAACCATTACCGATTCTAGTGAAGCCGACGACCGAATTACCCAAGCCGAAGAGTTGATAGACAGTTATGTAGGCTATCAATGTAAAGCCGTCGAGGAAGTTATCGAAGGCCGGGTTGCTAGTGCTACAACCACAACCTTCACCTTAGAAGCTAGTAGACACCAGAATGCCTATCAAGGTAATTTTTTCTTGTATTGTGAGGTGGAAATCATGGGTGGTACTGGATCAGGCCAACGTCGCACAATTACAGCCAGTACTTATGCTGGTGTATTAACTGTTGATTCGTCTTGGTCGACCACCCCAAATAGTACAAGTTATTATCGTATTTATCAGCTTGGTAAGTTCCCGAGAGAAAAGGAGAGCTTTTTTGATGGCAATGTTAGCCCGCAGGTTTATGTCAAGAGTATCCCAGAAGCCATCCGCCGTGCGACAGCGGCCCAAGTACAATTTATGATTACAATGGGTGATAACTTTTTTGCTGGCAATAGCTCAACTTTTGATAGTGAACGAATCGGCAATTATGAATACGGACGGGGTGGTGGCGGCGGTAGTGGTGACATTGCACCATTAATCGCACCAAAAGCCAAAATGCTTTTGCGTGGCTATGTCAATCGAAAAGGCGTAATGGTAACGGAGACGTGAGATGAGCTATGAGGGAATGCTTAACCAAACCATCACAGTTGCTAACACAAACAACCATGATCGGTATGGCCGACAAACTTTCGGTAGTAGCACTAACATTAAATGTCGATTTGAGAAAAAGAATCAAACCCGACTTTTGCCAAACGGTGAGACGCAGGTTATTCATGGTATCATCTTTGCCCAACCAACTATCACCATTAATACTGATGACAAGATTACATTCGGATCAGATACCTACAAAGTAGTGAACAAGGAAACTGTAGTAGTGGGTAATGGCTCTAGTCATCATTTGGAATTGGAGGTTGTCAAATGGCCTCAGTAAAGTGGGACGATAGCAGTTTTCAGAGTGGATCAAGAATGGCGGCTAAGATAGTTGCAGAGGCTACTCATAGAGGATTATTAGAGGTCGCTGACGATCTATTGCGGCTAAGCCAACTAGAGGTGCCTTTTGATACTGGCCATTTAATGCAGACTGGCAATCGTCGTACTATTACCCCAGACGAGCAGGAAGTTGGTTACTTCACCCCCTACGCTGCTAGGTTACATGAACATCCAGAGTACCATTTCCAAAATGGCCGCAAAGGCAAATACCTTGAAGACCCGCTGAAACAGAATGCCAAGCTATTTGGCTCGTGGATTCAACAAACAATTAACAGGGCATTATAATGGAACTACAAATCTCTAATTCAGTTGCTACTCAACTCTTCAACGAAGACATTGGTTTAAGCCCAGGTGTGAACTTGTTTGAAGGTCGTATGCCGGCAGATGTGATTAATTGTGTAGTAGTTATTATGACTGGTGGTGAACAACCCGATCGGTATGTAACAGCCCGGCGATCGAGTACTTTTCAAATAATGATTCGTAATACCGACTATGATGCTGGGCTACAAAAGCTTACTCAAGTCCGCAATGCCTTTCATGGTTTAAGTGAACAACGAATTAGTAGTATCCACTTCCAATGGTGTTACGCAATCTCCGAAGGTGGTGCATTAGGCCAAGACGAAGCTGGTAACGAATTATTTAGTATAAACTTCCAATGCAGGATAAGAAGCGTATAAAAGATAGGATTTATCGAGAACTTCGGTGTATGAAGTGCCGGATGCTGATTTGTTATGAATACATTTACCATGGCTATGTTCTATTTGAGTGCCCACGCTGTGGGGAGCCTAACAAGTTTTATTTCCAACACCGACTAAAAGCCAAGAAGTTTGAAAAATGATACAATCAGATCAGGTCGAACATTAAATAATTAATAAGGGAAAAGGATAGTATGGCAGACGCAACCAAAATGCGGGTTGGTGTTTGTACCGTTGTATTTAACGGTGTTGACTTAGGTCATACGCAAGGTGGGGTTGAAGTCACTTATGAACCTACTTATCACGACATGATGGTCGATAAGTTTGGTGAAACCGTCGTTGAGAAGAAGCTCATCGGTGAGAAGTTGACCGCTAAAGTACCACTTGCCGAATACACAATCGCCAATCTTAAAGCCGCCATGCCACAAGGCCAGTATGCAGGTGTAGCTAATGCTCGAATCCACGTCGGTAAATCGGCTGGAGCAGGTGCATTAACTAATTCCGCACAACTTGTTTTACATCCACAAAACGAAGGCACTCGTGCCTACGATGTTGTTTTCCACAAAGCTTATGTTGCAGCTACAATCACTTTGCCACATAAGAATGACGAAGACAAAATCATCGAGGTTGAGTTCGTTGCGTTGGTTGATGAGAGCAAGTCTGACAACAACTACCTTGGGTTTATCGGCGACAGTACAGCTTAATGGTTGTGACCTAGTGTGCAAAGTCACCGTCATACCTTAGCTACATGAAAAGAGAGATTACAATAAAATTAGATTCGGGCGATCGGGTAATTAGAAAACTACCTATCAAGAAGTATTCAGAACTATTTTTAGCACTTCAGAATGTACCGGAGCTTTTCGAAAACTTCGATAAGCTTAACCAAGAATCGATACTTGAACAGTTACCAACGTTGTTCGCTAAAGCAACCCCTGATGTGATAAAAATAGTTGCCATCATGGCAGAGATGCCAGTCGAAGAGGCCGAAGAGTTAGGCTTTGATGAGGCGACCGACATCTTTTTAGCAAGTATCGAAGTCAATAATTACGAAAAGGTATTTGCTAACATAAAAAAAATTATGGCTCGGTGGAGTCAAAGCAACAAAGCTCCAAAGTTACCGCAGAGCAACTCGAAAGCTGGCTCATCCGAGCCGTCGACACCCTAGCCAGCGAGTACGGCTGGAGCAAGCAGGACATTTATTACGACGTCTACCCAGACGAATTATTAATGTTGCAAAACGCTATTCGCAATCGTAAAGCTGCTGAGAATTACAAACTGGCAGCTATTGCCTTAAACCCCAAAACCAAGAACCCAAGAGAATTATTAAACGTTTTTAAATCTGACATCGACACTGAACCGTCGGTAAGTATGGAAACTAAGAAGCCAGCTAAAGATAGTCTTAAAGTCACTTTAGAAGGTGGGGGATTCGGCGTTAAATGATTTTAATTGCTACAATTAACCTATGGCCAAAAAACGTAAACCATGGGGTAAATAATGGCGTTTGAAGCAGGATCAATTGTTGCTCGGATTAAAGCTGATGCGACTAACTTCAAATCTGGCATGGCTGATGCTCAAGCTTCGGCACATACTTTTAGTAGTAAGTTGCAGGACTTCGGAAGTAAATTGAGTTCTTTTGGTGCCAGCATGATGAAGACTGGTACGATAATGTCTGCTGCTGTTACATTGCCAATAGTTGCTATGGGGCTTGCTAGCGTTAAGGCCGCTAGTGATCTACAGGAAACTTTAAATAAGGTTGACGTCTCTTTTAAAGACCAAGCCAGAACGGTGAGGGAATGGGCTAATACTTCAGTAACATCTATGGGTTTGGCTAGGCAGTCGGCATTAGACGCCGCCGCCTTATTTGGTGACATGAGTACGTCAATGGGATTGACAACCGAAGAGGCAGCTAAAATGAGTACTAGCCTAGTTCAGTTAGGTGCAGACTTAGCGTCGTTTAAGAACATTCCTTTTGAGCAAGCACAAATTGCTTTAGCTGGTATCTTCACTGGTGAGACAGAAAGCTTAAAACGACTTGGTATAGTAATGACCCAGACCAATGTTGAGGCTTACGCTCTGACCCAGGGTTTCAAAGGTAATTTCGAAGCTTTAACCCAAGCTGAAAAAGTGACTTGGCGTTATAAGTATGTTATGGATGTAACCAAGAATTCCCAAGGCGACTTTGCTAGAACGGCTGATAGTACAGCTAACCAAATTCGTATGATGCAGGAAAGGTTCAAAGAGTTACAAACTAAGATTGGTGAGGAATTACTCCCGATTGCAAATAAGTTATTAGAATGGGTGGGCAAGGCTTTTGATTGGTTCGAAAAGCTAGATGGCAACACTAAAAAGATTATCCTTGTAATTTTAGGTGTAGCTGCTGCTATTGGCCCATTACTATTAGCACTAGGGGCGTTAGCTACAGCACTAGGGGCGTTAGCTGCTCATCCCGTTGTATTGATAATTGCCGCCATTGTAGCCGGTATAATTTTACTTGGTATTGCAGTGAATAAGATAGTTGAACATTTCGGCGGTTGGCAAGCTGTGATGGATCGACTTAAGCCAGTCTTTGAGTGGTTCAAGATGGCCTGGGAAACTATAGTAAGGTTGTTTAATGAGCGGATTAAACCAGCACTGGATCACTTATGGCAAACATTCCAAGAGAAACTACTACCTAAATTGCAAGAGTTCTGGGAACGTCACGGCCCCGCCGTTATGCAGGCTTTAGGCATTATTGCTGGTATTATTGGAGGCACGCTAATTGTCGCTATCTATTTACTGATCTACTGGCTAGAGTTTATGATAAATGTCTGGTCAGGTGTAATCGATGCAATTAGTTGGGTTATCGACCAACTGAACATGTATTGGGATAGGATGGTTAATGATTGGAATGCGACAGTCAAGTTTGTGACTGATTCGGTAAATGCCTTTATTTCATTTTTCCAAAACTTACCGTATAACATTGGCTTGATTGTTGGATCAGTGGTGCGATGGTTTATGGAACTACCACGCAATGCTGAAATAATGGTGAATAACATAATTAATTGGTTAAACCAGTTGCCAGGCCGAGCTTGGAATGCCATGGTCAACTTGTTCAACTCTATTGTTCATTGGTTAAGCCAATTACCTGGCTGGGCACAGAATGCAGCCAGCAACATGGTGAATGGCTTTATTGGTTGGGTTAGTAGCCTACCAGGCCGTGTCTGGGGGATTATGGCACAAGTTGCTAATACTATAGGTGGGTTTGGTAGCTGGCTATGGGAACAGGGCCGTCGAATCGCTGCAAGCGTCTGGGAAGGCTTTAAGAAGGGTTTAGGTATCCGGTCACCAAGTTACATTGAAAAGGCATTTATGGCTATCCAGGATCAAGCTAGTGAAACTTTGTATCAAATGACTAAGGATGTCAACCAGCTAAACCGCATTACTTCTAATGGTTTAGAACCTATGTTGGCTGGTGCTATGAACAACCAGACTAATACTACCTTTAATGCACCAATTTACATTGGTAATGAAGCCGATGGCGATAACCTAATCCAGCGTATTAGCCGCAACCAGGAGCTAGCCGACCAAGGTATAACCACTAGGGGGTACCAGTCGTGAGCCGATCAATTCTATTTAATAGCGTTGATTTAAGCACAATTACTGATTGTGTGATTACTCGTATTACTCCATATAATTCACCCCGCCGGAACCTTTCAACTCTTAACTTGTCCAATAGTGATGGCTCGAAAACTACGGCCGCTGAATACAAAGACAAAACCATAGTTGTAGAAGGTTACTTGGAAGGTGACACAGTGGATGAGATGGAAATCGCTAGAGATACATTGATGCAATACCTAGCTCCAATTGAAAAGACATTACGTTTTATACAGTCAGGAGCCACTAGGATTTACACTGGTACGGTTTCAGATGTCACATTCAGTGAATCAGAAGGTAGTTCGACAACTTTTGTTATTACTTTTGTCTGTGCTGACCCATTTGGCTACGATCCTAACTATGTTCTTGAGACCACTAGTAACATAACTAGCTTGCCAAGTAATTGGACTATTACGGTAGCTGGTACCTACAACGCCAAACCAGTTATTCAAGTAACGCTTAGTTCACCGTCATCGGCTACTAGACGATTGGTAATTGGCCGTTATAGTACTGCCACATCAGCCTACCTTGAAAGCTTATGGATTCAAAAAGACTGGACTGGTGACACTGGCAAAACCATTGTAGTTGACTGTCTTAATAAGACTGTTAAGATGCAGGGCGTAGCCCTTGATTACTTTGGTGTGTTTCCTGAATTCGAGATTGGTAGCCAGACAATCCGCTTTGAAGGTTACGACACCGCCGGTGCAGCTTCAGACTTTACTGATTTGAATAACCCAAGGCTTACTTACTATAAGAGGTACTTGTAGTGCTTAGGTCATCAACTGCCTGGAAGGAAGGGGTGACTTTACAGTTATTAACATCAACTGTACAAACAATTCGTCGGACTTATACCACGGGTGCATTATCCCTACCCCATACCAGTATTACCCCAGGTTTTACCCGTAACGCAACTTCTAGCTCATTTATAGTTGATGAGTCTATCGAGTTATTTAACATGTCGGCTTTGCAAAGCTTAAGTATTGATACGCCAGAAGTCTATAACCTGTTTTACCGAACAAGGACTTGTCTTAATACAACTGAGAATACTGAGTACCAATACACACCACCAGGGGAATTCCACTTTTATGCGTTATTACATCCTGACCAGACTAGTGCCGCTACCACAACAAGCCACTGGATTGACCCGGCGTTGCTAGATAGTAATCCAGAAGATTATCCGATAATGATTAAAATGCACAGCCAGAACATGATTAACATTACCGGCCAAACATTCAACTCATCGACTATGGATTATGAGGATCTGTTTAACAATCTTGCTATCACACCAGAATTCGCCACTATAATTCAAGACATTATTGACGGTAATCGTACACCTTATGTTCGACTCTTATGGGTTGTTGAAGCGATGTATAACAACTACTTTCCAACTAGTGAGGAGCAAGGGGTATCTATTGGTAAAGCTGATGGTTCAGTCGGTTTCTTCGGCGTTTACTTGAAACCTAAAACAGAAAACAGTTCGGAATTTATACCAACCCAAACATACTTTGATTATAAGGTTTTAGACCAAGATACCAACATACTTGGTTCTTTAAGTACTGTTGTAAGTAAACCAACGTTTACGTTAGAAAAATCATCAGCCGGGGTTGCTATTAACTTGGAGCTTGGAGAACTACCGAACCCAGATAGTGAGCTAGCCCAGATCGGTAATACAGTCCAAATCTATAGACGTGATACTAACGACGACAACAAAAAGCTTTTCTTTGATGGTACCATCACCAGAGTTAGACATGTTTACGGGGATGATAAGAAAATGATTATTACCTTACTCTCAAGGGGCAATGAGTTCGCTAAATACTTAGCATCTATTTACGGGGCTGTTCCAAAGTGGGATTTCCCACTGTCTAATGATGCAGTCTCAATTGGTTTCACTGGTGGAGCAACTGGAGGTAATGGCCAATTCTGGTTTAGGTTTTATGTGGATAAAGAATACATTATTGACTCATTTAGGGGCTATGCCAAAGTTGATGCAAGTGTAGTACCTGCCGACACAGATTTTAGTCTAGCGGTGGCTATTTACAACGACAATGGTTCGGTGAGTGATCCTTCAACCGCCACATTATACGATCAGCCATCAGTGTCTTATAAAATTTCAACTGACCAAACTGGCGACACAATACCGCACATGGACATCTTTTATAGAACTTCCTATAATTTCTCACTTGATGCAGACGCAATTGGAACTTATAAGTGGTGGCGATTTAGTTTCACCCTGCAAGACGCTACTATGGATGGGTTCTTGGTCAATCCGAATTCGTATGAAGACGATTTTTTCATTGACCCGATTGGTAGTACCCCCATAGCTGCTTCACCATATAGCCCGGCCGGCACGGTTTATGTTAAGGGGAATGTCTATCAGACTACTTTTGTGGACATGGATCCAGCCCTAATGCTAAAGGCCATCTTGGATGGTTACAATCAAGAAGGAGGTAGTGTATGGTACAAACCACATAAGATTACGCCCACAGGCGTTGAAACTACTCTAAGCTTTAACAACCAAAGCCTAGCTTCAGTAATCCAGAAGATTATCGAAGTTTGCCCTGAAACCTTCTACTTGGTTTATAACATTACTGACAGTACAATTGAGCTTTTGGATGCGGCTGATGATGCTGAACATGAGCTCTACTTAGGTACCCATATTGATAGTTTGGAGGCTGAAGTCGTTTCAGATGACATTATTAATACGGTGTTTTTTGTCGGTGGTGAGCAGTCTTCTGGCGAGACATTGTATCGTAAATACACCAATCAAGATTCAATTGACACTTACGGCTATAGTCCGAAAATGATAGTTGATAACCGTGTAACCCTAGACTCGACCGCCGATCGCATAGCCAATTACTACTTGACTAGACAAAGTTATCCACATGTTAGAATTAACATGGTAGTTTATTCTAATCGAAGGCCAGATAATGGATTAAATGGTTTGAAGGGCTATCCAATCGATGAGATTAAGGTCGGACAATTAATAAGGATTCGTGATCTTGGCGACGAAGAAGGCACGTTGTGGGATGCTGCTAGCTGGGATGGTTCGTTTTGGGATTATAACTTTAACGAACTAGGTTCGATGTACTTTCAAGTCGGACGAATTGCTTATGAGGTTGATTATATAAGGATCGAGGCTGATTCTATACCGGCCGATGTGAACGCTTCAATTCGAGACAATAAGCGTAGGAGCGATAACATTGATACAATAAATACAGCGGAAACGCCAACGGAGGTTTAAAGTGGCACTAACAGAATTCACACCAGGTCAAATAATTCAATCGGCTCAAGTAAATGCTAACATGGAAGGTTTGGCTGACGGAACTAATGATACTACAGCTAATTCGCTTAGTAGTTTTAGAAGCGGTGCATTATTTGATTATGTCCAGACTGGTGGCATCATTACCAAAAACGGTTCATTAAGCATCGACATTTCAGCAGGCACAGTAGTGATCGGTGGCTCTTATCTAACTTTTGGGACAGTTGTAAATAGAATCTGTAATGCTAACTCCGATACTTATGTTGATTTACTTAAGGCTGGAGACGGTACAGCTACCATAGTTTATACTCCAGTAGCTAATAATGCCGCTTCCCCTGCCTTAGCCGCTAATAGTTTACGACTTGGTATTGTGGTAGCCGGAGCATCTATTACATCAACTGCCGCTTCAATTAACCAAGGTCAGGGCACTAAGGTACTACCGATTGCTAGCTCAATTCCTTATCAGACAACCGATAGCCTTGGTAACTTAATCGCCAATACTGATCCTAGACGTACGATGTTAGGCTTTAGGCAAATTACAGCAAACTATACTGCTACTCCTGGTGCTTCAACTTATGCAAATGTGACTGGACTTTCAATGCCTATTATCGTACCCCCTACTATTGCTGGCGGCGTAGGAGTTAGGTTTACTCTTAAAGGAGCGTCAATGGGTACCGCCGGTGCAGCCGCTACTACTATCACAGTAGCCATCCGTGAATCAACTACTGTACTTGAATACTTCGAAGTCCAAGAACCTGTTTCGGGTTATAAAGTGGGTTGTTACTTCCAAAGCTCGCCACTAATCCTATCAACGGGTAGCCATACCTACCTATTTTCAATGCAAAACTCATCTGCTAGTTCTCATACATTGTATGCAGCCGCTACCAGCCCGGCCTTTATAATGGCTGAACTCATACGCTAATAAGACACGATCTAAATTCTTTTGTTACGATAGAAGACATGAGTATAGACATAACAGCCGTATTAGGTACCTTTGCCGCTTTAGTGGCAAGTTTTTGGGCTATTACTAAGGTTTTACTTACCCAAGCGTCTAAAGACCGTGAGTCTGACCGTTCTGAACGCAAGGAACTATCTAAGGCTATCAAAGACATGGCTGGTGCAACTGGCCGGGTAGCCGATGCCAGCCAGCGTGCCGCTGACGAAGCCAAAGAACGTAACGGCCATTTAGCCGAATTAGTGATGCAAAGCAAAAAAGATGGGGAGCGGATTGCTAATAGTGCTGTGTCTGAGATTATTGACCACATCGACAAACAACAAATAAAGGAACAAACTGTCGAACATCAACATGTTAAATCTAAGGAGGTAGAATGAAAGACTATATAGGTGCGATCCGAGATTTAAGGGGTGACGCTTACCTTAACCCCGGTTGGCCAGGCCATGGCCGCAATCAAAGTGTTATTACTCAAATAGCAATCCATCACGATGCAGCTATAAGACCACATGACTATGATAGTGTAGCCCGTTACCGACAAGAAGCCAACGAACACTATAACCGGCTTGGCCCCGGACTTCAGTACCATTTCAAAATAGATAATGTTGGTGAAATCTTTTGGATTAGACCGTTTGATGTATTTTTATACCATGTTGGTGGGCAAGCTAACTACACCACTGTAGCCGTTTGTTTAGACGGTTACTTCCATCCGCCCTATAACCAACCACCAACTCGTGAACAATACGAAGCTTTAAAACAATTACTAGACTGGTTATGCACACAAAATCCACAGTTCCCAGCAGATCAGAATGACGTTTATCCACACCGGTACTTTAGCCCGACTGCCTGTTGCGGCGAGACCCTAGTGCCATTTGTAAATGATTATCGTAATACCGGTGGTAATGTCGGTATCCCTGCCGAGGCCGTTTACGACTGGCCACAATACCAACCGCAACCAACTCCACCGCCACCTGCACCAGTACCAGAGCCTCCTAAACCACCACAGGAGCCGCCTAAGCCATCTATTACTTATGAAGAGGTAATCCCTGCCAAATACTTTGCGATGGTTAATACCCACCTAGATAACGTTCTAACGGGCGAAAAGATCGCTGATTACCCACCAGGTACCCAATTTGACATAGTGGATCGAATTAAAAAGGATAATGAGACTTGGTTAAGAACTGTTTATTCTAAGAGTAAGAATGTACCAAACGGCATTCCTGAAAAGGATTTGCGCCTGGTTGAACCATCACCAACACCAATTCCACCCGACACTACACCATCGCCAGCCCCGCCACCACCACCGGTTGAAAATCCAACCGACGACCAAGACAATGTGCCAAATGCTCCAAAACTCACATGGTTACAAAAAGTGCTAGACTTTATTAAGAGGCTATTTGAAGCCTTAATTAAGAAAAGGAAGGTATAGCGTGAACAAAGTTATGGACTTCTTAAGTGGTAAGAAAACCTACATAGTCGTAGCAGTTGCCATTTTGTTCAACACTTTAGTACAGCTCGGTTACTTGCAAGTGGAGCATGTCGAGTATGTGAACCTTGTGCTTGGTGCTTTGGGCCTGGCTACGTTACGAGCCGGTATTTCCAAGACTCAATAACCTTGTATGGTTGAGTTGGCCTGGTTCTTAGCTGGTGCTGGCACAGTTGCACTAGTTGAATTTATTATTTTATTTGCATCGTCAGTCGGTGATGAGCAGATTGATGAGGATTTTTTAGATAACTCCAGCAATAATAAAAAGTGGCATAATAAGGATAGGCTCGTTGAAAAAAGGGGAACGCCTGTGGCCACAGTCAGTCCGAAGGTAGTCAAGACCAAGCGAGTTACCAAGACTCGTAAGAAGCGGAAAATACCAGTCCGAAAGGGGTAGCAATGCTCATCAAGAAGTGCCACTACTGTGGGCATCTGCTTTTGAGTCCCTCACGGCAAACAGTGGAGCACTTCTGCCTAGCAGTTAGAGTGGTCTTTATTGTTAATCGTGGCGGCATGATTCGCAAGTACAACCCAAACGAAGAACCAAAGGAAGTGACGCCAGTTGAGAGAAGTGCCCAGACAAACTCAAATCGAAATGCTCGAACGTGAGCTTCACGGTATCGATGTATCGCTTGAACTTGAGCGTATGTTTCACATCCAAACCACAGATCGTATTAACGGTCTTGAAGCCGAACGAGCCATCTTGGTTGACCGACTGGATCGCCTCCACACTGGTGAGGTCGATTCGTGGTGAGCCTGGGGGTTAGTACAATGGTGTGCTAGCCCCCAACCACTTATGCTTATTTAGGTATTGACTTTTATTAAATGCTGTGATAGGATCGTCCCCATCTGGTAGCCCAACGACCAAAGGAGTGATACCAGTGAACCATACCATTACCCCGCTCGACGAGGCCACTCGTCAGCGAATCATCGCCAGGATGATGCGTGAGCACGACTTCAGCTCCGAGATGGCCACCGCCATCATGGACGAGACGCTCGTCTACATGCACGCCGCCAACCACGACACCGAGGGCATCGGCCCGAGCAAGATCGTGGACGTCGGCTGGCACACCTTCATCCTGTACACCTGGGAGTATGCGCAGTACTGCCAGGACGCCTTCGGGCACTTCCTGCACCACAGCCCGACCGACTACGAGGGTGCCTCCGACATG
>Ga0224723_1000261_pt1 | contig 37091 bp, 51 predicted proteins | sample Balambano_FR2_Me_FD_161647 | JGI IMG/M metagenome (GOLD analysis project Ga0224723, IMG submission 161647) | Freshwater sediment microbial communities from Lake Towuti, South Sulawesi, Indonesia - Balambano_FR2_MetaG | ecosystem: Environmental > Aquatic > Freshwater > Lake > Sediment | place... | reverse complement strand
GGCGGGCGGCGGGATTGTTGGGGATCAGCCCTTCGTCGTGCAGCCACTTGAAAAATTGGCGGCCAGCACGGATGTAGTTGCGGAGGCTATCTTGTGACAAGCCTCCTTCTGCGGTAGGGCGCACATCACTATCTGCCCAACGGCTCTCCCGTTCCAACAGTTCAGCCCGCCAACGGCGCAAATCGTTGATAGTGACTGCCGTTACCTCGACATCACCAATGCTTTTTACCAGGGCCAACAGACGACCAGTGAACCACTGACGGGTACTTTCGGAGACTTCTCCCCTCCTTGAAAGGTCAAAGTGAGCGATAGCTTCAGAGAGTTTCATAGCCACGACAGACGGCCGTAATGAATACGGCTTACGGCGGTGTGTCTTCAGAGTTGCCTCTGTCGCGCTTTATGTGCGTTTTGTTGATATAGAGATGTGCCGGGACGAGTTGGCACCGCCCGGCACATCTCGGAATTATGTATGAATAAATTATCTATGTCAAAAGGGAGACGAATATGGATGAAAATCGTAGGGCAAACGGACGCTTTTGGTTGGTGATGTTGGGGCTGTTTGGTCTCAGCACCCTGTATGACGTGCTGGTGATTCGGCGAATGGACAGAGATCGGCTGATGGAGCAGTGGACGTGGGCGACGGTTGTCTTTGGCGTGGCTTACACACTGGCGGCCGTTGCCCTGCTGGACTGGAAAGCGGCGCGGCTGGTATTTATCGCCTTCTGCTTTTCTGGGACACCCATGAGCATCGGCGATCTGGTGCGTTACCTGGAGCGCAAACGGAATGGCGACCGGGTAATCCGTGAAGTAACCCGCCAATGGGAATGAACCAGAACACCGTGATGCTTATCGTCCCTGTCCACATGTTGGACGAACTCGACCACAGTTTATCAGTGGCGGCCAATGCCATGACCCCATTGGCGAACGGGGCGAAGATTTCACAGGAGGCACAGATCAGTTTGGCGGCCATCGGGCAGATTGCTTTGAATCAGGCGAGGACGGCCGTGCAGCGATTGAGAGAAAAAGAAGTGGACGTATTGCCAAATTAACGAGGATTGTAATGAGCAAGATCGTACCGAACACAACTCAAACACCTAACCTGTATCTGGACAGGCTGTTGATGCTGTTGGATGAGGGCGAGTTGAAAACGTTATTGTATGCAGTACGGCGCACATTGGGGTTTCACAAAGGAAGTGACCGCATTAGCACAAGCCAGTTTATGAACGGAAATGGGCACAGGGGGGAAGATGGTGAGTTGGTAGAGTATGGCACAGGTTTGACCAAAAGCACCCAACTGGCCGTGCTGGAACGGCTGACAGCATTCGGGCTACTTGTTGAGGTAGCACCGAATGAAGCCAATAAGGGCATCGAGTGGGCTTTGCAATTGGACGAGCGCAAAGTGCAATGGGATGTCCTGCGTGAACGGTATGAGCAACGCAAAGAGAAAGGCCGCTCCCGAACGAAACGCGGCCGTGTAGCGGCCTCCGCCAAACGGCAGCAAGGTGGTCTATTCATTGAGCCACCTGGACGGTCTAACCAACAGACCACCAGTGGTTCAACCATTAGACCACCAGTGGTTCAACCATTAGACCACCAGGCGGTCTATCCGTTAGACCCACAAAAGAAAGATAGAAAGCCAGTAGGAAAACCAGTTAGAAAAGAAGAGGACGATCCAAACCTGAATGAAGCGTGGGGGATGTTGTTGGAATTTTGCGAGGAAGAAATGGAAACAGCCGTCAAAATCTGGCAGCTTCAAACCGCCTTTTCTGAGAAATCCAAGATTCCCCGCCCAAACATTGACAGCGAGAGCGGGCGTCAGGAACTTAAAGATTCCTGGTGGCCCACATTGCGCGAGGTGTTGCAGGTTTGCGAGGGAGACCTGGCGCGGGCGATTGCCGGGTTAGCGGAGGGGATTGCCAGCCAGAGCGAATGGAAGGCAGACAGTATTTCCACACCTACCTCCGTTCGCAAGAAAACATTAGCGAAAATTGCCGCCATGCAACGGGTGGCCAGTAATGGCAATGGGCAATATGCCTATGCCACCTACACCATTTAAGGAGATAACCATGCAAACAGCGAGTTGGAATGTACGGAATGCACAGCAGCAATTAGCCCGGCAGCAGGCAGGTAACGGACGGCCGCTGCCAATCGGCCAGATCGAGGTAACACCCGGCCTGACCTGGGTAGAAGCTCCGCCAGAAGTTCCGCCAGCGCGAGCATACCAATTAACGCCCCTGGATGCCTTTACTTTTGACCACTTAAAAACCGAGGAGCAATGCACCCTATTACAAAGCGCATTGGACAAGGCGAGAGAGTGGAAGGCAGCTTACCGCCTGCAACCGGGGCTAAGTTTTGTATTGGCCGGGCCGGTGGGCGCGGGTAAAACCACCATCGCTGAAAACTTGATACAGCCTTTCCTTCGTCTGGTGGGGCCACAAATGGAGGAGGGTGATGTCCGGCATATCGCTCAGCTGCGTTTGATTTATGACCAGATGCAGGATCGGCAGTCGCGGGAGCGGCTAGACGCGGAGATTGCTGATTTTGAGGCGTATTTCCAGCCGCGAGAGGTGAGTAGCGGCCTGTTGCTCGAAGCAACCAGCCTGATGTGGCTGATGGCTGACCAGGGGCCGCTAGGCGTTTCGCTTGACCGTTACCAGGTGATCATCGTAGACGATGCTGGTTGTGAAGATTTTAGCACGGCTACCTACACACCTGATCCAGAAGCGGTCAAACCGGTGCGCCATAACCGGTACGGCCGTTTCTTTGACCATTGTTACCGCACCCGGAAACATCTTCTAATCACGAGCAATACACCGTTGCTAAGAGAGAGCGTGATCAATCCCGATTTTATTGACATCTTTGGCAAACGGGCATTCGATAGGCTCTACCAGATGGCAAAGGGGTTTATGGTTGACCTGTCTGGGTTGCCCTCTTATCGCCAGTATGTGGTGCAGGGGGTGTAGCGATGCAAGATGATGGGGAAGCGGCCATCCCAAGAGCCTACTACCAATGTATCGAGAATGTTCTGATGCGGAGAGGCGGCGACATTATCGGCATTAGCTTTACATCGGGGCAGGTATTTCCGCTTCTGCGCTTTGAAGGGGTGAGCGCCGTCATGCTCAACGACGTGGGCACCGAACACCTGATACCGTCGAAGATGTTGGCGCAACGCTTTCGCAAGGTAGAAAACGATGACCAGACTAAGCCCTAAACAATTGCAAACGGCCGTCGCCAATGGCAGCCAGGTGATTGAGTACGATAAACCTGTTGTGGCAACGGCCGTCATCAAGCGAATCCCCATGGCCCCCTTCGGCAAAGAACGGCCGCGAGTGACGGCCAATGGCACGTATATGCCCCGCGATTATGAACGGAAAAGGAAGTTGCTGCGCTGGCAGTTTGGCGAAGTGCCGGGCGGTCTGGTGCATTTGTCGGTGACGGCCGTGCGCCAGATGCCAAAGGATTGGAGCAAGGTAAAACGTGAGCGGATGCGTGGCCGGTATGCCGCGCCAGAGCCAGACACCGACAACATCCTGGGCGCGGTCATGGATTCGCTTTGGGAACGGGATAACGCGGTTATCTCTGTATTTTGTGAAAAGGTATGGGGCGACAAGCCGGAACTGGTGATTGAAGTCGCCCCAGTTCAGGAGGATTAACCCCTGTGCGGGCTAGGCCCGTTTACCGGGCGCATGGATGAACCCAGCTTTCACCCGCGCAGGAGTTGATGGATTGTAACATGAGAATTGCTAACTGGACGAAGTTATCATCTAAGGAGTTGTGGCGTACCTGGCTGACGCGGTTTGAGGGTGAGGAGGATGCGATAGTCACGGCCGTTTTCATCGGCAACCGCCTGGTGAAGGATAAAGCCCGCTCAACTAAGCGCATCTTCTACAGCATCAAGGATGAGTTTCTGCGCCGCACTCAGGCCACGGGCCAACGTGTGCGCCATGAGGTAGACCACTGTTACCGTTGTGATGGCACAGGTAACGCCTATGAGGAAGAAGATGGAGTTTGTCAGCGTTGCTGTGGAGATGGTATCTGGCGAGACCGCTGGCTTTACGTCCATCGCTTTGAAGTCAACGGCCGTCCTTACTGTTTCCATTCCTACACCGAACCGGCCGTACTGCTGACCGGGCAAGGCGAAGATTTGGAGAGCTACGGTGGGCAGTTCGGTGAGGAGGAATTGGCGGAACTGGCACTGCCCATGACCGGCCTGCTGCGAATGTTGCGTTATGTAGCGGCCGTGTATTGGGGTCTGGTTTTTGACGATGGACGGTACGTCCGCCCGCCACCCAAAAAGGAAACAGGTGCGGTGGAGGAAGAGACGGCCGGTTCACGGCCAATGAATCTCCGTTTCTTCTGGGTGGGGCAGCCAACGATAGGCGACATTCTATTTTGACGTGATTTACAGGAGAAAACAAAGATGAACGTTCCACAAATAACCATGCCGCCAGAGGCGGCACAATTAAAATTAGAGGCGTATCGGAAGCAATTGCGTCGTCGGGCAGATGAGGAGTATAAGGCGGCCGTTGCTGGTTATGCGGCACTGGCTGCGGGCAAGCCTCTGCTGAACCTAACGGACGCTTTTAACCATGCCGGGTTGGGGGAGGACGGCCGTCCCCGCCTGGCTATCGCCCGCGCCGACCGGAAACAGGTCATGCTAGATGTCTGGCGCGACCGACGCGAGGCGGTATTCGACTCTCGCAAAAACCCGCAAGTCTTTGGCTACGTGGGCACATTGCGGATGCGTATTCCGGTGGATTTCAGCATGAACGGTGCGAAAGATGGGTATGCCCTGGTGCCCCTCGTCCCAGCCGATGTGCGGCCGATGACGGGGAGCCTGAAGGATTTCTTCATCTTATGGGAAGTGGAGCAGTGGTCAGATCGGCCGTTGACAGCCGTACCCGATTATGACCCCCTTCTGCTCCAACATATTGCCGGAGATTTATATGCGGTGATAGCCGAGTGGGATTTGACCCCACTTGAACGGGCCATTATGACCGGACGGCGGGTGGCGTAGAAAGAGAGATAGAGAAAGGGCACAGATATTTGACGGCCTTGCCTCATTCAACATAGAATGGTGTGTGATTTAATCATACGAAGATGTGAGGCAAGACCATGCAAGAGAAGTCTGGACGTGGGGGGAAACGCCAGGGTGCTGGCCGTCGCGCCCGATATGGCAGCCCAATGCCTCGTTCCGCTTTCACCGCCCGCCCCGATCAAGTTGTTTTCTACCTGCTTCTGTCTGGAAATGAGCGCACCGTTTCGGCAGGGGTGCAACGGGCAGTACGGCGGCTGGTGGAGTCGAATGACCCGGAAGCGGCCGCACTATATGAGCAGGCGAAGTGGATGACCAAACAGGCTGAGGCGGAACTGGAGGCGGGCAAGACTGTAGGTGAGGAAGTGAAGCAAGAAGAGATATTACGCCATGTCTTAGAACACCACCTGCGGCTGGTGGCATTGTGGGAAAATCGTGAAGGGAATGGTTGACGACCGTCCCCTTTTTTTGTTATCATTCAGTATGATAAAATCGGACTAAATCAAAGGTGAGAGATGACGACAAAAACTACAACCATCAAGCGAGGGCGCAAGCCGCAGTTTGACGAACCGGGCAAGCGGGATACGGCTTATCTCCCGCAATCTAACCACGAGATTCTGGTGGCAATTGGTGACGACAATTTCAGCCGGGGAGTTCGTGTCGCCCTGGAAGCGTATCGCCGGCAATTCGGCGATGCGCCTAACCAGGAACTCCTGGCTCAAGTAGTGTAGGCAGCCGACCAAGCGGCTTCTTCATTCTTCTCTTCCTCTTCCTGGCGTAGACCCTGGCCCAAAACCAGGGTCTACTGCTTTATTGACAACGGCTTGAAAATCGCTATAATTAAGTATGATAAAATCATATATATTCAAAAGCGGGGCAAGACCATGAGAGAGGCAACAGCAGCAGATATACCGGGTGTTAAGGGAGCATTTAATGGCACAAGCTGGACACCGGAGAAGCGGGAAGAATCGGCTATCAAAAGCTACCTGGATCATATGGTGGCTGTGAAAATAGAGTTTGACCAGTGGCGTACTCCTGAGAACGGTACACAAATGGATGAGGCGTTAGAGGCGTATCGGGTGAAATATGCCAGCCTATACAACGCTTATCTGTCAGCGCATGGGCGCGTGGCTTCTGCCGCCATTACAGGTGGCTCGAATTTCCCCACGCGGCGGATGCAAAAGCGAGGGGCAACGGCCGACAAGCGGGTACACGAATGGATGGGATGGAGCGATAGGCGGCTTGCCCAATTACGCGATCTGTATGACCCCAAACGGATCGCCCGCGCTGCGGCCAAAGCCCCCATTTCCTCAGACAACCCGGTGTTAGCTGTCGCCCAATTGCAAGACAGGATTGATAAGGCAGAGAAGGTTCAGGAGTTAATGAAAGCTGCCAATAAGATTGTCAGGAATGGCAAGTTGACGGCCGAGGAAAAGGTATTGAGACTGACCACTCTTGTTGGTTCAGAACATATAGCCCGGAAATTGCTACAACCTGATTCTTGCAACCGATTAGGATTTGCCGATTATCAACTGACCAACAACAACGCCAATATCCGCCGTATGAAAGCACGTATTGCGGAGTTGGAGTTAGCGGCGAAGCGTGAAAGCGACAGCGACCAGCGCGGCGACATTACTATTGAGCGCAACGTAAATGAAAACCGCCTGCAAATCTTCTTCCCTGACAAGCCAGTAGCGGCCGTGCGTGACGTACTCAAGAGTAACGGCTTCCACTGGTCTCCTTCCATCGGCTGTTGGCAAAGACAGCTAAATGATCATGCGACTTACGCTTTTGAGAACCATATTTGGCCGGTAATTGCCCGGCATTACGAAACCACTAACAAGGAGGAGCGGCCGTGAACAACAGATTTGTTGCGATAGCCACCACCGAAGGCAGAATCACTGCAATTACTATTCATCTGCCTGATACAACAGGCAACCACGCAACCCTTTGCGGTATGGATGGAAACGATCCACACCCGTCAGTCAATCAATCGTCTGCCACTGCACCCGCCCGCGCAAAGGTGAACTGCCCGCAATGTTATGCCTTGTGGAAAGTAGCGCAGCAATACACAAAAGCGGACTTTATCTGGACGGAGGGACGGCTGTGAAATCCATCACCGTCCCACCCATCATTGACACCGCCATGCGCCAGGGGGCAACGCTGGCTGTGAACATTTCCGGTGGCAAGGATGGGCAGGCAATGGCTAACACCCTCGGCCGCCTGCACCAGGAGCGCGGCTGGGCGGGCGGCATCTTCGCCTTGCACATGGACCTGGGCCGGGCTGAATGGCCGCAGACACCCGGCCACGTGGAGCGTATCGCCCACGAGAATGGTCTGCCCCTGGTGGTAGTCAATCGGCCGCAAGGCGATCTGGTGCAGGAGATTGCTGACCGCATGGAGAAGTTGCGCGGCACCGGCAAACCCTTCTGGCCTTCTTCTGCCAGCCGTTATTGCACGGCCGACCAGAAGCGCAGCCAGGCGGACAAGGTTTACCGCGACGTGGACGCGCACCTCGCTCCATTCTGGCCCTCAGCCTCCAGTCGCTATTGCACCGCACACCACAAAACGAACCAGGCCGATAAGGTTTATCGCCAGCACCGGATCGTCATCAGCGCCGAGGGCATCCGCGCCGCCGAGAGCAAGACCAGAGAGAAGAAAAACCCACTGCACATGCGGGAGCAAATCACCGCCAAAGCCCTGGTCAACCTTTCCCTTGAGGATGCGCTGGCTTACCGCAACCCGGAGCAGCGGTTGGGCATCAACTGGTATCCGATTTTCGATTGGTCAATTGATGACGTATGGGCAGCCTGCGGCACGTCTGCGGCCGACCTGGAAACACGACGGGCATTGTATGCCGACGGCCGTGAGGCGGAAGCCCTGGACGGCTGGCCCTGCCACCCCGCCTATGTCTTTGGCAACCAACGGTTAAGCTGTGCCCTGTGCGTCCTGGCAAGTGACAACGACATCCGCAATGGGGCGAAGCATCACCCGGAGCTATATGCAACCTATCGCCAGATGGAAGAAGAAGGTGGGTCTACGTTTAAGCACGGCCGTTCATTGGCCGACATTGTGGAAGGCGATCTATGAGCAGAACCAAACATCAACCATCTCAAGCCGGGTTCTTTCCCAAAATAACTGTTGCTCACCAGCAGGAATGGTTGTGGACATACGATTCAGCCGGGTGGGGGATGTTTTTCACACGCCCCGCAGGGTCAAAGGAGTTGTTTTACAACCGGTTCGCGGGCACACCCAAACACCCTCGGAGCGGGCACGGGCCAGGAGAATATGTTGATGAATTTGGAAAGGTTTGTGTAGCACAGGAGCAACGGCAATGAACAGGGTTAAGCAGCAATTTCTCCTGGACAAGCGGGTGCTGTTCAATTACAGCATCACCAACGGCCGTATTGATGGCCCGTTGGATGATGCGCCGGTCATTGTCTCCAATGGCGTTGGCACGGATTCCGTCGCGCTACTCGTCGAGTTGCACCGTGCCGCAGTGGTGCCGGATGCCATCGTGACCGCGCTGGTGGGGCAGGGGGAATTTGGCAATGAGCATCGCCGCTTTTATCAGTACATCCCGATTTTGGAGAAGTGGTTGACTGACGTTGGCTTCCCGCCCATCACCTTTGTCTGGTATGAGATGAAGCGGCAGGCCAAACACTTTGAGTATCGAAGTCTGGCGGGGAACTGTCTGGCGAATCGGATGCTGCCCAGCATCTCCTACCGACGCAATCACAGTTGCAGCCTGAAGTACAAGGGCGCGGAGATTGACCGGTGGGTGACGGCGCGGTACGGGGAACGGCCGTGTTATCGGCTGGTGGGTTACGACTGTGGCGAAGGGCACCGCAACGCCCGTTTTAGTGCCAGGCCAACCAACAGTGCGCGAGGCAAAGACCTGTTCATTTATCCATTGCAATATCTAGGAATGACGCGGCAGGACTGCGAGGAGGCCATCACGGCCGCCGGGTTGCCACTGCCGGGCAAATCTTCCTGTACCTTCTGTGCTTCGATGCACCCAGAAGAGATAGACGAATTGCTCCCCGATGAGTTGTGGCGCATTGTCATCCTGGAAGCCCACGCTTCGCCCAACCTGAAAACCATCAAGGGGTTGTGGGGGCATGACGGCCGGATGACAGATTACATCGTCATGCGCGGCCTGTTGCCCGCCGTCCTGGTGGCTGAGGTATGGGCGAAGTGGGCGGCCGACGAACGGCCGTCGGAGTTGCGTGATAACCCGGATGCAATTGCAGATGTCGTGCTTTTCGAGGAATCGAGAAGGCTGGCCGATATTGTGGAGGCAGAACTGTGAACGAAACATTGATCTATCGGGAGAAGGCGGTCTATATCAAACCCGGCACATTTTCCGGGTACGTCGCAATCGTCCCCAACCAAAGCGGAATCTCGCGGAAGAAATTACAACACGAAGATTGTGACGTGGTAACCGCCCTGGCGAAAGGGTGGATTGATGAGCAGTTGGATCGAGAGCTGCCGGTAACTCTCTACACCTTCGGCTACCAAAAGCAACACCCCCAAACGCTGTATGACCACTTGAAGCGTCTAGGCGCGGTACTGGTGGATATTCGTTATAGCCCGCACTCCCGCAACCCGGTTTGGAATGGGGGCAACCTGAGCATCGTTCTCGGAAATAGGTACGTCTACCTTCGCAGCCTGGGCAATGTCAATTACAACTCCGAGGAAGGCATCCGGATCGCCGACATCGAAACAGGCGGTGCGAAGGTTGCCGCGATGATGCAGGTTGCGCCGGTCATTCTGTTGTGCGTCTGCCCGAATCCTGAGACTTGCCACCGCAAGGTGGTAGCCGATGCCCTGGCCGTGCGCTATGGCTGGCAGGTGGAGCATTTGTAGATGGGTATTGAACTCTATGCGATTACCCACTACCGGGTTTTTATCGAAGTGGAGAGGCGGCTGGCAACACCCAAATGGTATTCGGTTCAGGCTGCCATTGCTTGGGTCATTAGTAATCAACTTGGCCGGAGCAAGGTTATTGGAGAGTTGGGCACAACCTCTTGTATCCATGTTGCCACCGTGATTGCAGAACAACAATGCACCAGTTAGCCATTACCCTCGGCACTAAAGCCGATCTGCATTGGGCGCAGCAGACCGTCACCGCGCATCACTGTTTGCACCAGCCCGTACACAACCAGGCACGGCCGATGGTTTACGTCCTCACCATCAACGGCTTGCGCGCTGGCTTGATGATGGTTGGTTTACCCCATGCCACCAAAAACAGAGGGTGGTGGGGCTACGATGGCCTGCCAACACAGTGGCAAGTAGTAGACCTGTGCCGTATCTGGATTGCGCCGGAGTTGCAACCAGGTGGGTATTGGGCATCACGGCGACGCGTACCCGGCTTCACTGACCGGCGCGGCATCTTCCGGCCAACCGTTGCCACCTGGTTTATCCATGAAGTGCTGGCGCGGGTGCAGCGCGACCGCGTTTCCCTCTGGCCGCCGGTCTATCTGGACAAGCCCTATCACATTCGGCTGGTCATCAGCTACCACGATCCAGCTCTGCACCGGGGAACTATCTACAAACTGGCGGGGGCGGAGCCGATGTATACGGATGAAGCAGGTACGGCCGTGCCTGGGCCATCGGGTAAATATGGCTGGTGCTGGCGATTGCCGGAACCAGATTGGAATTGGAATGAGATTGATATAGCAGGGCCGCGCACGTTGCGGCTGCCGTTGGAGGTGTAAGGTGAAGGCGATACTTGAAGAACGAATTAAGATAAGCCAGGAGAATATAGGGCGAATGGGCAAAGACGGCCGTCCGCCCAAAATGTCCATCCCTGTTCAGGCAACGGACGAGGATGTGTTTATTACTGAGACATTCAATATGACGGTGGCAGAGTTGGAGCGATTGCGCCAACACCGTGATGCTCTATTGGCGGCCGTCCAGGAATTAAAATCAGAGTTGATAGCGGCTCGCTGCGGGATTACGCCGCTTGCCACCAACTTTGCGGGGCCGTGTATTGCCCACGTAGGCGGAGCAGAAAAGGAATTTGCCAGTTATGCGGAAGCCCGCGCCTGGATACAGGCTAGTTTCGACGCGATGTTTCCGGCCGTTTTAGCTGCTGTTACCGGGACGGATACACGAGGAGCAGCCAATGCCGCGTAAAAGTTCAACACTCTCAATTACCGATATGTTTTGTGGGGCGGGCGGGAGCAGCCAGGGGGCGCGTCGCCTGGGGCTGGATGTGCAGCTTGCCATGAATCATTGGCGGCTGGCCGTCGAAACTCACAACTCGAATTTCCCTGACACCCATCACGACGTGGCCGATTTACGCATCGTCCACCCCGGCCGTTACTGGTCAACCAACATATTACTGGCTTCGCCTGAGTGTACCAATCACTCCATTGCCAAAGGCGCGAAGCGTCGCCGGGGCCAGCTTTCGCTGCTTGAAGATGAGCAGGTGGACCCCTCGGCCGTGCGCTCTCGTGCCACCATGTGGAACGTGCCGGAATACGCCGAACACCATAATTACGACATCATCATCGTGGAAAACGTCGTGGATGCCCGCCACTGGCGGCCGTGGGATGGCTGGCTAACGGCGATGCGCAACCTGGGTTACGAGCATGAGGTTGTCTATCTCAACAGCATGTTCGCCCACATGCGGCCGTTGCCCAACCCGCGCTATGGGGATTTTGCGCCGCAGTCACGCGACCGGCTGTACGTTGTTTTCTGGAAGAGGGGGAACAAGAAGCCGGACTTAGAGATACGGCCGTTGGCCCACTGCCCCCAACATGGCAATGTGGAGGCGGTGCAAAGCTGGAAGAAACGGCCAGGCGATCCCTTCTGGCGCTGGGGCAGGTATGGAGCGCAGTACGTCTATCGCTGCCCGCATTGCGGGCAGGAGATTACGCCCTACTACTACGCCGCCGCCAATGCCATTGATTGGTGTTTACCAGCCGAGCGTATTGGTGACCGGGCACGGCCGCTTAAGGAGCGCACTCTGCAACGCATCCAGCGTGGGCTGGAGATGTTTGCCGGGCAGCACCTGGTGGTTGACCTGGCCTACACACACGGCCACAACAATCGGAGTGTGCCCCTCTTCCGGGCATCCCTGCCCACCCAAACAACAGCAAGTACGGCCGCGTTGCTCATGCTGCCCTTCACCGTTGAGACATTGTTCACCGATGGCGAACGGCTGCCCCGGCCGGTTGACGAGGCCCTGGCCACCCAGACAACGCGCCAGAGTACGGCCGTTGTTACTCCGCCGTTTCTGACCAGTGTCAACTATTACGACGACATTGTGCGGGGGGTGGATGGGGCTTTGCCGACACAAACAACAAGCGAGAAACTGGCGGTAACGTTGCCACCTTTCCTGACCATCAACTACAGCCCTGGCTATAGCAAGGCGGTTGATGAGGCTCTGGCAACCGTGACAGCGCAAGACCATCACGGGTTGGTGATACCACCCTTCCTCCTGGGGTATGCCAACCAGGAAGGCCCGGCGAAGGGAGTGGACGAACCTCTCCGTACTTTCCATACGGAGAATGGGCAGGCATTGGTTATGCCCTTCATCGCCAGTTTGCACGGAACAACCAACGGCATGGCTCTCCCCAAAGGCGTGGATGATCCTCTCGCCACCTTTGCGGCCGGTGGCAACCATCACGGCCTTGTTGTCCCATTCACCCTCAGCTACTACGGGGCGAATGGCAATGAGCGGCCGGTTGACCGGGAGATGGGCACGGTGACAACGACTGACCGCCACGCGCTGGTGCAGCCGGGGCAGGAAATACGAGTTGAGGACTGTGGCTTCCGCATGTTGGAGCCGGGCGAGATTGGCCGGGGGATGGCTTTCGATAACGAATATATCGTTCTAGGTAACAAGCGGGAGCAGGTGCGGCAATACGGCAATGCGGTTACGCCCATTGCCGAGGAACTATTATTGGAGCGTTGCGTGGCGACGCTGTTGTAAGGAGCAACAATGTACACATCTAAACAAAAACAATACATAGATAGCGTAGACGGCCGTGCCCACCAAAGCGCGGTGGAAATTATCGGCCAACTTGAGGCAGAGATTGCGGCAATACGGCCGGTAGCAGAAGCGGCGGCAAGCCTTCGCGCTCACAACATGAAGACCCGTCAAAAATACGGGGCAAGTCCGATAGATTCTGTGAACAAAGTCATTGGCGATCTTGTTGTTGGCCTCGAGGAAGCGGTGGATGCTGCCAGCATTGCCGGTTATTTGGAGATACGGCCGTGACCCGAATCCACTGATAGAAGGATGGCAAGCATGATCTTCGAGACGCTAAACGAATCCAACGAACAGGGCGAATTACTGCTGGTGGATGGGGGGATGTGTCACTTCCACCTGCGGCGTGATGGGCAACTGACCATTCGGGAAATCATTGTACAGCACGGCCGTCAGGGGCAGGGCATTGGCGCGGCGATGCTAACCCGACTGGCCTCTCTGCCAGGAGCGACCAACCTTTTTGCTAAATGCCCGGCTAACCTGCGGGCGAATGATTGGTACAAGAGAATGGGCTTTGTTCTGGAAGGGCAGGAAACCACCAAGAACGGCCGTGTGCTGAACCTATGGCGACTGCAATTGAACTAATCTACTGCGGCGGTGGTAATCCGCGCTTTTATGAAATCGCCAGAGATGCAGGCTTTCTTTATGGCGCACAGTTGCCGGATACTGTCTATGGCCCCCTGCACTTTGCTGACCAGGATTGGAAGAAGCCCAACCGGGATGCTTATATGGCAGCTCTGGCGCAGCACCGTCCACACATGGCTTCGGTGCTGGATTGGGAGCAACCAGAGCAATTGTCCGAAGTCCTGGATTGGGCAGAGCAAGCCACCCAGTACGTTAATGTAATCATGCTCATCCCCAAAGTGGTTGGCGGTGTTGCCCGGTTGCCCCGTATGATAGGCGGCAAAGAGGTTCGCCTAGGCTACAGTGTACCAACCAATCACGGTGGCACGGCCGTACCAGTTTGGGAGTTTCATGGCTGGCCGGTACACCTGCTTGGCGGTAGTCCGCAAGAGCAGATGGCTCTTGCCGGTGGCTATCACCGGAAGCGGAAAGCGAACCAACGCGATTTATTCCGCTCTCACCTGCATGTAATCAGCGTCGACGGAAACATGATGCAAAAAATGGCGACGCGATTTTGTGCCTTTTGGGATAGCTCGAAAACATCGCTGCGTGGGTACTGGCCCACGATTCAGGAGTTTGACGGCCGTGCCTGGGGAGATGGTGGAGCCGGTGCTGATGCCCCCTATGAGGCGTTTCGTCGGTCATGCCTGAATATCATGCAGGCATGGAAGGAGATACAAGGGAGGCAAGCATGAAGCCAACCAATACCATCTCCCTTCAATACGCCATGATCGCTGACGAACTTGGCTCGATCAAATTCCGACAGAAGCGAGCCTCTATTTTAGGTGAAAGGCTGCTTGCTGATGACGAATACGAGGCGGTGGTTGAGCATCTGCAAACCGAAATACAGCGTCTACGCGCTCTGGGCAATGGCCGTCCCTGGCCGCAGCAGATGAGTTTGTTTTTAGGAGCATGAGATGAAACACGAACCAGGAATGAAAGTTTTGATAATTGAAGATTGCAGACCGGACGGCAAGGCCGCTGGTCAAATCGGGACTTATGAAGGCGATCAGCCATATTCCGTTAATGTTTCGATCTATAGCGTAGATAGGGAGTTTGACTATAAATCGTTTATGAAGTGGAACGATGAACAAGACAATCCGCTCCCGGCATTGGGCGATGTGAATTTTGATGATGACCCTTGCCCACAACCGGAAGGAAACGATCTCCACGCTGCTTTTGAACACTTTGAAAAATGGACGGAGTGGGCTGAACGAAATAAATACAGAATGGCTTACTACGTGGTGCGGGAGAATCCACAGATCCACCTTGATGACGGGTCTGTGATTTGGGGTATTGAATGTTGGTGGACACCAGTAGATGGTGCCCCACCATTAGAAGAAGCACAGCGTCAAACCGAAGAAACCAAGAGCTTGTTCAGGAAACTATTAGCGGGTGAGGGTGAGGAGGAGCGGTATGAGTAAGAAAAACCCCAACAAAACCAGATGGAAAAGGCCGCGCAATAGACCAGCCAAACGTCTGGCTGAGGCTGATGAGGAACAGGTGCGCCGTTGGCACAACTTGTATGCAATAGGCATGGGTATCCGTGAAGTGGCGGCTCGTGGCGGTGTCAACCCACAGGCTCTTATTGCCCGATTTCACGAACTTGGCTACGAAGTGCGGCCGGGAGGTGGTAGCCTGCTCCGCCGCTTTAACGAACAGGAGGAACGGCCGTGACTATCTACGTAGGCGACTTATGCCAATACCCTACACGGCACGGCCGTTGGTGCCACATGATGACCGATCAGGACGATCTGACGGAGTTACATGAGATGGCAAAGCAGTTAGGCATCCGTGCCTTCTTCCGGTCTCACCGGCTGCACCCGCATTACGACCTGGTGGCCAGCAAACGGGAGCGGGCGATTACGTTGGGCGCGGTAGCGGTGAGCAGCGAGGAAATGGTGAAGAAGTGTAGCCGGTTATTCACCCATACTTTAGATGCCCTAAACCCTATACTGGAATCAGAGGGGGAACGGCCGTGAACGAGCAACAATTCATGATAACGCTGGGGCAGCGCATCAGGTACGCTCGTATGCGAGCCGGGCTAACTCAGCAAAAATTATCCAAGCGAGTCGGAGTATCACGTGCCCAAATTACCAACATCGAGCGAGGCGTGGGCGGGGCCTCACTGTGGACGATTGCTCGGATTGCTGCGGGCTGCGAGATTGATTTACATACGTTGCTCAATCCCAGTGTTTTACCGCACAGAGAGGAGGAACGGCCGTGAGCTACACTATCATCTACGCCGATCCTCCCTGGGTATTCAATAACAAAAACACTGGCGGGTCTATGATTTCTGGTGCGTCGGCACAGTACAAAGTGATGTCGGCAAGTGACATTGCGCGTTTGCCAGTCGCCTCTATTGCGGCTGACAACAGTATCCTGTTCATGTGGTGGGTTGCCAGCCAGCCACAAGAAGCCCTAGATGTGGTGCGGGGGTGGGGGTTTACGCTAAAGACCATGACCGGCTTTGTCTGGAACAAACAGACAAAAAACGGGTTGCCCTTCTTTGGCATGGGCTTCTATACCCGGCAAGGCAGCGAGAACTGCCTGATCGCCGTCCGGGGCAAGCCACAACGGATTGATGCTAGTGTCCGCGCAGTGGTATCTGCTCCAGTGGGTAAACACTCAGAAAAGCCGGGCATCTTCCGTGAGCGGATTGTAGAACTGATGGGCGATGTTCCGAGAGTTGAATTGTTCGCCAGATGCAAACTGCCTGGCTGGGACGTTTGGGGAAACGAGGTGAGAAGCGACATCGAATTAGAGAAAGCTGTGCCAATTGCGCCGGGGTGGAAGGAATAATGCCCCATTGCGCCAGAAAATTAAATATAATAAAATCAAACTAATTCAAAACCAGACTGTGAGGGAATCCATGAACAAGAGACATCTCCCCGCTCTGATCGCCTTTTTGATTCTGTTGTCGGTGACAACGGCCGTCGCTGCCAAAACTGTGCCCGGTAAGGCGCGGCAAATCACACAAACTGGTCGGTTAACGGTGGAAGTGATTGCCGGGCAAGATACGCTGACCGCCTTATCCCTATCTGGCTTTACAGAGCCGCCGGTGGTTGTTTGTGGCGGCACAGACCAGGTAGTGTTGGTGATGTGCCAATCGCTGGGGTCGGACGTGGCCGGAGTGTGGGTGCGTTCGGTGGAGTTCACCGGGCAGATGACCATTAACTGGATTGCTGAGGGGGAGTAACCATATGGATTACGAGATTACAAAGATCGGCCACCGTCTGACTATAAAGGTTATTGACATAGGTCTCGCGGGTAGAGAGACATTACACGGGATCGTCTTGAACCCGACCGAACGGGGTGTTGACCGGTCTGTAGTTGAGAAGTATCTCCAATCCCTCATCAATCACATCACCTATGTCCGCGAGGCTGGCCTGCAAATAGGGGTCAACCCACAACAACTAGCAGAACATGATGCCTCTAAATTCTCCCTGCAGGAGTTTCCCCAATACGCCCGTCAATACGCAGGAGATAGCGGTGATCCAGACGGCTGGGCCAACGCCTGGCTGCACCATATCCACCACAACCCCCATCATTGGCAGTATTACATCTTCCCTGACGGCTACAGCCCGAAGGGGAGCAAGGTAGAGAATGGGGCCGTGCCAATGCCGCCCCACTTCGCCCTGGAAATGGTCGCTGATTGGATGGGCGCAAGTATGGCTTACACTGGTTCGTTCGATATGACCGACTGGCTGGTTAAAAACATGTCACGTATTCGCCTGCACAGCGAAACAGCCGATTTTGTGAACAACACCCTGGATATGCTGGGCTACGCCGATGTGGTGTGGATGCAACGGTGGGCAGGTGCATGAGCCGAACCTCTCCTCTCTTGACATGCCCTCATTGCGGGCAATCCATGAGGCGAACAGAACCGGAACTGACAACGGCCGCCAATCATCGCTATCGTTGTCAGTGCGGCCGTTTTTATGAATGGACACCAAGCGATTCTGCTACGGATAGTAACCGATTGATCCAGATTAACTATGTTTTTGACACCACAGGTACAGCCCACCAGGAGACCATGAAAGGACCTGGTTATAGACCACGAAACCATCCCTGCCATTTCCCTGTGGCAGCCCTGGGCGAGCCTGGCGGCGGTTGCTTGATGTGCAAAGAGTGGAAACAAAATGGATACGGCAAATGGCGGCCGTATGCTATGCGCTTTTCCGATTACCGCCACAAAACAGCGGCAGCAGCACAGCAGGAGTATTGGCAGTGACTTTGAGGCAACATGGTAAATTGTACCCAGGCGAGTGGCAACGGCCGTTCGCCTATCCCCGATAAACAAATGGAAAAAGAATTGATGCACTTGCGACGGCAACTCTCGAACATCGTCAAGCTGGCCATCCCGGCTCTTGAAAATGTTGAGGATTTGTTGCAATTGCCGGAAGATAAACGCATCAAAATCGAACGCTAACGGCGCAGAGGACTGCGCTTAACTCGCCCCTCTCGTAATTGACAGCGGCACATTTGATGGACAAATGTCCTGATGGTGTGCCGCTTTTTATTTGCCTTCGGATAGTGATATTTGCAGGCGAATGATACAGAAGGGACTTGTGAGACGCATAGGAGCGAGACGTGGCACAGCAAAACACGGCCGCAAAAATCAAACTGGCAGAGCGTCGGCAAATGGCGGCGGATTTACGCAAGACCGGCCTCTCCTTCCAGGCCATTGCCGACATGATGAGCCAGAGCCTGGGCATCCCCTATAACAAGGCGATGGCTCACCGGGATGTGGTGCATGTGCTGGACGAACTGGTGGCGAAAACGTCGGAGACGGCCGAACAGATTTTATCGCTTGAGTTGCTGCGCCTGGATGATTTAACAGCCGCCTGGTGGCCGACGGCTGTTGGGTTAAAGCCGTTGGTGGGGGTTGACCTGGCAGACCCGGAGGCGGTCAGGCGGTGGCTTGATGCCAACCGGGAAACGCTCGATAAGGACGCTGCCAAAATCATCCTGGATGTGATGGCACGGCGGGCCAAGATGCTGGGGCTGGATAAGGAGAATGTCAACCTGTTTACCCCTAAGCCTATCGTCATGGCTCATGCTGATTTAAGCGACGTTGAGGAAGATGACCTTGACCGTATCATCGCTAACCTACAAGCAGCAGTTGGCTTCCGCCCTGGTGGAGAAGCAACGGCGGACAACGCGGCCAGCAGTTAGTAGCCGTCACACCCCTGGCCTTGATCTACTCTCCTGGACGGCCGTCTATCGCCGCGCCTTAAAACCCGGTGTGCCATTTGATCTGGTCAGCTACCCCTACCAAGCCGCGCTCTATGCTTGCACTGCTCAACGGATGGTGGTGATGAAGTGTGCCCAGGAGGGTATTAGCGAGTATGCGGTGAGCTACGCCATTCATGGCTGTGATCAGCGACGGGCTACGGTGTTGTATGTTTTCCCCACTGATACGGCCGTCAGCGACTTTTCTTCTGCCCGCATTGGCCCGGCGATTGAAGCCTCCAGCTATCTGGCGCGGGTTGTGGTGGATGGGGCAGGCAAGGAGAAAAGCGGCGCAGACCGAATCACCCTCAAGCGGATTCGTGACAACTTCCTGTATCTGCGTGGTGGGCACGTCAAACCGAACGGTCAGGCCCCGCAATTGAAATCGGTGGATGCGGACATCATCGTCCTGGATGAGTGGGATGAGATGGACGGCCGTGCGCCAGCGATAGCCCGCAAACGGTTGGGCCATAGTGCCATTGCTGAGGAGCGGGACATCAGCACCCCAACCTACGTTGGTCGGGGAATTCATGCTGAGTACCTGAAATCTGACCAGCGCGAATGGCACGTGCCTTGCCCCCATTGTGGCGAACGCCAGCCCATCACCATCAACCAGGTTGTGACGGAGTGGGATCAGCTGGAACGGCCGGTTGTCTGGCATGGGATGAAAGACGGCCGTGCCTTTGCTGCCTGCCGCAAGTGCGATGGGGAATTAGACCGCCTCGCTCCCGGAGAGTGGATTGCTGGCCAACCAGGTCAGCCAGTTGCAGGCTTCCACCTTTCCAAGTTGTTCAGTCCCACCGGAAACCTGGACGCGATAGTGGCGGGTTTGCAGGAGGTGGACGAGACGAAGCGGCGGGAGACGGTAAACCAGGATTTGGGGCTACCTTACAAACCACGCGGGGCGAACATTACCGATGTGGTGCTTGATGAGTGTCGCCGCGATTATGCCCATGGGCCGGTGCGGGGTGAGCGGCCGTTTATGGGAGTAGATGTGGGGCGGGTGCTGCATGTGGTCATTCGTGGGCCGCGTAATTCTGACGGTGAACGGCCGCAACGGTTTGCCGGGCATGCGGATAGCTTTGAAGAAGTCGGTCGTCTCGTTCACCAATATAACGTGCAGACGGCCGTGATTGACGCTTTGCCGGAGACCCGTAAGGCGCGAGACTTGCAAGCCAGCTTCACAGACGGCCGTGTCTGGTTGGCTTATTACACTGGCAGCGACGTGGGCACAAAGAAAGTAGAACCGGCTGATTGGAACGGCCGTGAGGGAGTGGTTAGTCTGGATAGAACCCGAATGATGGACATGACCCTGGCGCGGTTTATCGGCGGTGCGCCAGAGAACACCCTGCCTGCCTATGCTACCGACATCCCAGATTACTACGCCCAACTGAAAGCCCCGGTGCGCCAATTGGAAGATGGTATTGCCCGCTACGTGGAGAACGGGCCGGATCACTTCGCCCATGCGGAGAATTACTGCACGGCCGCCGCCCTGCGCGAAAGCTGGCTGTCATGGTAGGAGTGGCGGGGTGGGTGCAGCCCAAAGGAGAACATCATGCAAATTAAACAGTGGGTTGAACAGAAGACAGAGCGTATTACGGCGAAGGCGAGTGAAGTGCAAAGACAGGTGGCGGCAGAGACGGCCGTTGCCCGTGCTTTGGGCATCTCCGTGCGCCAACTTCGCCGCCGAATCAATCGGGAAGCGGCGAACACGGTTAGAGCCACCAAACCAGAACCACATTTCCGGGCGGGGTTGGTGGCTCGCCAGAAGAAGGCGCGGCCATGAACCGCACAGATAACCGAGCGACAAGAGCGATTAACGTCAATGATTGGGATGCCTATATTGCCCAACGCAATGCGGCGCGGCGGCGTGGGCGAAGTTTGCCGGCCGTACTGCTCGGCGCATTAACGGGGTTTGCCAGTGCCATTGTTGGCCTGGCTTTTGTGTCGTTGTTATGGGAGGCAGCGGCATGGTTACGAGGATGCTATGAAGATAGCTTCGGGCCGCGACGGCCGTAAACTGAACGCTTACTTGTTGGATGGCGATGGCATGAAGGATATTCCTCTGACGGCCGTCTCTTCCAGCGACATTGAACGGTGGTTCCGCAATGGCACGACTACCGCCAAAGACCCGACACAGTATTACGAACGGGTGGTGACGCTCTTTCGTTGCGTGGAGCATCGTGCTTCTTCGCTGGCCACCATGCCGCGCCAGATCGAAAGCGTGGAAACCGGGCAGAAGGTTGCTACTGCCAATTTCCCCTCACCGCAATTTGATGACGACGGCAAGCCGTTGACTGAGGAAAACCTGCCCTTTGAGATTGACCTGGACGATCTGCTGTGGCGCACGGAGTTAGCGCAATGTCTGTTGGCCGCATCCTACTGGCATGTGTTAAAGAATCGGGTGAAGGTGACGGAAGTACGCTGGTTAGACCCGCGCACTATCAGCCCTAATTACACCCGCTACAAAGGTCTGGTCAGTTTCGGCCGTACCGCCAACGGTATCAACAAAACGATTCCCGTGGAGGAGATGGCTTACGTCTGGCGGCCGGGCTTGCAGGAGTTGGGGCCAGGTGTTGCCCCTGGTCAGGTGGCGGCGCGGAAAGCGGGCATTGCCGATAACATGGACAGCTTCATCGAAATCTTCTTCGAGAAGGGGGCGATGCCGACGATGGTGGTGTTTGCCGAGACACGGCCGGAGGAGCCAGAGCGTAAGCGAATTAAGAGCTACCTGGAAAAGATCATGACGGGGATTGGTAACGCTTTTGGGATTGAAGTGCTGAATTCCTCGCTCAAATTCCAGACGCTCACCCCGCCGCTCAAGGACATGATCATCCCGAATATCGAGGACAGTGCCCAGAAGGGTATTGTAGTGGCTTTGTTGGGTGGGGCGGGTTCGGCCGTTATCGGTGGTTCGGCGAATTTCGCAACGGCCGAAGTGGAAGACATCAACTTTTACAACAAAATCATGATCCCGGAGGCAAACCTTATCTTCCAGAAGCCGAACAAAACCTTCTTCAAATCTCAGGGGTTGAGGCTGGTGGCCCGGCCAGACCTGCTGGAGGTTTTCCAGCGGCAGGAAAGCCGGAAGGTGCTGGATGCTACCCGCCTGTTTGACCGGGGAGCGATTACGGCCGATGAGCTGCGCCAGGCGGCGGGCTACCAACCGAGCACAGCGCAAGAGAAACAAGAGGCATTAACCGGGCTGGTGGATTTGGCTCAGGCTACCGAAACACAAACTGGTGCGCTCGGCGAAGCCGAGCGCACCAGGGAAAAAGAGCAGGAAGTACGCCGTTGGGAGCGTAAGGTACTTAAGCGTTTCCCAGATGTACCACCTTACGCCATCCCCTTTGCGCCAGAGCATTTGACCTCACAGGAAGCGATTGCCATTCGCCAGGCGTTGCTGACGGCGGGGACGGCGGAGGAGGTGAAGGCGGCGTTTGCTGCCCCCTTTCGCCCCGAAAGGCCCTTTCGCGTCCACGCTCGCGTTAAAAGCGGAAGTTCATCGGGATGACAACGATGACCTGGGTGACATTGAACAGACGGCCGTCACCGATATTCATGTGGCTCTGCAAAAGCAACTGCGGGCAATTCGCAACGGGCACGGCCGTTCTGAAGATGAAATCATCGCCAGTATTGAGACCATCCTGGCGGCGAACTCCGAAGATTTACTGACGGCCGTCGCTACCCTGCTCACCAGTGGCACCGAAGCGGGTGGGGCAATGGTGGCCGACACCCTGATCGGTACGGGTATCAGCGTAGATTGGGCATTAGCAGATGCGGCCGCCAGCGAGTTTGTCCAGGGCTATAGCTTTGACCTGGTGACGGGCATTAACAATACAACGGCCACCCGTCTGCGGGGGGTGCTGCGTAGCTGGATTGAGCAGGGTGGGGACATGGAGGAGCTGGCTAACAGCATCCGCCCCATCTTCGCCAATGAGCCAGCCACCGCCCGGATTGAGGCAATCTTCAATGTAGACCGGGCGCAGATGATTGCCGAGACGGAAGCGACGCGGGCTTATGCTGAGGGCAAGGTGGCCGGTTACATGGCGAGTGGCCTGGCTGACCTCCCGCCGGAGCGCAAGCCGCCGGATGATAGCCATGTGCGCTGCCGCTGCGATGTGACGTTGGAGAAGCAGGAGAATGGCGAGTGGCATTGGATATGGCTGACGGCGAATGATGAACTTGTATGTGATATTTGCGGCCCGCTTCACGAACAATCTGTTGGGTTGGCGAAAGAGGCGTATGTGGTTGCTGCTTGATTCGTGATGACGATGCCAATATAATGTATGATTAAATCTGATTTAATCAAGTTGAGTAAAAACGCAGCCACCGACCAGGCAGGACGGCCGTACCGCCTCATTTACCTGGACGGCGTGGGGCATATCCTGACACCGGCCGATTTGGAGGAACTCTATGCACATTACTGCCAACGAACCGATAGCGCAACAGGTGAGGGTTGTGCTGCTGAATGGAACGGATGTGACGGCGTTGACGACGGAGGTGGACACGAAGGAGGGGTGGGTGAAGTTGCTGTTGATGGGGGCGAACGGCCGTATCCTGTTGGACAGTGGGTCTAACCCCATTACCTTGCAGGTTCACGGTCGGGTGGTGGTTGGCTTTCACTCCGTCTACGTTTGCCCCTCCTGTGGCCTGGGCTTTGAGTTTGCCCGTGATTGGGTGCGGCATATTGCTGCGCCCCACTTTGTAGCTGATGAGCGAATATAAGATTGAACTGATTGGCGATGAGGAAATCGCCGCGCTATTGGAGGTGTTGAGCAAGCCTTACTTCCTCCAGCCAGCGTTCAACCGGATTGGGGCGCGGCTTCGCACGGAGATGGCGAAGTACCCACCACCGCCGCCCGACAGCAAATACCGGCGCACTGGCAAGCTCGGCCGTAGCTGGGCGCATGAAGTGAAAAGTAGCCTGTTTGCGATGGAGGCGATTATCGGCAACAACACGCCTTACGCCCCAGATGTGCAGGGTGAGGGGCAGCAAGCGGGCATCCACCAGGGACGCTGGCAGACGGATCAGGAAGTGCTGGATGCCAATACCCATTTTGTGCTTGAGGAGATTGGGGAGGAAGTGGATAAGGTTTTGCGGTCGTGACGGCCGTGAGGAGACATGATGTTTATCCAAGTGGGAAAACTAACGATCAACACAGACCAAATTGTTTATGTGGAAGAGCATGATTACCAGGGGGTGGCGATGCTCACCGTCACGTTTACGCATGGTCTACCCAAGAAATTAGTCGGGGAGGAGGCAGCGGAGTTCAAGGAGAAACTGGCGAAGGTGACAACCGATACTGTTATCCACTCTCATATAACGTTTCAGGTACCCAAAACGAAAGGGCTGACGGATAGGCTGGCCGCCTATGTGGGGAAGATAAAATGAGCGACATGATCAGTGCCAAAGAAGCGGGTGAGTTGATTGGCGTTCACGCTTCCACCATCGGCATCTGGATTCAGACGAGGCAGATAGAGGGCGCGAAGGTGGACGGCTACTGGCAGGTGCCACGGGCGGCGGCCGAGGCGAAAGCGGCTACTTACAAACGCCCTGTCCCCACACCGGATGAACGGAGCCGAATCACCGTGAGCCGCAAACCACCGGCCAGACCGGGCATTATTGATGCAGATGCGATGCGCCGGGCCAGGGAAAAGGTGATTGCGGTTTGGTCAGAGTGTATGCCGGAGGCTGAAGCACGGCGATGGTTTGCCGAGTTATTGGAGGCGATGAAGTCTGATTGACTTTTTGTTTTGTTTCTGTAAAATTAAATCAAACAAATTCATGCCCCTCTTGGGAAACCGACAGCGGCTTGTGAGACCCCTCACAAGCCGCTTTTTTGTTGTTTGGAGGTCAGTATGCCTTCAGAAGAAGAAATGAAAATCGCCGCTGTGAATGACAGCACGAATGCCGTCACCACCGGCAGCGACGCGAAAGTAACCGCTATCACCATCACCGGCACGGCCGACAGCGGCACACAAGCGACTGAGCCGACGGCCGTAGAAGCAACAACCCCAGTCGAACCAATCCCTGCGACTGAACCAGAACCGGAAGCTGGCAACGAACCGTTGAAAGCCACCGCCCTCAATGACGTAGTAAGCGCGGTGTTTAGTGCCATCTGGCGCGTGCTAGAAGCCAGCCGTGAATATGATGCCTGGACTTCCCATGTTTACGACGGCTTTGCCATTGTCCAGAAGGGGGCCGGGTATTGGCGGGTGGATTACACCATCGTGGACGGGCAGGTGGTCTTGCAACCCCGCGAGGCGTGGACGCTGGTGGAAGCGGAGTGGGTGGAAGCCGAGCGGCTAGAGAACACCACCGTCAGCTTTGGCGGTGAGGTGAAGGCTCTAGGCGCGGGCATCGTCGGTGGCTATCTGGTGAAGTTTAGCGACGCGGACACCCCTGATCTGGAAGATGATTTCTTCGATGCGGAGACGGATTTCGGCCCGCATGAGAAGTGCCTGGTCTATTACCAGCACGGGCTGGATGCCACGTTAGGCGTGAAGCGTCTGGGCGGCAAATTCGCCAAAGGGCTGGCAAGCCTGAAGGTTGACAAGGTGGGTGTCTGGATTCAGGCACAACTTGACCTGGCCGACGAATACGAAGCGGCCGTCTACCAGCTAACGGAAATGGGTAAGATGGGCTGGTCGTCTGGCACGGCCACCCACCTGGTGCGGCGCGAATTGAAGTCAGGGAGCAACGGCCGTAAGTCGTACCACATCACCACCTGGCCGTTGGGATTGGATGCCAGCCTGACCCCCACACCGGCCGCAGGCCCGGAACAAACCAAAGTTGTACCCCTCAAGTCTTATGCCCAGGAGCAGGCAGCCAGGCTGCCCGGCCTAAAGGCGTTGTTACAGGAGGTGAAGACTATGGCTGTCTCCACTTCAACCGCAACCGCGACGGCCGTACAACCAACCCCTGCCCCTGGTAAAGAAACAGTAATAACCCAATCGAATAAATCGGAGGATTTCAACATGCCCCCTGAAGAACTTGAAAAATTGATTACCAACGCAGTGAAAACCGGCGTTGCCGCAGTCGGAGAAAAGGTAACGGCCTTAGAAGCCAAACTCGCTAAAGAACCGGCCGTCAATGACAGCGGCTACAACGTACCCGGCGAGGATGAAGAAAAGAAGTTTACGGACATCCTGTACAACGTGCGCTACGGCGGTAAGAGCGATGACGAGGTGAAACACCTGGTCATGGACGAAATAGCTGGCGGTAATTACAAGGCGTTCGTCATGGCCCAGAACATCGCCTTCGCCAAATACATCCGCTTCGGTACTGGCGAGATGGATGCGAAAGAGGTGAAGTTGCTCAAGCGGCAGGTCTTTGCCCCGGCTTACGTCATCAAAGCGTTGCAAGACGGCATGGACATGCGCGAATTGAAGGACGCGATGGTAGAAGCGCAGGGTAGCCTGGGTGGGTACGCGGTGCCACCGAACATGCAGGAGAACATCGCCCGGCGTCTACCTGGCCTGACGGCCGTACGCGGTGGCGGCGCTCGTGTCATCACCCTGGTGCGTGGCAACTCCATCGAAGTGCCCGTCTATAGCGGTGGCAATGACCGCTACGTGGGCAACCTGCGCGGTCAGTGGGGAACAGAAACCCAGGCCCCAGCCGAACAAAACGCCACGCTCGGCATGGAAACGGTTATCGCCGACATCTACACCTACAAAATCCCGATGTCTACTTCGCTGGTTGAGGATGCTTCCAACCTGACGACACTGGTAGAAGACGACGTCGTGATGACGGTAGCCATTGATGAGGATGAGGTGTTCCTGATAGGCGACGGTGTGGGAAAGCCGCTGGGCTGGTTGCCGGGTGCGGCAAACAGCCTGAGCCTGACGGAAGTCAACTCCGGTGGCGCGTCCGCTCTTACGACGGCCGGCATTAAAGCCTTAAAGCGCGGTGTGGCCTCCCAATATCGTGGCCGGGGCAGCTTTGTTGCCAATAGCGACACCTACGGCGACATCGAAGCCCTCACCGTCAGCGGCACTGGCTCAGATTTTGCCTTCGGCGACTTGAGCGAAGAGGGTACTTTGCTGCGCCGTCCCGCTTTGGAATCTGAGGCGATGCCTGACGTAGCGGCCAACGCCTTCGCCATCCTGTTCGCGGACATGAGCGGCTACTACATTGTAGACCGGGCTGGCCTGACAGTGATGCGGATGCAGGACAGTTACACAGGGATCAACAAGGTGGAGTTGCACGTGCGCAAGCGCGTTGGTGGCCGACCGGTTGAGACCTGGAAAGCGGCCGTGCAAAAGGTGGCGGCATAGTTGCATAAAAATCCGGCGGGGCTGACTATCCAGCCCCGCCCCTTTCTTGGAGGATTCTCTCATGAGCATGTTACTCAATTCTATAGGCAAAGACCTGTACATCCAGGTTTTAGAGCCGGGTCTGACTGCCCTCACCAACGCGAAATTTCCCGCCTCTGGCTCTTTCATTGATGTCTCTCGCTTCGAGCGGTTCGCGTTTCTGGTCGGTCTGGACGTGATTGCCGATGCCCTGGATTTCAAGGTACAGCAGGCGACAGCGGTCAACGGCACACCGAAAGACATCACGGGGGCAGCCGATACTGATTCAGCGGGCACTGATGACCAGAAGTGGATTGTTATCGAGGTGCAAACCCGCAAGCTGGACATCAACAACGATTACCGATACGTCACGCTGGATGTGAGCGGTGTCAGTGGTACCGACAACGCCTGCATCGTTTTTATCGGTGTTCCGACGAAACGGCCGGTCACGCAGCACGCCGACTTCCTGGATCACGTTATCGTCGCTGGGTAGTCGCCGCCTATTGGTGGCCCATGAGGACGGCCGGCGGCACCTGGCCGTCCTCTTATCGGGAGATAACACATGGCACGTACAGCACTAACCGTAAACGAAATTGATAAGGACGGCCTGATCGTCAGCCTTTCGGCTGCCAATGCCGATGGGCATTCTGTGGCCGCAGACCGCAATGCGGCTAGTTATATTGAAGTGCTGAACGGTAGTGGCTCGTCCATCACCGTCACCATTCAAACCCCGGCCACCGCAGGCGGGCTGGCCATTGCGGATCGTACCGTCTCCATCGGCGCAGGGGTGCGGCAAAAGATTTCATTGGAAGATCGAGACCTGTATGTTCGGGACGATGGCACGATCTATGTGGACTTTTCGGCCGTTACCACTGTGACCTGCGGCGCGTTCAAAATCTCGAAGGACTGATAATGGCCTACGCCACGCTGGAAGAGGTGATGCAGGAGATGGGTGTGCTGGAAGAGGGCATCAATACTGATCTGTTGCAGGCCAAGATTGATGCTGCCCAGGACATCGTTGAAAACGTCACCCATCGCTGTTTTGAGGCGGATGCGGATGAAACCCGGCTGATTGATTACAGCGAGGAAACGGTGGACGGCCGCACCCTGCACCTGCCCTACGACATTTGCCAGATCGCCGAAGTGCTGAATGGTGATGGTGAGGAAGTCACGGTGAATGAGTACGTGACCACGCCGCGATTACGCACCGTCTCTAGCGGCTCTTCGGTGATGCCGGCCGTGCGTGATGCCTGGCCCTGGTACGCGCTGACCATCAAATCTTCGGTGTCCAAAGCCTGGACGTATGAGGATGACCGGGAGGAGGCGATCAGTATCACCGGCCGGTGGGCTTTTAGCGTGACCCCGCCAGCAGCGATTAAGGCGGCCACCATTCGCCTGGCTCATTGGCTCTACATGCAGAAGGATGACCTGCGCGACCGGGAAGAGAGCGAGGTTTCGCAAGATGGGATTCTCCTGTTGATGGGCGATTTGCCCAATGACGTGCAGGCGCGGCTGCTGCCGTTTGTGAGGTTGTAATGTCAGACCTGGTGGGAATTCACAATGCGTTAGCCGCCCAAACCATCACGCTCACGAACGGCCGTGAGGTTCCGGCGTGGGCGTTGGATGAGGTGAAGAATAGCGTTATCTCTGACCGACTGCCGATTCGTCTGCTGCTGCCACCGGGCGCGGAAGGGGGTTCGGCCGTTGAGGGTTTTGAGATGGTCAGCTTCAAGAACGCGCAGGTCGTCTGGCGGGTGGTGGATTTGCTGCTGTACCAAACGATTGGCAAAGCGGGCGGGGTGGCGAATGTGTGGGAAGTGTTGACGGATTACGTCGCCCAATATGTCCGCTATTTTTCGACGCACCGCAAGCTCACACCCAGCGCAACGATCACCGGCTTTGCTCCACAAGCGGGTGTGTTTCAATGGCCGCGTGGCAGTGAGAACCAGTATCACGGCGTTCTGATGGCGGTGCTGGTGAGCGAAACGATTTGTTGACCGCAGAGAATCTGCGACCGGAGGACGTATGAACAAAGTCATTGTTACCGAAGCGGGCGATGGGTTTAAGTTTTTAGACCCGTTTGCTAAGGCGTTTAAGGTGAAAGCGGGCGAGACGGCCGTCGTTCTGAGCCAGACGTATGCCCATTCGCTGGTGAGGGATGGCTATGCTGAATGGGCAGAGGAGCCAGAACCACCACTAGCGGAAACGGAAGCGGCTGTATCCGATGAGGAAGCGACTGCTGCGCTGGTGGAAGTGGATGGCATTGGCCCCAAGACGGCCGAGAAGCTGGTAGCGGCTGGCATCCGTTCGCTGGCTGAATTGGTGGCGGCTGACCCGGCCGCTTTAGCGACAACATTGGACGTGACTGAAAGCAAGGTCGCAGCCTGGCAGGAAGCGTCCGCACAGCTTCAAGGAGAATAATCATGGCAATATGTGAAGGTTCAAGCGGCGCAGACCTGCTGGTAGAGTATTCCGACGATCCGAGCCTGACCTGGAATGATGTCGGGCACACCTGGAACGAAGTGAATGGTGTGGTGGGTATGCTCGACGTGACGGGCGGCGACAAGGAAGCGGCGATGAAACGCACCTTTGGCGGCAACGTCATCGCGGGTATGACTGGGGCTGGTTTGCAAAATGTCGTTCTGGATGTGGTTTTTGAGAACGATGCCAACAGCTTCCTGGAATTCCTGACTGACACGTGGGATGGCACGGGTGAACGGTGCTATTACATTCGCTGGTCTTATAACGAGGGTGCCTCTGGCGCGTTACGACGCACGGCCAAAGTCGCCTTGCTGACCAACCCGTTTACGGGCGGTAATGCGGGTGATGCGAACCCGGTGAGCAAGCAGTTGACGCATGTGGTTGACGGTATTATTCATCGGGATGCAGTTCCTTGATCGTAAGGGGCGGATCTCAGACCCGCCCCTATAATAGGAGATGTGCCGTGGGCAATCGGGAGGTCTACGTACCGCAACACGTTTTTCATACGGCCGCTGCTGAGGATTATCCGGGGGTGACGGCCGTTTCCGCCAAACTCATCTTCCCCAACCCGTTTACATTAGGTGATTACAAACGTTGGTACCGGGCACTCATGCCGAACCTGGCGAACAAGGAAGACCCGGATAACGATGCTTTGCTGCGCGAATACCGGGCAGCGATGACGATTGCGGCGTTGGAGGAGATAATGCCAGAGGGTGATGTTGAGCCCAACCTGCATAACCCGGATGCGTTTAATCTGCGTAATGTGGTGATTGTGGACGGCCGTGTGCCAGACGATCTACCCATCCCTTTTGCTACCTGGGTTTGTGATTGTGCCGAGGCGTATTTTGGCAGCTACGTCGTCCTGGAGAATCGCCAGACGAAGATCGCCCGGTTGACCCGCTTCCGGCTGTCATCCAACACCATTGACGTGGCCGAACCGATGCTTGCCGGTTTGTTGCCGGATTTGCAGACTTACACTGGCAGCGTGACCTTTGCAAAGGTGATGACGAAGACGAGTTATTCGCGTTGGCAAAAGTCGTTACGTGCTTTGCCCGGCGTGGAAGCCACCGACATTGACAACACCTTCTTCATGCGCCAATACCGGGCGGCGTTGGAACTGATTGAGAGTTGGGCGGTGGGAGATATACCGTTAAAGCTGATGAAGCACAAAGATGGGGAGGAAGCCCCTTTGCTGCTGGCCTCGTTCCTGGTGCTGGCGGCCGAGGCATATCTTGCCAAGACGATGACCTTAAAAAAAATGCCCGCGCTGTATGGGGTCACATAATTCGGAAGGGTCGGGATGGCCCACCGCCCTGGTCGCTGGCGTTGGCGCGGGAGTGCCTGGATTATTACGGGAATTGGTTGCACTTCCCGCGCCCCGATGGCCCGTTGGCGCAAGATGAATATGAGATGGATTGTGTACATAATGCCTGGGCGATTGAGCGGATTTATTCTTCGGAGAAGGATAATGAGTTCAAGCGGCGAAACGGCCGTTTCCGGCTTTGGGTAATGTCTAAATCGCCAGAGGATGAGCAAGGCGTTTGGCTATGTCCCTGGCTCGAAGATGAAGAATAAAAGCAAAAGCCCTGCTGGGAACAGACAGGGCTTTTGTGTCTCTTGCGAGACAAGACCGACTGCATTATATGCAATTCGCCGGAGAGCTACAACCCTCTATTCTACAGCGTTACCGGCCGTTGGTGTGCCTACTGCTTCTTCCTGGTAGCGCAGGTGCATCACTTGAAAGTCTTTGGTCATCACCACGTCAAACGGCTCCCACCCGCCTTCACACAACTCCCTGAACAACCAGCGAGATATTCGCTCATCATTCCCATCTAGCCGATGTAGTTGCAAAAAACAAGTTGTGCCGGTGACATCATGTTGAACATGGCGTAACTCCACTTTGGGCGCATGTATTTTAGCCTTGTCTATCAGCCAGTCTAAAACGTCTACGTGGGTACAATATAGGTTGAGGCTGGTGTAGTTGATGAAGCCCTGCTTATCCCCCCACATCGTTTCAACGGTCATGCTCAAGTATTTGTAACGCTTCATGGGGTTCCTCCTGTTTGGTGAAACAACGCTAAGATGGGGTTAGTATAAGTGCGGTAGGGGACGGCCGTCAAACAATTCCCTTCCCCCTGCTAATTGACCCCTATCCTTTGATAATGTAAAATTAAATCAAATCGAATTTAGCCCCTCTGGGAAACTTCCACAGCGGCTCGTGAGAACCCACTCACGAGCCGCCTTTTTGTTTGAATGAATGAAAAACGGCTAGGAATCCGAATCATCACCCAATACGACGGCAAGGGCGCAGGTCAAGCCGAGCAATCGGTCAAGGGCCTAAGCGGCGCCCTGGGCAATTTAGGGAAGATTAGCGCGGCCGTTGGCGGGGCGGGGCTGCTCCTCAAGATTGGGCGGGATGCCATTCAGACAGCCAGCAATATCGAGGAGATGCAGAGCAAGTTTAACGTCGTCTTTGGCTCCTCCGGCGATAGTGTCACCAGCCAGCTTGAACAATTTGGCGAGCAGGCTAACCGTTCACTCTACGATTTACAGGGGTTTGCAGCCAGTTTCCAGGATACGTTTGTGCCGTTGGGCTTTGCCCGTGAACAGGCGGCGGAACTCTCTGTTGGCCTGACCAAACTGACCGAGGATTTAGCCAGCTTCAACAACCTGGCCTCTTCCGATGTAGCGGCCAACCTAAGCAGTGCGCTAGTGGGCAACCATGAGGCGGTGCGCTCCTTTGGTATTGTCATCACCGAGACAACGCTCAAAGCGGAACTGGCGGCCAACGGTTGGGATAATCTGACCGGCGCGGCGTTGGAGCAGGCCAAAGTCCAGGCGCGGCTGAACATCATCATGCGTTCCACAACGGACGCGCAAGGTGATGCGATTCGTACCTCTGATAGTTACGCCAACCAGGTGCGGGGTATGCAGGCGGCGTGGCAAGAGTTCCTGGCAACATTGGGCACGGCCGCTCTGCCAGTAGCAACGGCCGCCGTGCAAAATCTCGCTGAAGCAGCCAGACAGGTATCCACCGACATTAAACCATCCATCGCTGCCCTCACTGGCGAATATGGCAACGCTGTTGAGGAGATGATCGCCGACAACATCCAGGGCGCAAAGACGCTGGAGGATTTGGCGGCTGAGGGCGCGAAGCTATCCAGCACCTACAACATGCTGGGTGGCTTTGCTGGGCATGTGACTGGCACCCATCACCAGATGCGGGAGGGGATTCTGGCGACCGGTCGTGCGATGGCGGCGCAGGCAGGTTCGTTTGGTGAGTTTGAGACGGCTGTTTCTTCCTTCACCGGTGTTGCCCGGCGCGAGTTTGAACTGTATGTGGAGACGCTGGGAATGACGGTTGAGGAGTATTACAACCTGGTTCATGCGGCGGCGGCTGTCGAATCCAGCGACAAGGCCATGCTCACGGCCGCCCAGAATGTCGGCTACCAGATGGAGCAGAACAGTGAAACCCTGGCAACGGGTAGCGGTATGGCCCAGATGTATGCAGACAAAGCCATTGCTGCCGATGAAGCCTCCCGTAAGTTTGCCATTGGGCTGGAACAGCAGCGGCTGGCGACGATTGCCGCTAACACCGCTCTGGTGAGTGCATTTAACGCAACGGCCGAGCCCGTCCAGGCTTTCCTGGCAGCGCAACAACAATCCCTGGATGCTCAAGGTGAGTGGGTGACTTATACCCGGAATAACGCGGGGGAGATTGCCGACATTTCCGAGCAGTTGGCGGCCGACCTGACGGAAGACCAGCGCACAGCCTGGGAAGAAACCCTCAAGAACACAACCGAAGGTAGCGCGGAATGGCTGACTGCCTGGAAAGCGTTGCAAGCTGACCTGACCGCCACGCAACGAGCCGAACTGATCGCCCAACGTGCCGATCTAGAAGCGGCCGGTGAGACCGTCGGCTCTGCTTACACCGGCAGCATTGAGGACATGCAGGCGGCCAAAGACGCGGCCATTGAAGCGAACAACGCGATTATCGCTTCTTACCAGCAGCTGGCCCTGGAGGGCAGCCTGGCCCTGGCGGAAGCATCGCCAGACCCGGAGGCGTTGCAGCGTACCTTAGATTATGCGGTGGCGATTGGGGCGATGAGCCAGGCGGAGGCGGACTTGCGACTGGAAGCGGCGAATACCCGCCTGGAGATTGAGGCCCTGAATCAAAAGGTGGTGGAAGGCTCAATCACTACCGCAGACGCGGCCGTGATGTACGACGAGCTAACGTCCAGTCAGGGGCGGGCGGCGGATGCCTCCGGTCGGTTGACGGAAGAAGGGGCAAAAATCGGGGCTGGCTTTCTGGAATCACTGCCGGGCATTGATCAGGTCATTGAACGCCTGAACGCCCTGGACGGCCGTCACGTGCGAACGACCGTAGAAACCAATTACGTTAGCACTGGCGAACCGGGAAAGGCGGCGGGCGGGGATAAAGATGAGGAGGTTGGCTCAACCACCGGTGGGGGCGGCCGGGCATTTGGTGGGCTGGTTTATCCCAACCGCTTATACACAGTTGGCGAACGTGGGCCGGAAGTGTTCATGCCTTCAACGGCTGGACACATCATCCCAAATCACAAATTGGGCGGGTTAGACATGGGCAGCATTAACGTCAACGGGCCGTTGATTGGTACCGTCATTCAACAACCAGGCGAATCAGCTACCGAACTGGCAAACCGCATTAGCCAGATATTGGCTAAACGTTCCCGGCAAATTCGGGTGGCAGGAGGGTAGATGGGCTACATCGCATACCTAAAGCGCGGCGCAAAAACACTCCGGCTGGATGAAGCACCTTTCGAGGTGGATGCGGAGAGCTTCGTCCCGCCCGCCACGCAGGAAGAACCCTTGCTCGCCTTTGGCACAAGTGCGAACCGTTACGGTGGCAGCAACAAGGTGTCTGAACGGGCGTTTGATGTGGAGTTCAATTTGCCAGTGGTGGTGACAGGGCGGAGCGAAGCGGCCGTGCGCCTGAATGGGCAGCAGTTGGCTGCCTTCCTCGAGTCGGGCACAAAGGCTGATCCCGTTTTCTTCTGCTGGAAGGGCAATGATGATGTCTCGGTGGAGCCTCTTTGGGGGCAATACGGTGCGCCTGTTCGCTACGAGATTATTCACGCGGGCACACCTCAGGTAGATGATTTTTACCGCATGGGCGACCAGCGGAAGTATGCAGCGGGGTACAACGCAACGCTGCGGGTGAAGCCGTATGCTCAGGGCTTGCCGCAGCGATTTGGTAGTGCGGCAGGCGGGATTGTAGAAGACAATTTTGGCACGGCCGATGGCCGTTCGCGGGGGCTGATCATTCCAGAGGCCATCACGAATAAGTTCACAAACTCAGTGTTTGGGCACTCAACATGGAACAACGGATGGACGGCCGGGAGTAGCCTGACGGCGACAGAGAACAATGACCCGGAATTTGTTCTACCGGGGACGCGGGCCAGCGCCACACTGTTTAGCAACAGCACGTCCAACAATACATTTACCCAGTCCATTAACGTGGGCAACACCAACACCCATTGCCTCAGCGTTTACGCCAAGAGACATGATGGCGGGGCGATTGATAGCAACCCTACGGAATTTTGGTTGTATTACAACAACCAGAAGCCAAGCTATACCTACACCTATCAGGCGATAGGTAATGGCTGGTATCGGGTTTCCGTGACGGTAACAGGGATCAATTCGGCCGTTAATACTGGTGTTCAGGTGGTAAATGGGCAGAGCATCACCGTTGCCGGTTTCCAATTGGAGCAATTGGAATATCCAACCCCGCTTTGTTACGGCGATTTACTTGGCTGCGCCTGGTCGGGAACGGCCCACGCCAGTACATCTACCCGCACAGTTGCGCGGTGGCGAATTCCCGCACCCACTCTACTGTCTACCAATGCAGGCACATTGCGGGTTGTTGTTAAGATGTCTCAGGCTGATGATCGGCCGTTAGATGCCACATATTTCCATGACACGATTGGCGGTATGATCTTCGGTTTCAACAGCGGCGCAGCCACCTTTTTTTTCACGGATGGCACAAATACAGCCACCTCGTCGGCACAATCCTTTGACCAGGGGGATGTGCTAATTTTCCATTGCGTTTACAGCACCGGTCTGTTCGGAAGTGGTGGATTGCAGATTTACCGTGATGGCACGGAGATTGCCAGCGACAATACTTACACACCACGAGAGTTTGGCGATTATTTCTACCTCGGCACAACGGAAGTGGGGGGGTTCCCTGGCAACGACACGTTCTCTGATTTCGCCATTTTCGACCGGGCGTTGACGGCCGGAGAGATTTTAGCCGATGCTACCAATATCAGTGCCTTCGTCAACGGCGGCGACGGCCTGGGGCAGTGCCTCTCGCCCATCCCCTGGTTGTGGACGGATGACGGCGACGATGTGCTAGAGGGCTGCGACGACAACTGGTGTGTTATTGGGGGAATACCTGGCAACACACCCTCGTCGCGCCTGCAATTTGCTGCTAGCTACTCTACTCAGCTCTCAAATGCCCGTACATTTTGGCTAGACAACCTGCCCTTAGAACAGTTTGTAAGCCCAATGGATAACAAGTTTTACGACCTATCTGGCGTGGCAGAAGCAGGCACGTGTGGAGGGGAGGCTGTGGCCGCCAATGTGGGTTCATCTGAGGGTGTGGTGGGTAATGCACAGGTGGCACGACCTGACCTGCTGAGGGGGAGAGACATTCAGGTGATTGCCCGGATGAGGGACATTGGTACGGCCGTTTGGGTCAAGTTCAGGCAAGGGCTGGGTAATGATGGCCTGGACACGGATTTTAAGCCCCTAACCACCGATACCACCTACCGGCTTTACGAGATCGGTCGTTCTTATTTTGCCAGTCCAGCAAAGATGATGGATGGGGTTATTGAGGAGGTGTTGGGCGGGGCCTCTAATACCGTTAAGATTGTTGCCAGGCGTGATTCTGGTTCGCCTGCGTTGTATATTGATTACCTTGCCCTGTTGTTTAACGCCATGAAGTTGGTGGACAGGGTAGGCAACAACATCACCATCTTTTACGACAACGGTAAGGCGGTTACAAGTTCATCCACATCTTTGCCCCTGACTTTTAACGGTAACAGTGTGGAGGTATACGGCCGTTCTCTGGAGCTGCATCCCCATAAATACAACATTATCAATTGGTATCCTGGCGACAACACTACCGCGCCAGCGATTACCGTGACCTGGACTTTCCGGGGAATTTGGATAACGCCCCTTTGGTCAATTCACTAATGAGCGACTTAACCCTGGCTGCCTTCCAGAAGTTCAGCACTACGCCTCGCCTCGAGCCGGCCAACGACCTGGACGATGCCTCTATCACCCATTTGGCGCGGGGGCTGCAAGGGCCAGCCGAAGCGGAACTGTTTATCCCGCGTGAGGTAGAGACACCCTTGCTGCCCCCGCGCCAAA
>Ga0224723_1000260_pt1 | contig 37102 bp, 27 predicted proteins | sample Balambano_FR2_Me_FD_161647 | JGI IMG/M metagenome (GOLD analysis project Ga0224723, IMG submission 161647) | Freshwater sediment microbial communities from Lake Towuti, South Sulawesi, Indonesia - Balambano_FR2_MetaG | ecosystem: Environmental > Aquatic > Freshwater > Lake > Sediment | place... | reverse complement strand
TGATCTGTATCCTGAAAGGCGGCGTGATGTTCCTGACTGACCTCACCCGTCATGTGACCGTCCCACATGAGATTGACTTTATGGCGGTGTCCAGCTATGGCAGGGGCGCGCGCGAAACGACCCGCAACGTGCGCATCGATATGGATCTGACCTCCAGCCTGGCCGATAAGGATGTGCTGATCGTCGAGGACATCATCGACAGCGGTCACACGCTGCACGCGGTCATGGAGATGCTGCGCGTCCGCCAGCCCAACAGCCTGCGCCTCGTGACGCTGCTCAACAAAGCCTCGCGCCGGGAGATTGATATTCCTATCGATTACATCGGCTTTGAGATCGAAGATAAATTTGTTTTTGGCTACGGCCTCGACCTCGACGAACGCTTTCGCAATCTGCCCTTTATCGGCGTGGTGAGCCTGGATGCGCTGTCGTGAGCCTTGAACCACGCACGCCTCAGCGCCCGCTGATTTGGCCCGGCAGCGTGTTCGATCTACAGGATGCGCTTGATGACAGTGCGCAGCCGCTTTATATCGTCGGCGGGGCGGTGCGCGATGCCTTTCTGCGGCGTCCAATCAAGGACATCGATCTGACGACGGCGGGAGACGCGGTGGCGCTGGCCCGCACGATCGCCGATCGTCTGCGCGGTGATTTTTATGTGCTGGATGCCGAACGCGGCGTTGGGCGCGCCATCATCGAGTCTCAAAATGGCCGGCTGCTGGTCGATGTATCGCGGATGCGCGGCGCGGATCTCGGCGACGATCTGGCCGATCGGGACTTTACGGTCAACGCGATTGCCGTGGATCTGCACGGTGATCTGAACCTGCTGATCGATCTGCTCGGCGGTGAGGACGATCTGCTGGCAAAGCGGCTGCGGCGCTGTTCGCCCCAGGCTCTCGCCAAGGATCCAATCCGCGCGCTGCGTGCCGTTCGCCAGAGCGTCCAGTTCGATCTGCGGATCGAAAAAGCGACGCTGGCGGATGTGCGCGCCGTCGCAGACCAGCTTCATATCGTTTCGCCAGAGCGGGTGCGGGACGAATTTTTTAAGCTGCTGGAAAGCCAACGCCCCGCCGCCGCGCTTCGTGTGGCTGATGCATTGGGCCTGCTGGACGTGATTACGCCGGAAGTCGCCCCGCTTAAAGGGCTGGGTCAGGACGAGGCTCATGCCTTCGATGCCTGGGAACATACTCTGAGGGTCGTCGAAAAATTGAATGGGATTCTGACCACGATCGGCCCGACGCGCACGGACGAAACCGCTGCGGTGTTCGAGTATGGGATGGTTGTGATGGCGCTGGACCGCTACCGGGCACAACTTCAGACACATCTGGATCGTCCCTGGCCGAATGAACGGTCGCACCGTGGGCTGCTGCTGCTGGCGGCGCTGCTGCACGACATCGGCAGGCCGGCTACGGCGGCGGTCGATGAAGCCGGGCAGCCGCACTTCCCCGGCCATGCGGAAATGGGCGCGGCGCTGGCCGATCAGCGGGCGTCCGCACTCCGTTTGAGCAATGACGAACGTGCCCGGCTGCGCGCTCTGATCCGCAGCCACATGCACCGGCTGCCGTGGCAGCGCTGGGATCAGACTCCGACGCGACGTGATCTGTACCGATTCTGGAATGATCTCGGCCCCGCCGGGGTTGATGTGTGCCTGTTCGTGCTGGCGGATTATCTTGGGGCGCGCGGCTCACATCTCGATCAGGATGTGTGGATCCGCCTGCTGGAACGCCTCCGCCTGATCCTGGAAGCGTGGTTTGAACGACGGGACGAGGTGGTGGATCCAGCGCCGCTGGTGGACGGCACGCTGTTGATGGAAACACTCGATCTGCGCCCTGGGCGGACGGTTGGGGCCGTGCTGGCACTGATCCGTGAAGGGCAGGCGGCAGGTGAAATCCGCACCCGTGACGAGGCGTTCGCCGCCGCGCGCGCCTACCTGAGCCAGTAACACTTCGCAGAACTTAAAGGCGCTGGTGACTCAGTTCATGCAGCCTGATGCGGGCGTCATCTTCCGGCACTTCAAAGGCCACACTCATGGTGGTGGGGTTCTGCCCGGCAGCCGTCAGGGTCGATACCATGTCCGAAGGCATAACCAGCATCCGGGCAAAGGCGCGCAAATGATCCTCCCCGCGCATCAGGATCGTCGTCAGCCCGCGTGATTTGCCCCATTCGCTGCTTGCCACGTGCCGCGCCAGCAGCCGCGCCATCGACATGCGCGGAGAATAATATTCCCGGATGTTCAGAAAGCTCCCGGAAAGTTGATTGATATCCACTTTTTTCCACATGCTATCGCGCGGATTTTGCAGCATCCACTCGATCGGGACAGGCGGCGTGAGGATGTCAAACGTCCGGATCAGCTCGTTCGCTATCGCTTCCAGTTGTTCCATCTCGCTCATCACCCGGCCCCTCAATACTGTCTTTTTTCATTATGAACTGTAATTCAGTTTTACCATAGATTCGTCGATCCGTTGTCGTGAGATGGGTGAACCAAAAGTCCTGGTGTTCGCTGGGGTCGATCTGCACGATGACCTGTGTTTCCGCCGACAGCCAGGCGGGGTTGGCATCGATCCGTTTGAGTGTTTCCAGCCACAACCCCTTATACTGCGGCGGGGCCAGAAAGATATAATCGAAGGGCGGCTGCTGCGGCGTCTGCTGGAGGAAGGCCAGCACATCCGCACGGCGGATCACGGCCCGCTCGGCCAGCCGGGTGTGTTCCAGATTCTCGCGGATTGTCTGCGCTGCCACGCGATCGCGCTCGACAAATGTGACCTGCTGTGCGCCACGGCTCAGCGCCTCGATCCCAACGCTGCCGGTTCCTGCGAAGAGGTCGAGAAAACGCGCCTCCACAATATCGCTGCCCAGGATGCTGAACAACGCCTCTTTAACCCGATCCATAATCGGGCGCGTGCTGTCACCTGGAACCAGTTTAAGTTTGCGCCCTTTCGCGCTGCCCGCGATCACACGGATCGGCATGAAGTCACCGTCCTGCTGTTTCCACAGCGTCGCGCACCGCCCTCAGATTCGACCACGGCGTGGTGACAGCGGGCGTTATGCCTGCGGAGATGATCAGCCGCCTTCCCGCTGCGGCCTGAATCGTGTCCCGAACTGCCTCGCGCACAGTGGTCGGCGTGCCGAAATGCAGATGTCGCCTGGACGAGAGTCCGCCGCAGATCACGCCAGAATAGGCGCTTCGGCCTTTCGCCAGATCGGTCGCGCCGTCCGTAAAATCCCACTGGATCGCCTGAACAGGGAATGTATTGACCAAGCCTAGCATCGGGCTACCGCCAGGAAGGTGCAGCATGTTGAACCACAGCCGCCCGGAGATCGTCTCCAGCACTTTGCGGTCATAGGGCGCGCCGAACTGCTGATATTCCGCTTCGGACAGCGCCTCATAATCCGCGTGTTCGCATACATAGCAGATACCGGCCACACCGGTCGATTTCAGCACCTCCAGGCAGCGCAGCAGCGTATCGGTGATCGTGTTCAGACCGGTGCGCAGTCGATCGGGCTGAGTGCGGAGATGCCGCACGAGTAAGTCATCGTCAGCAAGCCGGGCGGCCTGTGCCAATGGACTGTACAGCGTGGCGATCACCGGCACGTCCTCATCCCGCAGCGCGTGGACGATCAAGCCAATAGCCTCGACATAACGCCCGAACTGGCCGCGAGTGGGATCGTAGGCGCGTACTTCCGTCCAGTCCAGCGAGCGCCGCACGACAGAGCGGGTTCGTACCCGGTCGCCCTGCGCATCACCCTGCCATTCATCCTGAACGCCAAAATCGATTACGGCGGTTGTGGCTGGCGGCGTCACGCGCACGATATCCCAGTCAAAGGCCCGCTGATAATCGAGGGTTGACTGCGCCAGATCGGCGGCGCGCTGATCATCCCCAGGCCAATGACGCCATAACGCGGCGGGAACCCGATCGGTTGTGGCTCCCGCCAATGTCTTCTCAAGCCGTTCGCGCTTGCGCATGGTGTCGGCAGGCCAGCACTAACTCTGCCCCGGTCGAACGCCCAGTTCCGCCAGGCGCTGACTGATCATGCGGACGATCATCATGTAACGATCGTCCTCGGCCGATTTCAGATCGTTCGCCACCCCTGGCGCAAGCAGATCGCCGCTGCGAAGTTCGTTGAGCCGCGTGCTTGCCAGATCAAGCGCGGTGCGAAAGTTGCCGATCGCCGCCTCAGTCTGCCCGGCGCTGCGCTGCGCCAGGGCCAGCCCATAATGCGCATCGACGTTGTCCGGCGCGGTGGCCGCCAGAGTCTCAAATTCCGAAACGGCTTCGGCATAGCGACCCTTGCGCTGAAAATCCCACGCGCTGCCGATCCGGGCGTTGATATTATCCTGAGCCATAAGTTCACTGCTCCTTTGCGTAAGTACACGAATTGTACAAAGGGATGCGCAGCATCACAAGTTTCACGGCTCCACGGTGATAATGACAGGCAGTGTATACGTCGGGCCGATCGCGCTGCCCGCAGTGTCGAAATAAGTAAGGAGCCGCCCGCTGGAACACTGCGCGTCGTGGCAGATTTGCAGCTCCACCGTCAGCACATAATCGCCGGGCACAATATCCGGCGGAACGTCGATCCGATAGTAGTCGCGCACATACCGCTCGTTCGTCCAGCGCCCGGTCGGATAACTGCCGGGATGCGCTTTTTCAATTTCGATCCAGCGCGCGCCGCCGCTTCGATCGCGGAGCTGGACGCGAACCCGGTAATTGTCCCGCAGACTGCGCGAAGTCCGCCATGCCAGCATCAGATCGATTGTCCCGCCGAGATCGACACGGGTTTCGCCGACGCGGTAGCTGATCAATTCCAGGCCGGAGTCGGTGCGGCTTTGAATCGCGTAGGTGTTGTCCAGACCGTGGCCGGGGCGGGCATGAAGGGTCAGCACCGGGTTTGGGGTGGTCAGGCCAGCCATCAGCCCCGCGTACCCTATCACCACCAGGCCCAGCAGCCGCGCGTCGGTTATCGGGAGCATGTGCAGATCGTCAAACGGCCGGGGTTGAAGCACGCGCAGCCGCAGAAAAGTGATTGAGGTCAGCGCCGCGACCGCCGTCCAGAACAACGCCCACGCGGTCTGGCGAATCGCGGTACTGTCCAGCGTCAGGCGCAGTTCGCCGCTCGTCGGCCCGGAGATCAGCAGCTCGATCAGGCCGGTCAGGTTGTCGCGTGACAGGGCTACAGGCTGATCGTCGAGATAGGCGGCCCAACCGGGAAAATAGGCTCGTGACACGGTGATGCGGGCCTGTTCATCGGCCACCCGCACTTGGAATAAATCGCTGTGAGAGAGGGAACGCAGCGGCGTGACCAGGCGCAGCATAGGGTTATAGCTGATGGTGACGCGCGAAATTAATCCTTGAGGCAGACTGCTGGTCACATAGCGATCCGGTGCCAGCGTCTCAGCGATGGTCGCTGGCACGGGATTACCCGGTGACAGCACCGCGATGCCGTACCCCTGCTGTTCAAACGTCACCTGAGCCGCCGCGCTCGTCTCGCCGAAATCCGGCGGCCAATAGGGGGCGAGCAGGACCGGCCCGCTCAGTGCCAGGGCGGTCAGCAGGATCAGGGGCAGCGCTGAGGAGTTTCCAAAAGGCAGCCAGTGACCGGCCCCAGACACCGCCCGGCTACCGCTCACAGCGGCACAGAACGTAATCGGCCCCAGCAGCCAGGTCTGTGCCGGTAAAACGGCCAGGCCGAGGGTTAATCCTCCGGCTGCGGCGGCCAGAAACCCCAGCGTCCAGAGGTTTCGCTGGCGATCGCTGATGCAGACCAGCCATCCAGCGCACAACGCAATCGCGGCTGGCAGGCCAAGCGTAAAATGCGGCGTGGCGACCAGTTCGCCCAGATCAATGCGGCGCAGCGGGCTGAAAATTGACCCGAGTGTGAGCCGGAAATCCACGGGTTCAATCGGGGTTGGCCGCCACTGCGCGAGATCCCGTTCCAGCCACGCGGGAAGCCAGTAGATAGACGACAGCAGCATTCCGCCGCCCACTGCCAGCACGACAGTAAAGATGCGTCCAGGACGATCGCGCCTCCAGGCGTGATCCACGACGATGATCAGCGCCAGGCCCAGGCCCATGACCGCCATGTGTGGAGCGGTGAAGATTAGCGCTGCTGTACTGACGGATACCATCACCGGGTCATAGGGCGTGTCGATCCGCAGCAGTCGCTGTGTACTCCACAGGAGCATCGGCAGAAAGCCCAGTGCCAGCGCCATGTTCAGGTCGCCCTGAATATACGGAACGGTCTGCCCCGCATATGGACTCAGCACGTATAGCGCGGCAGCCAGCACGGCCGGGCCTGCTCCGGCTTCGCGCAGCACAAACACATAGGTCATCGTCCCCGCCGCGACGATCGCCAGCACAAAGGTAATCCGCGTGGCCTGAACAGGGTTATTGGCGAACAACTGATCGATCGTGGCGGACAGGTAAGCCGCGCCGGGTGGATAAAAGTTGGGGATCGGCGCGCCGTAACCGTTGGCCGCATACGCCGACCAGCGTGGATACAAGCGCCCCTCCGAAAAACTCTCGGCGTAATTGGCGGTCATGAACACGAAATGCTCGCTGGCGTTGGTTCGCGGCAGCCCCTGGCGCACGATGAAGGGCAGCGCCACCAGCAGGCAGAGCAGCGTCACGATGACGATGCCCCAGTCCACGCGCTGGCGTGCATGGCGCATCCAGGTAGGCAGATCCTGAGTTGGAATTTTGGCTTGTGTTGTCATGCCATAGATTGTACAGAAGTGGCTTGATTTGTGCGTCAGCGGGTGCTATCCTGCCGCAAACCTTCTAACGGAGCGATACGGCAATCATGCAGATTCGGCGTGCCGAGCAGCGCGATATCGATCGCCTGGCAGAGTTATGGCAGGAGCGCCTCGTGATCCTCGCTCAGGCCGATCCTCGTGTCAAAGCGGCGCCGGATGCGCGCCAGCGGTGGCATTCACAGGCGGCCATCAAGGTCGCTGACGGCGATCACATTATACTGGTCGGCGTCGAAGGCGTGGAGATAACCGGCTATATTGCCGGGCATATCACGCTGGAAGGTCATGGTGTCATTGAAGAAATCGCGCTGGACGCACACCGCTATCATGGCGGTCTGGGGCGTGAACTGGTCAATGCGCTGAGGCGCGTGTTTGAGCAAAGGCAGGCCCGCACAACCCTGATCCGGGTTCCGCGACGTATGGCGGTGGAGCAGGCCTTCTGGCGTTCGATGGGCGGTACAGAACGGACAGATGTCTCGTGGAAAACCAGTGCGGACATGATGTGGATGCAGTTGTAGTCCGCCCGGCTGTGGAAGCGGATGCCGAGGCGATCGGTGATCTGTGGGAAGAACTCGTCCGGTTTCATCGATATCTCGATCCCGATCTGCCGGGCGCGGCATCCAAAGGCGGTCAGCTTTATGCCCGCCGGATCGTGGAACGCCTGAACGACACGCACACCCGCACGCTGGTGGCTGCGTCCGACGGCTTGATCGTAGGCTATGTGCTGGGCGTGATCGTCGATCTGGTGCCGGAGATGTTCGCGCCGGAAAATGGCGGCTTCCTGGCGGATATTTTTGTCCTGGAATCCTACCGGGGGCAGGGCATAGGTCGCCGCCTGGTGGACAGCCTGGCGCATTGGTTCCGATCGCGCGGCGTGGATCACATGGAATTGTACGTGGCGGCGCGCAATCCATCCGGGCGCGCCTTCTGGGATGCGATGGGCGCGCGCGACGTCATGATGCGGATGAGGGTCGATCTGTAAGATATCGGGAACGGGTCATGGCTGTCGATCTGCCTGATGCCATCAACTATCTGACCATCGAAAACTGCTGAGGATCATCACCGATGCGAACGCTGCATCCCGTCGGGGTCAAGGAGCGATTTGACGCCAGCGGCGAGTATGTGACGCTGCGAGGGGGAGTGGTCGTGCGGCTGGAACGCTGGCAGAGCCATCTGAATCCCGGTGGCGACCGCATCACGCGCATCGACACCGAACTTCCCGATCAGCAGGCTTATCTGCTGGCGCAGGTGTTAACCGTGCCGGTGGAGGGCGCACAGCGCATTGAGCGGATCGATCTGCGCGTGCAGGCCTACAGGCAGGCGCGGCGCGTGCTGCGTATTTCGTGGGTGTTTTCGCCTGCTCATGTGGATGTCCATTACGCGATCGATCACGGCGCGCGCCGCACTGTTCAGGCCGATCTGCCGCCTGATTACTGGCCGGGGACTCTGTTTCTGGCGCTGTATGGCCCGCTCATTCTGCTCGCCGCAGCGTCCACCCAGGCGCTGACTGTCGCTGTTCCTCTGCTGCCCCCACTCAGCGATCACCTGCCGGATGACAGCCTGATTCCGCGCCTGGCGCAGATGGCTGTTCAGCACGCTGGCAGCGGCGAACTGCTGATCGGGCGGCGGGCGGCTGCGATGAGTCATTGGCGCGTTCAGGCTCTCGAACCGGCTTTATCCGGCCTCTTTACGATCGATCAGCACGGGTTGATCCATCAGGCGGAAATTCAAACCCCGGACGACGTAGATACCCTCCAGCTTCGACAGTTCGCGCGCCGTCCAGATTGAGGTGTATATGTTCCAGCGCACGCGGTTATTTCTTGGAGAAGGGCGCACCCGGCTGCTGGCGGTTCTGCTGGTTGTGACCGGGATCGCCAACATCGCTGGCGGGGCGTTCGGTGGAGAGAATGCCGCCGGGCTTCAGATTTTGTCTGTGGCCGTGTTTGTGATCGGGGCCTTTGTCATTGTGATGACGCGCCTGGATCGCTACGAGCGCGGACGCTGGCTGGGTATCCTCACGCCGGCGTTCGGCGCGGTAGTCATCGGCGTTTACTTCTTCCCAAATGCGCTGCTGCTCTTTATGGGCCTGGCCTTCGGCTGGGTGGTCGCTGGATTGTTTCTGTTTCGTCCGCGCGGGCCGATGCAGTATCAGCAGGCTGTGAAGCACCTGCGCAGAAATGAATATGCCGAAGCGGTCAAGGTGATGGACGCGCTGATCAAAGAAGAACCCGACAACCCGAATCACTATCGCTTTCGGGCAGAGATTCTGCGGTTGTGGGGCAAGCTCGACCGGGCGCGGCGCGATTATGACCGGATGATCCAGCTCGCCCCTGATCTGGCCGTGGCCCATAATGGCCTGGCGGAGGTGCTGCTGCAAGCGGGCGATTATGCGGAGGCGCATCAGGCCGCGCTCAGGGCGTTTGAACTCGCTCCACAAGAGTGGGTGGCCGCTTACAACCTCGGTATGATCGAAGATCGGTTGGAGCGATCGGCGGACGCCGTGGAGCATCTGAATACCGCCCTCGCGCTGCGTGTGCCAGATGCCCGTCACCGTCTGCTGATCCACCTCTATCTGGCGCGGGCCTGTGTGCGTCTGGGCGATCTGGAACAGGCACAGGCTCAGATCGACGCGCTGCGCCGCCAACAAGCCGGTCTGCGGGAATGGCGTACTGTCCTCAGCAGCGATCAAGCCGAAACCCTGCGCATGGTGCTGGCCGAGGATGTGGCCGCCGCAGAAGCCTTGATCGAGGGCCGGCTCGATGTGAGCGCGCTGGGAACCGCATGAGATTATTTGTGGTCGGCTCGATCATCAAATCATTTCGAGGTTGGGAAGCATCGTCCCAACTGGCTTTTTTGCTCGGCCTGGTGCTGATCGTGCCCGTGGCCGTTGTCGCTTCACGCGGGCCACAGGCGCTTCAGGAACCCGCCGCGATCGGCGTGATCGGGCTGGTGTTCGCCATGCAGGCCGTGTTTTTGTGGGCCAACCGAACCCTGGTGACACCGTTCACGCAGGCGCAGCGCGCCTTCATCCGTGGTGACTTTGAACTCGCGCGGGATATACTTGAAGCGCAGCGAGCGGCGGGCAAGGCGGAGGCCAACAGCCTGACTCTGCTTGGCAACACCTATCGTCAGCTTGGCGATCTGAATAAAAGTGAATCGATTTTGTATGAAGCCCTTAACATTCGCTCCGATCACTATTTTCCTCTTTATGGGTTTGGGCGTACACTCCTGATGAAAGGGCAGTATGCCCAGGCCGCAGAGGCGATCGCGCGGGCGCTGGCGAATGGCGCGCCGCTTCCGGTGCGGGTTGACCTGGCGGAGGCGCTCTATCGAGTCGGCGATCTCGACAGTGCCAGGCGCGAACTGAGCGAACTGGAGCCGCAGTCGGAACCGCACCGCGAACTCACCGCTGTCTACCTGCGCTACCGGCTGGGAGAAGGAAGCGCACCTGATCCTGACCTGATGCGCCTGGCTCTGCCGTTCTGGGAAGCTACCGCCGCGCTCTATCGTGAAACGCCTTACGGCCAGGCGCTGGCGCAGGACATTGAACACTTGCATACGCGCATTTGAGGGGAAAAAATGGGTCTCCTGGTTAACCGCGATGGCAGCATTTCGATCGTGCGAATTGGCATTGGTGCGGCCCTGCTTGGGGTTTTGATCTTTGTCGGCGGTTTTATCTGGGTTCGGCTGGAAGAAGGGCGCTTCGATTCGCCTCTGTTTATCGATGTGTATCCAGGCGCAGTTGAGTGGTATCGGGAAGAGCGGCCCGGCAACTCGCAGCGCGTCTTTTACCTGGTTGAGGGGGCAACCCCGGAAGATGTCCAGGCATATTATCAGAATCTGCTTTTTGAGCGCGAAGGCATTGATCCTGAAGACTTCAACCCGATCGATCCGCAGGGTGTCGAGCGCTGCATCCGCTTTCCAAGTTCAGACCCAACCGAAGTTTTTGACGAGGCTGTTCCCGGCAGTGGGTTGTATCCTTACCATTTCACCTGCCTGTTCAACGACGCCAGCCAGTTCGGCGGATCCGGCTCACGGGAAACGACCGTCACGATCGCGCCCGGAATACGCAACGACGTGGTGGAAGTGCCTTACGACCACACCGGCAAGGTGATGATCACGTATGACCAGCGATGGGATTAACCCGGTCGAGGACGCGGCGGAAAATACCCCGCAGCCCCGTGCGCCCTTGACCGCCGAATCTGCTGCGGAGGGTGAAGGAAAAACATCACGCCCGCCCGTGCTGCTTGTGATCGGCGCACTCGCCGTCGCGCTGGCGCTCTTTGCCGGTGTGCAGATCATTGGCGTCCTTTATGGGATGGTGTTCCCACCGGAGCCGCCTCTGCCGGATGGCGCGGTTCAGATTGAACACGAGGATCAGGCTCACGGGGTGGATAGCTGGCGCTACCGTATCGAACAGGACGCCTGCCAGGTGGCACGGCATTACGCGGAGCAGGACGACGCCTCGTGTAACATCGCGCCGCAGTTGTGTGAGACTGGAACCTATTCACCCCCCAACACGCTGCCGCAGAATGTCGCCCAATGCAGAGGTGAAATCGAATTTTCGATCTTTATCATGACCTGGGAAGCCAATATCAGCGGCGGCTATGGCGAACGCGGGCCGACGCAGATTCAACTCGACCGCGAAGTGTCCTGGTTTGGCTCTGATTAAACGTTCGGGCGGTCGCGTGATCGCCCGTGACCCCTTCCGAACTTACCCCTACCATAAAATCACGATTTCGGTCATAATCTCATCATAAATTCCCTTGAATTTCACGAGAAGTGATGGCACTTGTGTACAGGAGGTGTCCCCGTGTCCGTGAGTGAAACTTTGCTCACGACGCGGCTGATTGCGAGTCTGATAGGCAGCAGCGTTCAGGTGCGTTAATCCTCTTCACCCGATCCTGTCAGACCAGTTCATTCGAGCCTGGAGAAGCGAATGTTCAAAGCAGTCAGCCCCAAAGTCAATATCCCGAAACTTGAGCAGGAAGTCCTCGATTTCTGGCGCATGAGCCGCGTGTTTCAGCGGTCTATGGAAGAGCGCGAGGGGTCTCCTGTTTATGTCACCTATGAAGGCCCGCCGACGGTCAACGGTCAGCCCGGCGTGCATCATGTGCTGGCCCGCGCCTTCAAGGATGTGTTCCCGCGCTACAAGACCATGCAGGGTTATTACTGCCTGCGTAAGGGCGGGTGGGACACCCACGGCCTGCCGGTGGAGATCGCCATCGAGAAGGAACTCGGCTTCAAACAGAAGCGCGAGATCGAAGAATACGGCATCGCCGAATTCAATGAACGCTGTCGTGCCAGTGTGCTGCGCAACATCGCCTCGTGGGAAAAATTCACGGAGCGCATGGCCTATTGGACTGATCTCGACAACGCCTATGTCACTTTCACCAATGACTACATCGAGAGTATCTGGTGGGTGCTGCGCCAGATGTGGGATAAAGACCTGATCTACAAAGGATACAAGGTCGTCCCCTACTGTACCCGCTGTGGCACGCCGCTGAGCAGTCACGAGGTGTCGTTGGGTTATGACGACGTGGTTGACCCCAGCGTCTATGTGCGCTTTCCGCTGCGAGATCGGCCCGGCGTCTACTTCCTGGTGTGGACGACCACGCCGTGGACGCTGCCCGGCAATGCGGCACTGGCGGTCGGCGAGGACATTGAGTATGTGCAGGTCGAAGGCCCGTCGCCGGATGGCGAAGGCACGGAAAATCTGATCCTGGCGGCGGCGCGCGTGGAAGCGGCGCTGACCCATTCCAGTGCGTACAGGGTCGTCAAACGCTTCAAAGGCCGCGACCTGCTCAAAACGCACTACAACCCACTCTATACCTTCATCCCGGTCGAGGATGACTACGCCTATGTCGTCTCCGGTGACTTCGTCAGCACGGACGACGGCACGGGGATCGTCCACATCGCCCCGGCCTTTGGCGCAGACGACATGGAAGCCGGCAAAAAGTATAATCTGCCGGTGCTGCGGACGGTCAATTCGTCCGGCCATTTCATCGACGCTGTGACCAACTTCCGCGGCCTGTGGTTTAAGACCGCTGACCCGGAGATCACACGCGATCTCAAGGAACGCGGCCTGCTTTATAAAGCGACCGAATATACCCACAGCTATCCGCACTGCTGGCGAGACGACACACCGCTGATGTATCTGGCGCGCGACAGTTGGTTTATCCGCACCACAGCCTACCGCGAACGCATGATCGCGCTCAACCAGACGATCAACTGGGTCCCGGCTCATGTGCGCGACGGTCGATTTGGCAACTGGCTCGATGAGCTGAAGGACTGGGCGCTGGGCCGTGAACGCTACTGGGGCACACCGCTGCCGATCTGGGTGGACGACACCAACGGCGATATGCTGTGTGTGGGCAGTGTGGCGGAACTGAGCGGGTTGGCAGGCCGTGATCTGGCCGGGCTTGACCTGCATCGGCCTTATGTGGACGACATCACCTTCCCGAACCCCAGCGGTCAGGGTGGGACGATGCGGCGTGTGCCGGAAGTGATCGATGTGTGGTTCGACAGCGGCGCGATGCCGGTGGCGCAGTGGGGTTATCCGGTCTCCAATCACGAGCGCTTTGAGGAGCAGTTCCCAGCGGATTACATCTGCGAGGCCGTCGATCAGACGCGCGGCTGGTTCTACACGCTGCACTCGATCAGTTCGCTGGTGTTCGATCAGGTCTCGTACAAAAATGTGATCTCGCTCGGCCTGATCCTCGACGCTGAGGGACAGAAGATGTCCAAGAGCAAGGGCAACGTGGTTGATCCCTGGGATGTGATGAACCAGCACGGGTCGGACGCGATGCGCTGGTATCTGTACACCTCCAGCGCCGCCGGGGAGCCGCGCCGCTTCTCGCTCGATCTGGTCGGTGAGGTCGTCAAGAAGTTCTGGTCCACGTTGTGGAACACCTACAGCTTTTTCGTCACCTACGCCAATATCGACGGGTGGACGCCCGCCAGCCCGCGCCCGGCCTTCGCGGATCGCGATCCGCTGGATCGGTGGATTCTTTCCGAACTGCAACTGCTCGTGAAGCAGGTGACAGACTCGCTGGACAGCTATAACGTCACCTCCGCCACGCGCCCGACGCAGAATTTTGTCGAGGCCTTGAGCAACTGGTATGTGCGCCTCAGCCGCCGCCGATTCTGGAAAAGCGAGAGTGATACGGAAAAACTGAGCGCCTATGCCACGCTGTATGAGTGCCTGGTGACGATCAGCCAGTTGATCTCGCCCTTCATGCCGTTCCTGGCAGACGCGATCTACCGGAATCTGGTGGCCGGGCAGGACAAAAGCGCGCCGGATAGCGTTCACCTGACGACCTGGCCCGCTTACGATGCGGCGTTGGTTGATGAGACCATGCTGGACGAAATGCGCGTGGCGCAGAAGCTCGTCAGCCTGGGCCGGGCGGCGCGCGAAAGCGTCAATATCCGTGTCCGGCAGCCGCTGGCACTGGCACAATTCGTGACGCCGCACAGCCGTGAGGCCCGCGCGCTGGATCATCTCGGCGATCTGATCCGCACCGAGCTGAACGTTAAGCAGATCGCTTCGATGAACGGCGCGGAGGACGTGGTGCAGTTTGCGCTCAATCCGCTGCCGCGCCTGCTGGGGCGCAAGTTCGGCGCCGATTTCCCAGCCGTGCAGAAGGCGCTGCGAGAAGGCGATCCGGCGGATGTTCGCCGTTGGGCGCAAACGCTGCGCGCCGGCCAGAACATCATACTGGAGCTGGACGGTAAGCCCTTTGAGATGTCACCCGATGAGGTCGAAGTGCATCAATCGGCAGCGGAAGGATACGCGGTGGCGGAAGATGCCGGCTATCTGGCCGCGCTCGATACACGCCTGACGGACGAGCTGATCATGGAAGGGCTGGCGCGCGAAGTCGTCCGCCGTATTCAGACCATGCGCAAGGACGCTGGCTTCGAGATTGATGACAACATCGCCATTCGTTATACAGCCAACGGACGGATTGCGGCGGCTTTGACGCAGTTCAGTGAATACATCCGCACGGAGACGCTGGGCGCATCGCTGGAGCAGGGTGAGCCGGAAGGCGATGATCACAGTGAGTCTTTCACGATCGAAGAGGACGCGCTGGTGATCGGCGTCAGACGCATTGGCGGGTAACGCGCCGCTTACGTCTGGTGTTGTTCAACTCAGACAATAAACAGCACAGGGTAGGTTTCACAAAAAGAGCCTGCCCTGTTTCGTTTTGTCACTTTTTGCCAACTCTTTGTCAGGAATAACCAAAACACACTGTCAGACGTTGTAGACTCTGCGCAAACGTTCGCCGCCACATGTCGATTAAGATCAGCGTCAATTAGGACGAATCGACCATGAGTGAAAACCCCGTCACCCTGCAAAGCCTGATCCAGTTTGCGCTTCCGTTGGGCACATCGCTGGTCTGCGGCGCAGCAGAAACACCCATTACCTGGGCTGTCACTGTGCGCGCGCAGCCCCCTGCGTTCCCCGATATTGACGGCGGCGAACTGGCGCTGGTCTCGATGGATATACTGCGCACCTACGACAGCCGCATCACGCTGGCCGAGGTGGTGCAAAGCCTGGCCGAAGCCGGGGTCAACGCGATCGGCGTCAAGGAAGAGGTTCCGCAAACGACTATTGCAGTCGCTAATGAACGCAGCGTCAGTCTGCTGCTGCTGCCGGAAGACGCCAGCCTGCCCAACGTCGAACGCGCCATCAACAAGCTGATCGTCAACCAGTCTGCCCAGCTTACGCAGCGCGCGATGGAGATTCAGCGCCAGCTCACGCGCCTGGCCGCCGAAAACCGCGATCTCAACAGCCTGCTTCAGATCATTGCGCGCGCCACCGCCAAACCTGTCGTCCTGCACGACGACGCCGGCGTTCTGATGGCACAGGTTTACCCCAATGTGACTCGGCGCGGGCCGGGCGGACGGTCGCTGCTCCAAAGCCTGCCCTATGGCGCGTTCCAGAACTGGCTGAACCGCGATGCGCCCAATATTCAGGGGACGATCATCCCCAGCCCGATCGGCTACACCACGGTGCTGAAGGTTGAAAAGCGCGTGGCCGGTTATCTTTCGCTGGTCGATGGCGCTGAGGCGCTGGATGAATTCGATCGGCTGGTGCTGACTTATGGCGGTGATGTGTGCGCGATCGAACTGGCGAAGAACCGGGCCATCGCCTCCGCTGTGGAGCAGGCGCGCGGCGACTGGGTGCAGATGTGGCTGAGCGGCACACCCGCCGACGACGATCTGCTCGCCACCCGCGCGGGTCAGGCCGGTTTTGAAGCCGCCTCGACCTACGTCGTCGCCGTGTTTCGTGCCACCACCGAGTCCGGCGCGCTGCTGCCGCTGGAGTCGCTGATCTCGCTGGTGCGCGATGACATGAGCCGCCGCCAGATCGACGGCGCGGTCGGCCAGTACGTCGATGTGATCGTCGCGCTGTATCCGGTCGATAGCCTCTACCCGACCGACAGCCAGAAGGCGCTTACGCGAGCGCGGGAACTGGTTGAGGATGTGCGCGCTCAACTGGCGACCCGCACCTCAAGCGGGCTGGTGGCGACCGGGATCAGCCGCCCGACGCGCGGCCTGGGGGCGCTGCGTGAAGCCTATCGTGAAGCCAAAGACGCGCTGACGATCGCCAGTGAACTGGGCGACCGGGAGACGACCACCTACTACGGTGATCTGAAGCTCTATCAACTGCTGCTGTCGCTGAAAGAGCGCAACCTGGAACAACTCCGCCGCTTCTTCGACGAGTCGCTGCGGCCCCTGGTCGATCATGACGACCGCAAACAGGGCGATCTGGTACGCACACTCAACGGGTTCTTTGCCGCCAAAGGCAATCTGGCGCAGGCCGCCAGCGATCTCGATGTGCATCGCAACACGCTGGTCTACCGGCTGGAACTGATCAGCAAGCTCACCGGGCTTGACCTTAACGACGCTGACAACCGGCTGATTCTGCACCTGGCGCTCAAAATACAGCGCGTGCTGGCGACGATCCCGACGACCTAGCGTTATGATTGAGTTAGAACGCCTGTATTCGCTTGCACAACTTGAACTTAGTTGTGCTAGAATGTGGGTGCATTAAAAGAATGCAAAGAGTCACCGAGCCGCATCGAAAAGGAGATTTAAAGATGGCGGTCGAATTTTACGATGTGAAGCTGAAGAAGAAGGTGCAGGTCGAGGAAAAGGACGTGCGCAAGACGACGTTCAATACCAAGAACGGGCAGGTACGCTATGGCCTGCGCGCCAAGACCTCTGACGGCCGCAACCTGACGAAGTTCATCAGCAAGCCCGACTGGGACAAGATGAACGTTCCGACTGAGTAAGGCCGTCCTCTTTGCCGCGAGAAACCCGCGCACTATTGCAGTATGCGGGTTTTTCTATAGATAGAAGCTGCACCAGCGAGGAATCAGCCCGCCCGGCCAACCGCCGCGATTTTGACAAAGTGTGTGTGCGGTGCGCGCAGCAGCGCGTAGAGATGTTCCGCCGCGTCCGCCTGGTTATTCACCTCCAGCGTCTGGATATAGCGCGTCAGCATTTCGCGCACATCCTCAACGCCGCGATCATCCAGAGACATCACCTCGACCACCGCGCCTTCCGCGATGCGCCGCCGGATCGCGTCCACATTCAGACCCATTTCTGGTTGAATACGCTGATAGACCACACCGCCGGTCATGCCCGCGCACATCCACGGGCCGGGATCGCCCATGATCAGCACGCGCCCGGAAGTCATATACTCGCACGCATAGCCTTTCAGGTTAGCGCGCGCGCCCAAACCGCCATCCTGATCGCGCAGCGGTTCTCTGATCTCGCCGCCAAAGACAATGCTCGCCCCGCTGAGCCGGATGCAGGCCCGCGTGTCGGCGTCGCCCTGAACGATGAAGAAACCATCCTGTGCGCCATAGGCAAAGCTTTTGCCGACGGAGCCATCGAGCCGCTGACCGTTGTGATTCAATCCTTTGAGGATCGACACGGTGCCGCCGCGCGCGCACTTCGCCACACCGTCCTGCGCGCCGCCTTCCACCAGCACACGGATCGGATCGTCCAGGAAAGCGGCCAGGCCGTTTCCCGGCACGGCGGAATTGCTGAAGCTCAGATGCACCGCTTCGATCTGGTGCGCGTTGTGGATTTCGCCGCGTTTGAGCGCTCCGGCCAGATGCGTCCCCAGCGCGCGATCCATCGCCATGACCTGCTCGTCGTCATAGGTCATCTCGCTGTCGCCAGTGCCGATATACTCGCCGACGATCTCGGTAATCTGCTTGCTGAGGATGTTACGCGGGCGGGTCAGGCGGCGTCCGCCGGGGCGGCTGGCTTTGATCGGCGCGGTTGCCACACGGCGGGTGAGCGGGGTGAGGTCGATCCGGTCGTGCAGGTCGATCTGCTCCAGCAGATCGGCGCGGCCTACCAGGTCCTGCGTGCGGGTGAAGCCGAGATATGCCGTCCATTTGCGCATGTCATCGGCCAGCATATCGAACACGGTGCAGATGCCGTCCACTGATCGGTCATAATCGCGCGGCTCGAATGACTTCAGGCCTTTGAGCGCCGCCTCTTCCCGCGTCCTGATGTGGGTGGTGATGCCCACGTGACATGTCCCCTCATGACAGCCGCGACAGATCGTACAGCCGACCGCCACCATCGCCATTGTGCCGAAGCCAACACGGTTGGCGCCCAGGCAGATCATCTTGATCGCGTCGCGCCCGCTTTTCATCCCACCGTCACACCACAGCTCCACATCGTCGCGCAGTCCGCTTTCGATCAGCGCGCGGTGCGCCAGCCATAGGCCAACTTCCGCTGGCAGACCGACATGCCGCAGGGCGTGGGCGCGGGCCGCCCCGGTTCCACCCTCGTAGCCGGTGATGTTGATAATGTCTGCTCCCGCCTTTGCGACGCCTACCGCGATGATCCCGACGCCGGGAACGACCGGAATTTTGACCGACACCTGCGCGTGGGGGTTGGCGGTCTTCAGTTCATCGATCAACTGCGCCAGATCCTCGATCGAATACAGGTCGTGATTGTTGCTGGGGGAGATCAGCGAGACGCCCGGAACCGTCTTGCGGGCTTCCGCCACCTGTTCGGTCACTTTATAGCCGGGGAGCTGGCCGCCTTCGCCCGGTTTTGCGCCCTGGCCGATCTTGATCTCCAGCACCGCGCACGAATTGAGAAACTGGATGTTCACACCGAAGCGGGCAGACGCGATCTGCTGGCCGCGATGACGGGGATATTTGCCCATCACATCAGGCAGTTCGCCGCCTTCACCGTTGATGCACAGGATATTGAGCCGATGCGCCGCTTCCGCATAGGACTTGTAGGCCAGTTCCCCCTGCGAACCAAACGACATCGCGCTGATCAGGGCGGGCATGGCATAACCCTTGATCGAGATATCCACGCTTGCGGGGTCAACCGCCTGCTGGCCCGGTTTGAGGCCGATGATGTGACGGATCGCGATCGGTTGCGCTTCTTCCAGTGCCATCAGCGCAGAGGTGTACTCTTCCAGGCTCAACTCTCCATGCGCGACGGCCTCCGCCTTCTTCCACATCTTGGGATAGAAGCGGTCGGGGTTATCGAGCCTGTTTTTCTTTTCGCCGCGCAGTTCGGCGGCGCGTTCCTCGGCGTCGTTTTTGAGCGCGCTCCACGTCAGGCCGCGTCCCTCCGATCCGAAGTAATTCGGCGTGCCAAAGACCTGGGCGATGCTCCGGCCCAGGCCGATCGAGCCGAAGCTGTGGCCGTAACCGCGCAGTTCGTGGCAGCCGATCGTGGAGGTGATCTTTTGCAGTGCGTTGGTCATGGCGGTGATCGTGCTGCTAAGGCGTTGCGTTACTTCGTCCGGCGGCAGGGTCTCTTTGGCGGGTCGGGGCGCGATCCCGGCGGCGACAGCATACTGCGCGTAGGGAACCAGCGCGTTCGCGCCCAGGCTCAGGCACAGCACCAGATCGTGCATATCACGCAGCGCGGCGGAACGCACCACGATCCCCACCTGCCGCCGCAGACTCATGCCGCCTTCTTCAGACTGACGCAGCGCCCGGTCAACCGCCCCGGTGACCAGCAGCGGATCGAGCCATAAGCGCGATCCGTCGAACGCTTCTGAGTCGTCCAGCACGATCAGCCGCGCTCCTTCATGTGCCGCGTCAACCGCTGCCTCCTGAAGGCGCTCTACCGCCGTTTCCGGTGCCTCATCTGCCGCCGCGCTCATGGAAAGGATTATGGTCTTTCCGCCAAAGTGATCAAGTAAATCGTCGAGGGTCACGGTTCCATGTGCCGCTGCCACTGCGCGCAGATCGTCATCACTGGCGATCTCTTGATGCCCGCCGACCACGAAAGGTGTTTGAAGTTCGAGCGCTGCGCCGTCTGCCGCCGGGTAATCAATGCCGGGGCGTGCGCCGAGGATCACGCGCGTGGAAAATTGCGCGCGTTCACGTTCAAAGTCGATGGCTGGGTTGGTGACGACGGCCACGGTTTCCTTAAAGTAATCGGCGATGTTGACGCGCGTCCTGCTCAACGCGGCCAGCGGGCCATCCCAACCCAGAGAACCGACCTGTTCCTTTTTGGTCAGCGCCATGTCTTCCACCAGGCTGACGTGATAGCGCTCCCAGCCAAAGGCCGCCATCGTCGTGATATTGACCTTGGTGTTCTGTATATGCCAGGGCAGGGGCGTGCGTGAGGGAGCCGCCTCTGCCGCAACCGCTTCCTGCGCCATGACACGTGCCGCTACCAGCGGGCCTCCGCCTGGGGGAAACGCGACGCCCGCCGGATAGCTGGCCGGGCCGGAAAATGCCCTGTAGCCTGGCTCGTACTGACCGTTCCCGCTGTCAGTATTTAAGTCGATCTGCTGCGCGGGGATCGGCATCGGGTACGGGACGCGATCGCGGTAGCGGCTGTAGACATGGCGCTGAATCCCGGTGTAATCCAGCACTTCGATGTCATAACCACGCCGGACTCGAAGTGCGATCTTCTCGCCAGGGGCCATCGGCTTTGGGCTGGCGGACATGCCATCCAGCGCGAACACGCCGCGTTCCGACGACGCGAAGTATTCCTTCTCGGTTTCGCCAAACCACAGCGGGCGCAGACCGAGCGCATCGACGCTGAACACGCACAGATCGCCCAATCGCGCCACTACCGCCGCCGGCCCCTGAGCAAACGGCCCGAAGGCCCGGCGCATTTCCTGATACACGTCATGAATCTCCGGCGCGTTCTGGATCAGATCATGATCGTGCGGCGGGAAGACATATTCCATCGCCTCGATCAGATCGAGCCTGTAGCGCATACACAGCGCCTGAAGCACGCGATCCACATCCTGCGAATCAGAGTTACTGGGGTCCAGCGGGATGCCGAGCATGGCCGCTTCCATCCGAAAGCGGGAGATAGTGTTAAACTCACCGTTATGACCCAGTAACCCGAACGGTTGCGCACGCTCGAAGATTGGGTTCGTGTTGGTGCTGTAGCGGGCGTGTCCCAGCGTCACGGTTGAGGCGTAGTCGGGATCGCGCAGTTCGGGGAAGTAGCGGCGGAGAATCTCCACCGTACCCTGCACCTTATAGACAACGCTGTGCGCGGAAAAAGAGGCAAAATGAACATCGAGTGTGTCTTCCAGCCGCAGTTGCAGTTCAAACAGGGTGCGATCCAGATCGGTAAATGCCACCTGGCCGTTCATGCCGATGATCTGCCAGAAGGCCGGTTCGTTGCGTTCCGCGTTGGGGCCAAGCACCTGGCGATCGACCGCGCCCGGTTGATCCAGCAGCACATGAAGGCCCGCTTCCGTGATCTGGCGGCAGATCTGTTCGGCCAGGATCGCCGCGCGGGCACGATCTTTGGCCGGGATCATGACGTGCGCGATCCACAGGTTGCGATCTGCCGCCAGCGAGGATCGCAACCCGGCCCGTGACAGCCGCTTTGACCACAACTGGCGCGGGATGTCGGTGAGGATGCCCACGCCGTCACCTTCGCCGTCAATATAGCCGGAGCGATGGCCCATACGGGCTAACCCTTCAATCGTGCGTTTGACGTTGCCGTGGGTGGCCTGGCCGCCCTTGCGCACCGAACAGATCAGCGCGCAGGCATCGCGTTCCTGGGTGTCGATCGGGTGCAGGTCGCTTACGGAGTCCACCTGCGGGAGAGAGAAACGTTTAAGGGGGATAATGGGACTCAAGGGTTCCCTCCTCCTGGGATCATCAGGCTGGTCAATCATCGGCTTGAGAGATCACAGCCTGCGCTGACACAAACCAGGCGGATTCTCTCTCAACACAATTTACCAGGGTGAGGAGGGAAGCGGTACAGGCACGTTACCAGAGATTTCTAAGCCGGTCATCTGGTAACATGCACAAAGAACGGAAGAATTGTCAGTTAAAAGGCAACAAGCGGCGGATAGTCAGAGCCAGATGCAGGGCCAGCCGGGTTTCTGGCCGATCAAGATCGATCTGCGCGATCTCGTTGATGCGGTTCATGCGATACAGCAGCGTGTTGCGATGCACGATCAGCATTTTGGCCGTTTCGCTGAGGTTGCCATGACAGGCAAAAAAGGCCTCCAGCGTCTTGATCAGATCGGCGTGCTGCTTCAGGTCATAATCAAGGAGCGCTCCCAACGTGCGGTCAGTAAAATCGCGCAGTTTTTCGCGCTCGGAAAGGCTCAGGATCAACTGGTACACCCCCAGATCGCCAATGTAAAGCGGCGTATCGGTTTGCAACCGCGATGCCAGTTCCATAGCCTGTACCGCGTCGCGGTAGCTGGTACGCCAGGCGGAAATATCGCGCGCGGGCTGGCCGACGCCGATGGCGACGTTCGAATGCGGGTACTGGCGCTGAATCTCATGGCTGAAATCCTTCGCCAGTTTCAGGCTGTGATCGATCGGGTTCTTGGGATCGGTCGCGTGGAAGACCAGCACTTCCTGTTCACGCTCTCGCTGCCAGACCAGCGCCCGAATCCGCTGATTGCCAATCACCGCGTTGACCAGGGTTTCCAGGCGGCGGGTGGAGGGCATATTTTCGCCCTGGTGCCACGACAGCACGACCGCGATATGAGTCTGCGTCATATCGTGTTCAAAACGTTCGCCCTGGCGTATCGCCTCTTGGTGGCTCACATCGCCGATCAGCAGCCGATCCAGAAATGTGCCGCGCAGACGCTTCTCTGTGTCGCTGATCGCTTTGGCCTTTGCCATTTCCAGCGCGCAGGCCGCCGCGCCGTGTTCTGCCACCAGCAGATCAATATCGTCGAGATCGGTGTCATGCCCGATGATCGACAGCCAGCCGCGACCAATATCGTTAGTCACCACCGGGGCGACCAGCCGCGCCAGCCCAGGCGTGGGGAGCGACTGCATCAGCACGGTTAAATCCAGTTCAGCCACGCGATGCCGATCCTGAAATTCAACAGGTAAGTTATCGAGTTTCTTGAGAAACTGCTCGACATCATCCCAATAACTGACAAACTGCGGCTGAACCGTGCTGTAAACGATGCGCAGGCGCTTATCCTGGATGACCACCGCTTTATTGGTCAGGCGCGCCATCGCATTGATCAGCTCTGGCATCCCCTCATTGCGTGAGGAAATCTGTGTGAGCTGGCGGTAAATCTGCGTGCCGCGCCGTTCGATCTGCACCTTGCGATCGATCAGCAGGCTGACGATCGCTTTTTCCACCAGGCGCACCCGGCTGTTAGGTGGCAGCGCCAGCATGGGAATGCTCGACGCTTTGGCTTCCGCGATCGCTGATGGGCTGGGTGAATCGCCGAAGACAACCGCCGAGGCCTGCTTCTCCGCCGCCCAGCGCACCACATCGACATCGTTGTTTTTGCGTGTGCCGTTGCTCTCGTGTGAGGCCAGCAGCACGATCTCGCCCTGCTGTAACGTTTTGGAAGAGGGGATGTCTTCAGGATAAACCACGGTCGTCCACGACACCGGGCGGTTCAGCAGCCCATCACCCGCGACGACGCGCGTGCCCAGCGGCAGCGCAAGTTTGCGAACATCTTCAACAGTGATGCGTTCCGTAACTTCAGACATAGCGTTTTGCTTGGTCACACCACGTTACAAGATAGGGCCGAAGGCGCATTCTACCTGAAACGTGAACGAATGGTCAACTGAGGGGCTGCGATGGGTGCATCTGGCTTTTGGGGACCGTCGTTCCTGACATTGAACTGAGGCTGGCCTGTTGCGCGCGGCGCTGCCTTTTGTCATCAATGCACCCCTGCGATCTATGTCTCGCCGGTGAGAATACCAAACCCGATCACGCCCGCGAATACCAGCAGCGAGAAACCGAGGAAGTTCTCCTCAACGCCGACGTAGATGTTCAGGATCGTCAGGAACAGCATCAGCATCCCGGCGATCCACGTCACCGGGCTGACATGCCAGCGATGGGTGTACTGGTAAATGCCGGAACCCAGAAGGATGATTGCCCCCGACAGTGGCACAAACGGGTCAGGCAGGTTTTCTTCCGGCACGATGCTGAGGAGGGCGAAGATGAGTACAAGAAGAAACCAGGTCACTCGCTCTACACGGGCCTCTTGCTCGCTTTTTCTTTTTCGACGTGCCATGTCACTCTACGATCCTGGTTGGATTGATCTAAACTTAACAGCCCCATTGTCGTCAATACAGATAGATTCTACAATATAGCGACCTGATATAGCAATATGTGTGCATTGCGCGGCGATCAATTGCGGCTACAATCATGAAGGTGAATTTTTGGATTAAAAGGGTTAACTCTTGCGGGCGCTGCGGATCATTGCACTGCTTATTCTCGGTATCTCATCGCTAATCGCCGCCTGCACCTCGGATCAGGTGGCGGGCGAGAGCGGCCCCCGTCTGGTTCAGGACAGCACGCTCACCGGCGCGACCCCGCCTGCCACATCGGCTGCCAGCCTCACCCCGCGCACTCCGCAGCCCGCCACACCATCGACGCTCGAAGTGCTGTCTCCGCTGCAAGTGATCACTGTAGAAGCTGATTTCGTGCTGGTGACGCCGACTCTGCCCCCCAGCAAAACGCCGACTCAGACCCCGACCGTCACCCAGACTCCCACGCAGACCCCCACTCCCACGGTGACGACTACCGCGACGGCCACCCTGCCGCAGTTCCCGACCAGCATCGTGATCCCTGTGACCGCGATCATCCCTAACCCACAGCCGATCGTGTGCGACAGCACGTGGTTCTTTATCCAGCCGCGTCCGGCAGGCTGCCCGTTAGCGCCGCCGTTAGGTTCGCAGGGTGTGTATCAGAGTTTCCAGAACGGATTTATGATCTGGGTCGGCTCTCAGGACGCGATCTACGTGTACTATAACGACGCGGCGCTGCCGCGCTGGCAGGTTTACCGTGATTTCTTTGATGAAGGCATGGCTGAGTCTGACCCCGCCTACGCCACGTCACCATTTCCCGGTACATGGCAGCCGCGCCGTGGCTTTGGTATGCTCTGGCGCAGCAACGAGATTGTCCGCAGCCGCATCGGCTGGGCCACGCTCGAATGGGAGCAGCCGTACAGCGTTCAGGTGCAGACCGGCTCCGACGGCACGATCTTTATGAACGCAGCGGACGGCGCGATCTTCGCGGCTATTCCTGGCGGCAACGTCTGGGCGCGCTATGCCGGTTATGTCGGCTTCTAACGAGATCGCAATACACACGGAGTCCCGGCATTGACCAGGCGTATTGGCATTTTAACTGGCGGGGGCGACGCGCCCGGCCTGAACGCGGTGATCCGCGCCGTGGTGCTGACGGCAGAGTCTCGCTATGGCTGGCAGGTAGTCGGCATACGAGAGGGCTTCGATGGCCTGCTGGCCGGCCTGCCCACGATTTATCTCAGTTCGGCGTCTGTTCACGATCTGCTGGCACGCGGCGGCACGATCCTCGGCGCGGCCAATCGCGGCAGCCCCTTTTCCCGCCCGGTGGTGCAGGCCGATGGCTCGATCGACTATGTTGATGTCTCGCACGAGGCGCTCGATCGGCTGGATGAACTGCGCATCGAAGCGTTGATCGTGGCCGGGGGCGACGGCACGATGGCGATCGCGCAGCGGCTGGTGGGGATGGGCGCGAAGATCGTCGGCGTGCCGAAGACGATCGACAATGACCTGGGCGAGACCGATGTCACCTTCGGCTTCGACACGGCTATCCGCACCGCGACTGAGGCGCTGGAACGCCTGCAAACGACAGCCGAAAGCCATCACCGCGTGATGGTGCTGGAGGTGATGGGTCGCAACGCAGGCTGGATCGCGCTGGTGGCTGGTGTCGCCGGCGGCGCAGATGCGATCCTTATCCCGGAGATTCCTTTTGATGTCCAGATCGTCTGTGACCGGATCGAGACGCTCAAGGCGAGTGGCCGGCGCTACAGCCTGATCGTGGTGGCAGAAGGATCGGCCCCGGTCAATGGAGCGCAGGAATTTTACATCCACGGCACAACGATCGAGCAGAGCCGCCTGGGCGGGATCGGCTATCGCGTCGGGGCGCAGATCGAGGCGCTGACCGGAGCCGAGGTGCGGGTGACGGTGCTGGGTCATGTGCAGCGTGGCGGCCAGCCCACACCGCGCGATCGCTGGCTGGCGACCATGTTCGGCGCGGAGGCGGTGCATCTGGTGGCATATCAGCAGTGGGGGCGGATGGTGGCGCTCAAAGGCAACCAGATCACGCACGTGCCTATTGTTGAGGCCGTCAAGATGAAGGCCGTGTCGCCGGAGGACGAAATGGTCAGGGTCGCGCGTGATCTGGGGATTGTATTCGGGTAATTTTTTGGCTCATGGTCAAAACAGGTAATCTTCCGTAGGGGTCTGGCGCGCCCAACCTCTAACCGCGCTCATTCTGCGAACGCTCGCTCATCAGGCGTTCGTAACTGCCCAGCCACATCGACTCCTTGCGCATATATTTGGTGATCTTGATGTCCGCAAAATAGGGCAGGAGCTTGGTCATCAGCACTGGCAGGCGCGCCCAGTCGCTGCTGATCAGGATGCTGTACACGTCGTCCGCCATCCGTCCGGCCCAGCCCCATTTCTGGCGGAACTCTTCGGCCTTCATCCAGTAATCGCGTTTTTCCCACGCGCGGGCCGAATCATCAATGCCCTGATCGATCTCGCGCAGCGTAAAAACCAGTTCGGCCAGCATGTCTCTGGCATCATCATCGATCTCCGACTTCTGGCTCAAGCGGCGCAGCAGTTCAGCGGCGGTGCGCATGTGGAAGTTACGCTTTTTCCCAGGCCCGTCGGTGTTGATCACGCGGCTCATGGTGTATCTACTCCCGGAAACCCTCTGAGAATGAAAAAAAGACCCCGTTGGGAGGTCTTTTGTGCTGGATGGTGATAACTGGACTTGAACCAGTAACCTCTTCATTATGAGTGAAGCGCTCTGACCAGTTGAGCTATATCACCATGCTGAGTTGCGGAGGTGAGATTCGAACTCACGACCTTCAGGTTATGAGCCTGACGAGCTGCCTCTGCTCTACTCCGCGATGTTCATCATAGCATGGGGGATCGGTGGTGTCAACGGTCGTTTTAAGAAATTTTGATCCCGACCGCCGGTTGTGCCGTGGCGCCTAAGCCGAAGTGCGAAATCGCCCAACAACAGAAATGGCTTTCGAGCACACTTCGGTTAAAGCCACGCGATTGTCATTATCGTTTAGTTCGGCTGATGGCTTAGCGATTGTTCGTGTCCGGGCGGGGGAAACCCTGAATTCGGCGGATGTTGGTTCCCAGGCCGAGCGGACGCCGCTGAGAGAGGAAGTCCTTTTCCGCGCGCATCTGATACTTCAGGCTGTCCACCGACTGCTCGATCAGCTCAAGCGTGATCTCTGTCTTGCGATCATGCGCTGCCAGCATCCGCGCCTGCAACGCCACCTCACGCACGAACGCACCGGGTTGATCGATCAGCGCGGACGCCACCTGTCCATGTTCGGCTTTCCAGTGATCGCCCATGTAATGCCGCAGCATCGCGCGGGCCTGCTCTTCGTCCTGAATGGTTGGGATCACGAAAATGCGATCGAGACGCCCAGGCCGCTTGACGATTCGTTCGTCGATCGCTTCGGGATAATTGGTAGTCGCCAGCAGAAGCGATCCCTGCGGGTTATTGGGCGATTCGACTCCATCGAGCACGTTCAGCACACGCGCCTTGTCATCTCCACGCAGATAGGCGTCCAGTTCCTCCACCACCAGCAGGGTGGGGTAGCGGGCGGCGGCGACGGCCTGAAATGCGCGTTGAATTTTCTCAAACGACGCGCCGTCGCGATCTGATCCTGAGACATACACGACGATGCGCTTTTTCGAGATGGCGTGCTTCGCTATGGCCGCGCACAGCATGGTCTTACCCGTTCCGGGGACACCTGCCAGCAGCAGCTTGCGGAACGGCGCCAGCTTGAGCTGCTTGTAGATGCCAACACCCTCGTTAAAGAAGGCTTCGACATCGTTCATGATCTGGTCTTTCAGGTCCTGCGGCAGGATCACATCGTCCCAATCGACCGTGGGGTCAAAGAATGCATCTGTGCCGCCGATAATATAGACATCGCGCCGGCGGCGGATGCGGGGCCGTACCGCCCGCGCGCAGGCCAGTTCAAACGCGGCCCACACATCGAGCTTATCCGGCGGCACAATGGCGATGGCGGTCATATCCTGCCCGTCGTCATCCGGGTAATAGCTGGCGAAGATTACTTCCCAGTGATCGCCTTCTTCAGAGAAGCTGAAGACGTAAGCGCCGGAAGTAGCGGTCAGCACCATGCGCTTGCCGCGATTACCGTAATCGCTGATCGGGACGATCAGCGGGCAGTCGATGACTTCCACACCGTCATATTGAGCCTTGCCGCGAATCTTGCGTCCGGGGCGGATCTGCTGCTGCGCGACCTTGTTGCCGCATTCCTGCGTCGCCCAGATGCTGACGGCCTGTCTTCCAGGCGAACGCCCTTCCCACACATTCTGCGCCCATTGAACCAGGCGTTCATACTGCATAACAGAAGACTTTCGCTCCGGGTGACTTTTCAAGTTATAAGGTCACGTTTACACTTTACTCATGAAGCCGCCATTATAGGCGCAGAAACTAGCCTTGTAAAATGAGAGGCCCTGCTTTCACGACTTCGAGGAAAGTATGACAACCGCCTTTATTACACATCCGCGCTGTGTGGAACATGATATTCCCGGCCATCCTGAACGGCCTGATCGCGTGAGGGCGGTGTGGGATGTGCTGGAGACATCGGGACTCGCTGCCCGACTGACCCGGCTGGAGCCAGAACCAGCCACTGACGAGCAAATTCTGCTGGTGCATACGCCGGCTTATCTGGATGTGCTGAAATCGATCAGCGTTCAGGACCGGCTGGCCCGGTTCGACGCCGACACCTACGCCCTGCCGGTATCGCCGGAGATCGCGCGGCTTTCCGCTGGCGGGGCGGCGCTGGGTGTGGATGTGATCTGCGGCGGACGTGCCGATCACGCGCTGGTGGCTGTCCGTCCACCGGGGCATCACGCCATTCCCACGCGCGGGATGGGTTTCTGCCTGCTGGGGAATATCGCCATTGCCGCCCGCCATGCGCAGAAAGTGTACGGCGTCGGGCGCGTGCTGATCGTCGATTACGATGTGCATCATGGCAACGGCACGCAGGACATGTTCTACGACGATCCCTCAGTGCTGTTCATTTCCACACATCAGTATCCCTATTACCCTGGCAGCGGCGCGCTGACCGATACTGGCGCTGGCAAAGGGATCGGCGCGACGATCAACATCCCGCTGGCGGCGGGCAATGGCGATCGCAATTACGCGGCGCTCTTTGACCAGATTGTGTGGCCGGCAGCACGCCGCTTCCAGCCAGAGCTGATCCTTGTCTCCGCCGGGTTCGACGCGCACTGGATCGACCCGCTGGCATCCATGCGCCTTACGCTCAGCGGCTATGCCCACATCACGCGCGAACTGCTGCGCATGGCCGATGCGTTGTGCGGTGGAAAGACCCTGTTTCTGATGGAAGGCGGCTACGATCTGGAAGCCATCAGTTACGGAATGGCAAATATCGCCCGCGTCCTGCTGCGCGAGACGGACATCGACGATCCACTGGGTGGCGCGCGCGGTGCGGAACCGAACATCGATCCACTGATCGCCCAAGTGCGCGCCCTTCACGATCTGCGCTGACGAATTAATCATGAACGCAATTCGGCTAAATAATGTCCTGCGCTGAACCTGCTGTCGATCGTGATGCTGGATGAACTGCGCATGATGTTTGAACTGGATTGAGACCATTACGGTTTCAGGCGGGCGGCGCATCCTGATCGCTGGCTGCAACGCGGCTTTAGCCGAAAAAAACCGATCAGCTTTCTCTGATCCCCTTGCGCAGCGATTCCACCCGTTTCAGGAAATTATCGAGCCGTGTCTTCTGATCGTTATAGCGGCTTGCCAGCACTTCCAACCGGCTGAAGATCGGCGTCAGCACCTGCGATCCGTAATTCGCCAGGCGTCCCCGTTCCTTGCGGGTCAGATCATCGAGCGCGGTATGATAGGTCTGTTCCAGGCGATCGACTTTCTCGCGGAATTCGTTCCGCGTGGTTGTTGTCGCGCGCTGGTAATAACGCAGGGCGGCCAGGCTGCCCACGGCGGCCACCGGCGCGGCGATCACAAACGCGGCGGCAGCGGCCCCGACCAGCGGCCCTGGCGCGGCGATCGCCAGGATGGTTGCAATCCAGCCACCCACAGCGGCCAGCGCGCTGGTGGTGAAGGTGTTCATATTGGCTTCAAATGTCTGCTGAAGATCATCGACAATGCGCCCGGTGGAATAGGTTTTGATCTCCGCCTCCGCCACGCGAATCGCGTCTTCCAGCCCTTCGCGCTGTTCAGCATACATGTTCTTGTCCAGGCCGGGAAGTTCCTGTTCCAGCAGTTGGCGAAGCTGATTGAGCCGTTCGATCACGCCGCGCCAGTATGTCCGGCTCTGATCGACCACCGCGTTAACATAATCGCCGGTGGCCTCGTTGATGTCTCGCAGCGCGCGCCCGATCACCACATCCTGAAAATCTGCTTGCAGCTTTTCACGATTCACCGTGCGGCGCAGCCTGCGCGCGGACAGATTGGCGTCAATAAAGTTCATGCCGCGCTGACGGATGCCGTTGAACACGTTGTCGATCTCGGCGCGAGCGGATTTGAGCTGCGCATCCATGCCCAGCGACTGCTGCTGAAGCTCCTGCTGCACCTCGCGCACTTTGGAGGTATCCGCCAGCACCAGATCGGCTTTGGCGCGCACCTGATCGAAGTAACGGCGCGTGATGTTCTCCGCCGTATCGAGCTGCGCCAGCAGTTTTTGTTTGGCGGGCGGCGCTTCCGCAAACACGCCGCGCAGATGCGCCCGCACCGCGTCGATCCCGCCGCGTTCACCCAGGGGTGAGGGGGTTGAGCTGCCGCTGAGCGCTTCTTTGGCGGAAACCATAAACAGCAGCGGCTGAATATTGAGCAGTTCCTTCACCTGCTGCTCAATAAAGCGGCGCACCTGGGCCTGTTCGGTCGGCTCCAGCAGATCGACCTGGTTCACGACCAGGATGATCTTCTTGCCGTAATTCTTCGCCATTTCAAGATACAGCCGTTCGGTCTGCGCGAAGGCGCGTTTGGCCGAGATCAGGAAGATGACCAGATCGCTGCGATGCAGAAAGGCTTTAGCCGTCGTCTCGTGCCGCTGGAAGATCGATCCCGTTCCTGGCGTATCGACGATCGCCACCCCCGGCGCGCCGGTGTTGGGATGCGCCCATTCGCGCAGGCTTTCGGTCTTCATCGTGCCGCGCCGGTCGGTCGTTTCCGAGTAGCGGATTAACTCGATGACCTCCGTCGTCGGTGTGATCCCGGTCGGCAGCAGCATGTCGCCCAGCAGGGCGTTCACAAAGGTCGATTTGCCCGCGTTAAACTCGCCGATGACAACGACCAGAAAGAACAATTCCCGCAGATCCTGGGCAACGTCAGTCAGGCGCTGGCGATCTTCAGCCGCGCCTTCGCCCATCTCACCCAGTATATCGGCCAGATCGATCAGCAGATCGATCTCCGCCTCTCGCAGTGCGGCCAGCGGGCCTTCCAGCGTTAGCGATGCCATAAATGATTTTACCCTCTCAGTCCAAACAGGCCGCGTTTGCCAAGCCTGGCGATCTCGGCTTCGACCGCGTTAATTTCATTCTGCGCGCGCTGGAGACGGTTTAACTGCTCGGTCTGCAACTGGGTCTGCGCTTCGACCAGTCGCGTCAGCGGGGCGACCACATCGCGCCGAAGCTGCATCCCATATTCAACCTGCTTGTCGGCGGCGGTCGTCAGGGCGTCCAGATAGCGGGCGCGCAGCGTCATCAGGCGGTTGTAATGCCCGGCCTGGAGCACCCGTCCCGCGATCGGCATCGCCAGCAGACCGAGCGCGATCAACCCCACCATGATCAGAAACACCACGATCGCCGACCCCTGGTTAAAATCCAGGACGCCGCCCGCCACCAGGATGATCAGCACCACGATCATCAGCACTTCCCATACCGCCGCCATAAACAGCACATTGCGCAGACTGCCATCGACGCGATCCGTCTCCACCTCCAGCGCCTCGCCTTCAATGCGTTCCAGATCGGCACGTACCGCTTGCAGCGCGCTGCGATCGTACTGCGCCGGCGGCTGGATCGCGCCGATCACTTTGCCCCGGATGTTGGGCGGAAGCGCGTTGACCTCCCGCTGCGAATACCCGACGAGATCATCGACATCCTGCATGTCCTTCCCTTCCAGTCGCGGCGCGAGCCGATCAGTCACGGCGGGCAGTTCGCGGATCGGCTCGAAAACTTTGTGCTTTTCAAAGGCCAGCCGCGTAAAGGTATGGGCTTTTGCGCTGCGGCGTCGGAACAGCCGACCGATCCCGATCAACTGCCAGAAACCCCGCCAGACCGACCCGACGGCGTGTGAAAGCTGGAAGATGTCGCGCAGGGCTTCGCGGCTGCGTTTGCCAGTTTCATCGAATTTCGCCCCTGCTAGGTCGAGCGTCTCGCGCACGATCTTGTCCTGCTCGCGTTTGAAACTGGTCAACTGGGCCTGTACGTTGTCAGCGATCCCCTGATACTGATCCAGCACGGCCTGGTTGCTTTTTACCACATCCAGCGCTGCCCGGTTCACGTTCTGGAGGATTTGCAAGGGCGTTTGCAGCTTTTGGCGCATCCGTTCCGCGTCATCAAGCTGCCGATCGATGTATTCTTCGATCTGGTGCAGGCCGCTTTCCCGCCACTGTTCCTCATTGACCTGCCCGCTGCTGCGCGCCGCCAGCCCCTTGCGCGCGGAGAGCAGCCACACCTCCGGCTGAAACCCCAGCTTGTCCTGGCTTTGTTCCAGCACATACGTCCTGACCGTGGCCGCGTCTTCCGTTGAGACCAGGTCAGCCTGGTTGATCACGAGGATCACCTTTTTGCCATATTCCCGAAGCTGCTGCATATATTCGACATTGCGCGAGGTCATCACCTGGGTCGCCAGCATCACCAGCAGCACGACATCGCTGCGGTGCAGGAAGCGGCGCGTGGTTTCCTCATGCTTCTGGAAGACAGATTCCAGCCCCGGCGTATCGACAAAGCTCACCTTTTTCAGCAGCGGCGATGGATAAAACACCGTATCCACCTCACCGCCGGAATCCATACGCTGCGGTTCGTCGCCATAACGCAGAATCTGGATGCGATCGGTTGTCGGCGTTGGCCCCACGCGCAGCAGCGCCGGCTCGCCCATCAGCGCATTGATCAGGCTTGATTTACCCGAACTGAACGGCCCGACGAACACCATCAGAAAGGGATGATCGGCATGGAAGCGCGCGTCGCGCACCTGGGCGATTCGCTCCTCGCCGAGATGGTCGATTCTCGGCAGCACTTCCAGCATTTCGCTGATGAGATCATATTCGCGGCGGCGGAGGGCTTCATAGGTTGCGGCCAGCCGTGTCTCGCGGTTATCTGAAGTCAAAATTCACCTGCCTGCGCGCGATGATGAGGAAAAATCGTCCTGCAATCTGACGCGATTGTAGCACAGCGCGGCCCTATCCTAAACTAGGATACGCTTTTCCCAAACTTGAGTTCTCACTACAATATGAGTGATGGCTTAATCAACCGATCGACTTTATCAGGCTGCCTGTCACGGGTTGAGGCGAAACCGCAGCTTGATCGGCTGGCTCATAGGGGGCATTATCTGTGCTGAACGATCTCCTTGCCCAATTGGCGCAGCGCGAAAGCCAGCTCTGGCTGCTGATGGCGCTTGATAAAGTGCGCGACACGCTCGATTCCGACCAGCAGCCGGACACGATGTTCCGCGCGATCGCCAGCCTGCTTAAACAGCATTTTCAGGCGGATGCGTGCGCTATCCTGCTGATCGAAAATGGAGATCAGGAAACGGAAGTTCTGATCACGATCGGCGCAGCAGCGGATGTGGCGCGCGAACTCTGCAAACAGGCGATGACCGCCGAAACACCCGCTTATCTGACGACCGATCATTGGGCACAGGCGCTCGGAATTCGCGTGGCACTGGGCAACCCCGAAAGACCGATGGGCGGGGTATTTCTGGCTCGCACCCTGCCACCTTTTGATGCGGCTGATATTGAACTGATGCGGCTGGCCGAAAGCCAGATCGACTCAGCCGTGATCGAGGCGCGTCTGTTCTGGAAGGTGGCGCAGCGCAACGCCGAACTGGAAGCGATCTATCTCATTGATCGGCTGCGCGACGACAACCCCGACGAAACGCATCTGATCGAGAAATTCACGCATCTGCTGGTCGATCGTTTCAGCGCTGAACTGTGCCTGATGATGCTGGCGCACGTTGAATCCGGCGATATGGTGGTGCGCAGCCTGGTGAACCGGCGCGGGATCGAAGTGTCTGTACTGCACGCGATTCGTGCGCAGGCCGGGGAGATCAACCAGCCGCAGGTGATCACCGTGCCTGAAAGCCTCGCCAATCTGTGCCTGCTGGCCGCGCCGCTGATTGTGGCGGGCGACCGTCTCGGCGCAATCGTCGTGGGGCGGGGCGTTGAATTTACGCAGGCCGACCGGCGCCTGATGACAGCCATCATGAGCCAGATAGACTCGGCCATCGTCCACAGTCGCGCGGTTCAGCAGGTCAGCCAGCGCAATAAGGAACTGGAAGCGATCTACCGCATCGATCATATCCGTGACCGAAATATCGAATTTCACGAGATGCTCAATGAAGTGCTGCGCGTGCTGTGCCAGACGATCGACAGCGAAGGCGGTTATCTGATGCTTTACGACGAAGCGCAGGAAAAGCTGCTCGATCTGCAAACGATGCTCCAGCCCGATCTGCGCGATAACGCCGACGTGATTACGATCATCAACCAGTTTTCGCGGCAGGCGCTGGCCGAGGGGCGTCTGGTTCATGCCCCCGCACTGGACGGGCCGATCCGGTCGATCGTGGCTGTGCCACTGATCCTCAATGAGCGCATCATCGGCGTGTTCGGCGCGCTCAACAGCACTGACGCAGAAGGCTTCAGCCTGGAAGATCGCCGCCTGCTGAGCGCAATCACCAGCCAGGCCGATACTGCCATCTTTGAGAGCCTGGAACGCCGCCGGATGCGCAAAGTCCTCAGCCGATCGGTGGATCCAAAAGTTCTGGATCATCTGCTGGAACGCGCCAACGACACTATTCTCGCGGGTGAACGCAAGGTGCTGACGGTGCTGTTTGCTGATCTGCGCGGCTCTACCGAATGGGCGGAGCGCACCGAGCCGGAAGAACTGGTCAGCACGCTCAATATCTTTCTGGGCAGGATGGTCGATGTGATCTTCAATCACGGCGGCACGCTGGATAAATTTGTCGGCGATGAGGTGATCGCCCTGTTCGGCACACCGCTGAAGATGACGGATCACGCGCTGTGCGCCGCGCAGACCGCGCTCCATATGCAGCAGGTTCACGCGCAGATTCGGGCCGAAATTGAGGCCCAGGGGCGTGAACTGCCGCCGATGGGCATCGGCATCAGCTCCGGGGAAGTGATCGCGGGTGAGATCGGCTCGCCGGTGCGCACTGATTACACGGCGATGGGACGGGTGATGAACCTAGGCGCGCGTTTGTGCAGCGCCGCCCGCCCCGGCCAGATCGTGATCAGCCGCACGACCTATGACATGATTCAATCCCAGGCTGATGTTCAGCCGCTGGAGCCGATCGCGCTCAAAGGCATCGGCGACCAGATTCAGGCTTACGAACTGCGCGCACTGAAAGTCCAGGCTCATGCTGAATGAGTCCATCGCCTATCGCGGCGGCGAACTGTGCTGCGATCAGGTCTCGCTGAACACCATCGCCGATCAGGTTGGCACACCGGTCTATGTCTACAGTCTGGGCCGCGTGCGCGCTAATCTGGCGCGTGTGCGCCAGGCGTTTGCTCCGCTTAACGCCCACATTCATTACAGCGCCAAAGCCAACGGCAATCTGGCGATTCTCAGGGCCGTGGTCGAGGCAGGGGCCGGCGTGGATGCGGTCAGCGCGGGCGAGATTCAACGCGCGATCGCGGCAGGCTGCCCGCCGGATCAGATCGTATTCGCCGGCGTCGGCAAGACCCCCGCCGAACTGCGTTACGCCATCGCACAGGGCGTGGGCTGGATCAACGTCGAGAATGAAGCGGAACTTGACCTGATCGATCGGCTGGCAGGGGAACTGGGTGTCGGCTCTGTGCAGATCGCGCTGCGGCTGAACCCGGACATCAGCGCCAACACCCACCCGCACATCGCCACGGGGCACGGCGGCGCGAAGTTTGGCCTGCTGGCGGAGACGATCGCGCGTATTCTGGCGGAACAGGAGCGTTACCCACGCATCCGCATCGAGGGTCTTCACGTTCACATCGGCAGCCAACTTGGAGACCCGGCGGGGACGGTGATGGCGGTGGAGAAGGCGCTGTCATTGGCTGCCCCCTACGATCATGTGCGCACGATTAATATCGGCGGTGGTCTGCCCGTCACGTACCGGCCAGAGCAGACCTTTGACGATTACACCGCTTTTGCCGTCCGGCTCGCCCCGCTGCTGGATGGCTATGATGTGATACTGGAGCCGGGCCGTTCGATCGTGGCGGATGCCGGCGTCCTGCTGGCGGAAGTGCTGTATCTTAAACAGCAGGGCGGGCAGACTTTCCTGATCGTTGATGCCAGCATGACCGAACTGATTCGACCGGCGCTGTACGGGGCGCACCATGAAGTCATGCCGCTGCGCGAGGCTGATCGAGCGGAGCGGGTGCGCTGTCAGATTGTCGGCCCGGTCTGCGAGACGACCGATGTGCTGGGCCGCGACATTTACCTGCCCCCAATGAACCCCGGCCAGCGGATCGCTTTTCTCACGGCGGGCGCGTATGGCATGGTGATGGCGAGCAATTACAACGCGCGGCTGCGTCCCGCTGAGGTGGTGGTCGGCTTAAATGGGGAATCGTGGTGGACGGCGCGTCCGCGCGACGAGATGGATACCGTGCTTCAGTCAGAAATTCAGGCGCTGCGGCGCGGTCAGGGA